>OIYX01000365.1_pt1 | contig 16386 bp, 17 predicted proteins | sample 1588431 | NCBI WGS metagenome assembly OIYX01 (sample SAMN03283241) | human gut metagenome | biome: human-associated habitat; material: feces | host: Homo sapiens | place: Peru | collected 2012
TTGCCTCTTCCTGTGTTGATCTTTTGTTGCAGATTGATTCTAACACAGAGGCCCTTGCTATGGGCCTTTTATTTGATTAAATGCGCAGCTTCATTTTACAACGCGCGTTAATTTAATTTTTAATACTATATAGACTTTTGCAATTATATCATTTATAATTAATGACACAGGAGGTGGGCGCATGACAGCGCGACAGATTATAGATATGGCCGTAGCATATAGCGGCGTCACGAAGACCGATTTGGCCAAGGGTATGGGGTGGTCGCCGCAGCTCCTCGCACAACGCGTTGGCACCGGCAAGTTTACGGTCGACGAATGGCAACAAATTGCGGCCGTGCTCGGCGCAAAGGCCAAAATTGGGTTTGAGTTTGAGGACGGCACCTTTGTAGGCGACAAGTAAAACAGTCCCCGCACCGTAGACCATCATGTTTTCAAGAGCTTTTCTTGCTTGCGGATCGGCTTATCAGAAGCTCGATCGAAACAGCTCCGCTGCCGCTTCACGGCCTTGACCGATGAAGCGGCAGCGGAGCTATTGATCGTCACGGAATCATTCTCGTGTCCGGATTTTTGGCGGAGCTTCCGAGGTCAGTTCGACCGGCGCAGCTTCTTGATGCGAAGGCCGATGCCCTTCAGCGTCAAGTCAAGAACGACAGCCACGACCAGCACGGCGCCCTCGACGATGAACTGATAGACCGTGCCGATTCCCAGCAGATTCATGCCGTTGGAAAGGTTCCCGAGGATCAGCGCGCCGATCAGCGTTCCGATCAGCGAGCCCTGACCGCCAAGCAGACTGGTTCCGCCGAGAATGATCGCAACAATGATCTCAAACTCGATCCCGGAGGTGCTGAGATTCGGGTCGCCGGAATTGATGCGCGAGGACATCAGAATGCCGACAAACGCTGACATGAGTGCCGTCAACACGTAGAGCACGCAGCGCACCAAATTGACCTTAATGCCCGAAAGGCGCGCCGTCTCGCTGTTACCGCCGATCGCATAGGCATATTTTCCGAGCAGAGTTCGGTTCAGGAGAATGTAAAACACGGCAAAAACCGCCACGGCGATCACCAGCATGAGCGGGAACGGCCCGATATAGCGGTTGACCCAACCGAAATTGGCAGGAAGCCCCTGCACGATCGCATAGCTGTTGCTGATCGCATACGCCAGACCCTTTGTGATGTACCACGTGCCCAGCGTTGCGATCATGGGCGGAACATTTGCCATCACGACCAGCAGCCCGCTGAACGCGCCCGCTGCAACGCCGACAAGAAGCGACAGCAGCGCAGCCGGGACGATGCCAACGCCGGCGACGCAAAGCTTGGCGAACACAACAGAGGTCAAGGCGATCACGCCCGCCGGAGACAGATCCATGCCGCCGGAGATCATCAGCATCGTCGCCGCGCAGGCAATGATAATCAGCGTGCTCTCCTGACGGACGATATTGATCAGGTTGCTGGGGGTGAAGTATTTATCACTGATGCACGAAAGGATCACCATGATCAGCACCAGGATCAGCAGCGTCACCATGCGTTGCTTCATTTGTGTGTTTGTTTTAAGCTTTTTCATTGGTATTTACTCCCATAGCGTATAGCATCACATTTTCTTCCGTTAGCTCGTTCGTTTCGAGCATTTTTGCGGCATGTCCGTCGCGCATGACAACGATTCGGTTGCTGAGATTGATGATTTCGATCAGGTCGGACGAAACCACGATCACGCCCATTCCCTGCCGCGCAAGGCGGTCGATCAGTTGATAGATGTCCGCCTTTGCCCCGACGTCGATCCCCTGCGTCGGTTCATCCAGCAGCAGGATCCGCGGCGAGATGGACAGCCACTTTGAGACGACGACCTTTTGCTGATTGCCGCCGGAAAGGTTCCCCACCGCCTGCATCGCAGACGGCGTTTTGATGTGAAGCTCGTCGATATAGTGGCGAACGATCGCATCGTCATCCGCCTTCCTCAAAAAGCCGCATTTGGCGTGCAGTTGAGAATAGAGCATGGTGATGTTGTCCTTCACGGACAGACAGTTTACGATCCCCTGCCGCTTTCGCTCCTCCGGCAGCAGCCCGATGCCGTGTCGGATCGCGTCGATCGGCGAGGACAGGGAAAGCTCGTTTCCCTCCAGAACGACCTTGCCGCGGTACAGCTTGTCTGCCGCAAATATCGCGCGCAAAACCTCCGTGCGGCCGGAGCCGACAAGTCCGGCCAGCCCGACCACCTCTCCCTCGTGTAGGCTGAAGCTCACGCCGTCGATCTTTTCCGTGGTCAGGTTTTCGACGCGCAGCAGCTCTTTCCCGATCGGGCGATTCTTATCCAGGTAAACATCATGAAGCTCGCGGCCGACCATTTTTACGATCAGCTGCTGCGTGTTGATGGAGGACAAATCCCATGTCCCGACATATCCCCCATCCTTGAGCACCGTAACCCGGTCGCCGATGCGGTAAATTTCTTCCATTCGGTGGGAAATATATACCACCGTGATGCCCCGCTCGCGCAGGCTGCCAATGATTCTGAACAGCGTTTGGACTTCCTGCTCGTTGAGCATCGCCGTCGGCTCGTCAAGCACGATCACTCTGGCGTTTTTTGACAGCGCCTTTGCGATCATTACCATTTGCTTTTGCGCAATGGAAAGTGATTCCATCAGCGCGGTCGGCTCGATCTGAAGCCCGACTTGGCTTAAAAACGGCCGAACGAATTCGATATTTTTCTTTTTCTGATTGAAACCAAATCTGCTGTTCTCCGCACCGAGAACGATGTTGTCCGCAATGGAAAGCTTGTCCACGTTTGTCACGTCCTGATAAACAACGGAGATCCCGTATGCGGCGGCCTGAGCGGGTGTTTCGATCCGAACAGGCTTTCCGTCGATCCGAAGCTCGCCGCCGTCAATGCTGTAGGCACCGGCAAGGATCTTGATCAGCGTGGATTTTCCCGCCCCGTTTTCGCCGACGAGGCAGTGCACCTCTCCGGCGCGAACAGAGAACGAAACGTCATTCAGGGCAATAACCGGGCCGAATTGCTTCCGAACGCGGCAAAATTCCAATAAAATAGGGTCATTCATCTTGAATATCGGAGTATTTCTCTCCGCCTCCTGAGTATTTGTATAAAAGCGTTCGCGGCCGGAGCTGCTTATTCTCCGGCTCGATCCGCGTTTTCGGATAACAGAGGGCAGTCCGAAGCGGTCTGCGGTCGCTTCGGACTGCGTGATGGGGAACTGCTTTTTATTCGAAATTCTCTTTGACCCAAGAATCCGCCGTATCCGTTGTGACCGAAACGATCTCAAGCGACTGCGGATAATCCTCGGTGGCAGGAAGCTCGCCGCGAATGACCTGCATCACGAGATTCCACGCCATCTCGGCCATAATGCGCGGAGAGTTGCCCGCAACGGCCTTCAGGGCGGAGTTCGGATCCTTCAGCTCTGCGCAGTCGGCCTCCGTCCCATCGACGCTGGCGACGAGGGAATCGGCGGACGTGCCGCGATTGATCTCGCGCAGAGCATCCAGAGCGCCGAGCGCGCTGTCGGCGTTGATGCCGAACATGACGTTGATCTCCGGGTGCGCCTGCAGCATATCCTCACAGGCCGCAAGGGAAACCGAGCGCGAGCCGCCGCCGTCCACGGACTGGACGACTTCAAAGTCGGGATAGACGGTGCGGAAGCCCTCCACAAAGCCGTCGACACGAAGCTTGACGGCCGGTGCGGCATACAGATCGACTGCACCGCCGACAGGCGTCGTATCCGGGTGATTTTCCTTCCAGTACTCCGCCGCCGCAGTACCGGCGACGCGGCCGAACTCCGACTGATCTGCAACGACCTGCGGGCAGGTTGCGCCCTCCGGGCTGATGTTGTAGGTCACAACGGGAATGCCGGCGTCCTGCAGGGTCTTCACGTGAATGCCGAGCGTCGAGCCTTCGAGGCCGCAGGTAATGACGCCGTCCGGCTTCATGGCGACGATGTCGTCGATCACGTTTGCAAACGTTGTGACGTCGCCGTTGAGATCCATGATCGTCAGATCGACGTTTTCTTCCTTTGCAAGACGCTCAAGCGTGTGCTGAACATTCGACCAGAAGTTGATCTGCTGGGACTGGAGCGTGGCGACGATGCGCAGGCGCTGCTCGCCGTCCGGGTTTGCCGAGGAGGAATCCGCTTGCGCAGTACCCTTGTCGTCGGCCGGCGCATTCGTACAGGCTGCTGCACTCAGCAGCAGGCAGACGCAAAGCAAAAGAGCGATCAGTTTTTTCATTTTTGTCTCATCCTTTCAATTTTCCGTTTTCGTCGAGCTTGAATTCACGCTTGGGGTAAACATAGTATTTTTCGACCGAAGGAGCCGGCTCCGGATCGAGCAATACGCCGTTTTTCACGAGAGCCTGCTGCAGCATCCCGATGTCCACATCGCGGGCATTCACGCCCTCGCGGATGCTGATTGCGCAGGCCGTGCCTGCGGCTTCGCCCGTCGCCATGGAAATGGCGGAGCAGCAGACGGAGCTGAACGCGTCCTGCTCGGTGGAAACGCATTTTCCGCCGACCAGAAGATTCTCAACAGGCGATTTCGGAACGACCACGCCGAACGGCACGCCGTAATATTCGCCGGGGGTCAGATAGTACAGAAAATTCTGCCCGCCCATCTCCGGGCTGTGCAGGTCGATGCCGTAGGCGGTGATGGCAATGCGGTCGTCCGGCATTTCGCGCTTGAGGATCATCTCCTGCGTCATTTTCTTTTCGCCTACCAGCGCCGGCTGAGCAAGCGAGCCGAGCGCCGGCGCGGTGTCAATGATATAAGCGTCCTCAAAGCCGATCCAGTGCTCCTTCAGATATTGCAGAACCTCCTGGCACTGACGGCGGCACTCAATGGTGCCCTTCGTATAATCCTCCGCGCTGTTCTCGCTGCCGATATAGCGGGTCATCTCCACGCGGAAGTCCCCTTCCCGGATCAGGGGGAAGAAGTTCACCGCACCATAGGGGATCTCCTTCACATTCGGCTTGTAGGACGGGACGACGTTCTTGACGTTGCCCACCCGGAACATCAGCGTCATGGAGCCCTTGCGCCCGACGCCGCAGCATTCGGCGCCGGCCATTTGCGCGACGGCGGCAGCGCCGGTGCAGTCGACGACGCGCTTGGCCAAGATGACCTGACGCCCGGAGCGATTCTCGATCACGCCGCCGACCACCTTGTTGCCCTCCTTGAGGATCTCGGTGAATTGCGTGTAGAAATACACCTTTACGCCGTGCTCCGCCATCAGCTCATCGGCGGAGAGCTTGAACGCCTCGGGATCCCACGGCGTGATCTGCAGATCGTTTTCGCAGCGCGAGGTGTCGAACGGATAATACTTGTTCGAGCGGATCAGATCGTAGCCGCGAATCGCGCCGCCCTTTTCGACCATACGCGTGACCAGCTTGTCGAAAACGCCCTTGATCAGGATCTTGTCGCCGGAGATCGCCACGCCCGCCTCGCAGTTCGTGACATAGCCGTTTGTCAGCAGGCCGCCCAGCGCGCCGAAGTACTCGACCAGCGCGACCGATGCGCCGCACTGCGCAGCGCCGATGGCCGCGCCGATGCCGGCCGCTCCGCCGCCCACGACCAGCACGTCGACCTCGTCGACAACGGGACAGGCCTTTGCGGGGATGTTAACTGTTTTCATCTTGTCCTCCTTTTGATTTTTAAGGAAGCTCTGATTAAATCGCAAGAGTGGTCAGCGAGGGATTTTGTTCCAAATTGAGGTTTGGAAATCGCAGGAATACTTTGTGTATTTCAAGATTTTCAAACCGATAAGTTGGGGCGAAAGACCCGCTGAGCGCCGCAGCCGATTTATTCAGAGGTCCCCTAATAGGTAAATATGTATTCATCGTATTTCTGTGCCTCGGGAAGTATTTCCGGCTCCAAGAGCGCTCCCTGCCTGCGCAGAGCCTCGCGGAGCTTTTTCACATCGACGCTGCGCACCGGCACATCGTCGCAGATGCTGAGCGCGCTGGCCGTTCCGGCCGCCTCGCCGGTCGCCATGCTGAGCGCCGTCGCCATGATCGCCGCCTCCGCGCCGGATTCGCAGGAAACCGATTTCCCGGCGGTCAGGATGTTCTCGACCTCGCTTGCGGGAACAAGCGCGCCATAGCCAATGCCATAGTATTGACCCGGCTCGAGGTAGTGCAGGTAATTCTGGCCGCCCTTTTCGGCGCTGTGAACGTCGATGCCGTAGCCGCAGAGGGCGATGGTGTCCTCGGGGACGACGCCGTTCAGCATGTCGTTCACGCGCACCGGCTGGCGGCCGACCAGCTTATACAGGGACATCGGCAGCGCCTCATTGCCCGAATCGATCAGGTAGATGTTCTCACAGCCGTACCAGTTCTTCCGCAGATATTCGATGATCTCCGGGATCTGCCGGCGGCATTCGATCGAAGCGCGGGTCATATCCTCCACGCTGCTTCCGTCGCCGAGCGCCCGCGTCATCTCGATCCGATATTCATGGTCGCGCATCGTCGGGAAAAGGTTGATCGCGCCGTAGGGCACATCCGTTACGTTAGGCCGGTAGGTCGGCGTGACCTCGCTGATCCCGCCGGCTCTGAAAAAGACGAGGATCGGCCCCTGCCGGTGCGGCGCGTTGGTGCACGTTGACACGCATTCGGCGCCGGCTGCGCGCAGGAGGAACGACATCCCCGTTGCGTCGATCACACGCTTCGCAAGGATCGCGCCGCGTCCCTCTCTGCTTTCCACATAAACGCCGGTGACCCGGTTTCCGCTCATGATCGGCGCGACCGCACGCGTATACAGGATGGGTTGAATGTTGGGATGGGAGGTCAAAATCTCGTCTGCAGCGAGCTTGAAGCACTCCGGGTCAAAAATCGTGAGCTGAAGATCCTTTTCGCAGCGGGAGCGGTCGAACGGATAATACTTATTCGAATGGATCAGCTCGTGCGCGGGGATCGCACCGCCGCGGCGAACCATTTCGTCTTGGATGCGCTGCCACACGCCCTTGATCAGGAGCCGGTCGCCGCTGCAAACGACGCCGCCCTCTGCAAACGTGATCAGCGATTTTGGAACCGCGCCGCCGAAGCAGCCGCCCTCGTCAACGATCGCCACGCGCAAATCCTCGTGATAAGCCGCGCCGACCGCAGCCCCGATCCCGGCAGGACCCCCGCCGACGACCAAAACGTCCACCTCTGCGAGCACTCTGCAAGCACTCCCTGCCGCATCCGGCAGTCTGCTCATTTTGCACCCCTCCTTATTCTCGTTCTGTGTTTGTTAATCGATTGCGTAAACGATTAACATCCTTGCTAGGGTCAGAATATCATAGTTCCGTCTCTTTGTCAATTCCAAAAATACACTCGTTTTTTTGTAGATTATGACGAATTTCTGCATTCTTTCCAATCGCCTTGACAATTGTTTTCGTTGCTGATATAATGAATTTAATCGTTTACGTCCTTTTGTTTCGAGTATTTACAACAAAGAAACCTCGGCCGCTCTTGCGATTGAATCAGAGGTTCCTTAAAAAAACAGATGAGTGAGGATACAGTGCCTATGAGAACAGAGAAAAAACTGCCGAATATTTCGGACGTTGCGCGCGCAGCGGGTGTGTCGACAGCAACGGTATCACATACGCTGAACGGGACCCGCGCCGTATCCGAGCATTCCAAGGCGCTTGTTATGAAGGCCATTCAGGAGCTGGGATACACGCCGAACGCGTTTGCCCGCAGCTTCCGCACCGGGAAGAAAAACATCATTGGCTTTGTTGTTCCGGATATTTCCAATCAGTTCTTCGCCCGCCTGATCGAGGCGGTGGAAAAGACCGTCTCGGTCGAGGATTATCACCTGATCATCGCCAACACACATGAGAATCAGGCGCGCGAGCTGCAGCACCTGCGCTATCTGACCTCCGGCGTTGTTGACGGGATCCTGCTGGCGTCGACCATGGAGGCCTACAGCGAGTTTTCCGCAGTGCTTCCGGAGTCCTTCCCCGCCGTTTTGGTCGACCGGAAGGTAGACGCCGCGCCGTTTTCCTCCGTGACGGTGTCCGCGTATCAATCCGTCTACCGGAGCGTTGCCTCGCTGATCGAACAGGGGCAGCGGCGGATCGGCTTCATTACAGGTCTGAGCCGTCTGAGCACCTCGCGGGAGCGTCTTGCGGCGTACCGTCAGGCCATGTCTGATTTCGCCATTCCGATTGAGGATGGCTTTATCCAGCACGGAGATTCGATGGAGCACAGCGCATGGAACAGCACCAAGGAGCTGCTCAAGCAAAGGTGCACTGCGATCGTTGCCTCCAACGGCCTGATGGGCACCGACGTTTATCACTGTCTTCGCGAATGCGGTATGCAGATCGGCCGGGACGTCGAGCTGGTTTGTTTTTCGGATTTCGACTCCCCTCTTCTCGAATCCTCGCCGGTGCGTCTGGTGGCTCAGCCGGTCGACGAGCTGGGCAAAATGGCGGGCGAGGAGATCCTGCGCCGCATCAACGACCGCGCCGCTGAGCAAAAGCAGATCCTTCTCAGCAGCATCTATCTGGGCGCTCTTTCGCGCCACAGCCAATAAGAGGAGCTTATTATGCACTTGCACTGCATTGAATTGCCCGTCCCCTCGCCGGACGAAGCGGGACGCTGGCTGGAATCCGTTCTGCATTTTCTGCCCGTCGGCGATGGCAGACTCTATGTCTGCGGAAATTGCCGTCTTCGCCTCGTCTCCGCCGAGGGGGACGCGCCGTTCCGCGCGCCGGACAAGGTCGTCGGGCTTGAGCACATCGCCCTTGAGACCCCGGATGCCGGCGCCCTGCTGCGTGCGCTGCTTTCAAAAGGCCTCGCGCTTGAGCACGACGGAGGTGTTCCCTTTTTTAACCCGAAGGTTTTCGGAACCGGCACAAAATATTTTAATCTGATCGCTCCCTTCGGAACGAAATTCGAATTCTGTCAGCGTCTGGACAAGTCATACCCGTCTACCTCTCCCCACATTCTCGGGCTGGAGCACATCGGTCTTTCGGTGCGCCATTTTGACGCGGCTTTCGAGCGCTATCGCGCGCTCGGCTTTTCGCCTTGCTTTTCGCCGGTCGAAAACGATACGTCCTGCGGCCGCGTGCAGTGTGTCGTTTTGGACGGTCCGGCGCCCGTCGAATTGTACTGCTTTGAGGGCGCCGAGGCCTTCCCGGCCGTAAGCCCCGCACGCTCTGCGCGACTGATCTTCCGCGGAGAGGGGGCGCGCCGCCTCGCGGGAGCAATCGGCGAGCCTCTGCTTTGCGAGACGGCGCCGAGCTATGACATTGTCGCCCTCGGCGAATCGCTGATCGACTTTGTCCCCGGCAGCGCACAGGAGCCCGGAAAGCTGTCATTCATCGGCGCGCCCGGCGGCGCGCCCAGCAACGTGTTGGCCGCAGCCTCCCGTCTCGGGCAGCAGACCGCCTTCGTCGGAAAAGTCGGCGACGACGTTTTCGGCCAAACGATCCGCCGCACCATGGCGCAAAACCGGATTTGCACAGACGGCCTTCTGCTCAGCAAGACCGATCCGACCGCGCTGGCATTTGTTTCCCTTGACGAGCACGGCGATCGTTCCTTCCGATTCTATCGGCAGCACAGCGCCGACTGTATGCTTCGCTCCGACGAGCTGCCGCTGTCGCTCTTGTCGCAGACAAGCATTTTTCATTTCGGCTCCGTCTCGATGACAGCCGAGCCGGCTCGATCCGCAACGCTTGACGCCGTGAAATATGCCCGAGCAAAGGGCGCAGCGATCGCGTTTGACCCCAACCTCCGCCCTCCCCTTTGGTCAAGCACGGACGCCGCGTACCGCGCTATTTGTGAGGGCTTGCAATACGCCGATCTTGTCAAGCTCTCTGAGGAGGAGCTGGCGTTTTTAACAAGCTTTCCCGATCACGAGGCCGGGATGCGTGAGCTGATGGAGCGATACCGCATCCGGATCCTCGTCGTTACGCTCGGCGCAGACGGCTGCCTCTGCCTATGCAGAAACGGGCTTCTCCTGCGGCAAGGCACGATTCAGGTCACCGCGTTGGACACCACCGGCTCCGGGGACGCCTTCTGGGGAACGTTCCTTTCCGAGCTGCTGCTCTGCGACTGCTGCGACAGGATTCCCGCGCCGCAGGTCTTGCAGCGCATTCTCGGTATTTCCTGCGTAGCCGGCTCTTTGACCGCAACTGCCTTTGGAGCGATTCCCGCCATGCCGACCCCGTCTGCGCTCCACGCGGGAATGCTTCGGCTGCTCGAGCGCTAAGCCGCTTCTGCGGCGCAGGAACGGACGACCGTGCCCCCATCGAATATCGAAGCATTCCGGCTCGACGGCGCGTCCTGTCGCTGCACGGCGTCCTTATGCAGCCAAGCCCCCCGGCATCGCAACGACCCCTGCTTTCCTATAGGAAAGCAGGGGTCGTTCACGCCGTGCAGGCTTTACGGTTTTTCAGTTTTCAAGCGGTTTACCCGCGCGGGCGGATGGGCAAACGTCATCTTACGCGCTCATAGTCATATCGTCCCTTGATATTGCGGTTAAAATACCGGCCGAGGGAATCCGCCGCAAAGAAATCCTCCGCCGTCTCCGGCTCGAGGTCATAATAATAGTAGATCGCGCCGCTGTCGCGAAACTCGACTGCGAGCGTGCGAAAAATCGGAGAATACGCGACCGCGCAGAAGCAGCTCGAGCGCTCGGTGTCCTCCCAGTGAAGAAAGTCCTCGACCTGACAATGCTCGAGGCAGTATGCCGTCAGCTCCGGGTCCTCCAGAATGGTCTGCTCGTCATAGTCGTGAATGTTAAAATCCGGAGCATCAAGCCGTCTCGCGGTCGGCTCCGAGACGGCAGGGTCATCGTCCGGCGGCGCCGTTTCAGGCTCGGGCGCGCACACTGTGGGCTTCCTCGTGGCCTCCGTTGTATCCGGCTCGGCAAGCTCGGCGCACGCCGCCAGCGTCGCCAGAAAAACCGTCATAAGAAGAAAACAGACGCACCGTTTCATACCCTCGCTCCCTTCTGCGCGCCGTTCCGCGCGCTGCAGCATGATCCTTGCCTCTTGTTTTGTGCTCAGTCGCCACTCAGAGAACCTCTGAATCAATCGTCTGCGGCGCTCAGCGGGTCTTTTGCCCCAACTGATCGGTTTGAAAACAAAATCCCACGCTGACCGCTCTTGTGATTGAATCAGAGCTTCCCTAGTTTGAAAACTGCTTTCAGAGGTTAATTAAATAACAAAAAAGCCCGAACGAATCGGACTTTTTTGTTGGTGGGGGAAGGTGGATTTGAACCACCGAAAGCAATGCTAACAGATTTACAGTCTGCCCCCTTTGGCCACTCGGGAATTCCCCCATATGAAGTTGTGTTGGAGCCGGTAGACGGACTCGAACCCCCGACCTGCTGATTACAAATCAGCTGCACTACCACTGTGCTATACCGGCATCTCAACTCCACGGCGCAACGTTTGAAGCGTTGCTCGTTTTGAAGCCGATCGACTGATTTCGTGTTGCCTCGGAAATCAACGGGTCAAGCAACAGTTCAGATTATACAAGATAACTCGAAATTTGTCAAGCCCTAATTTCATATTTTTGAATTTTTTTGCGTCCGCCCGTCCGGACTCTCGGGCGGACGCAAAAGGCATCAGGCCTTCGGCAGGATCACGCGGAAGGTCGAGCCCTTCCCCGGCTGACTTTCCACCTCGATGACGCCCTGCGAGAGCTCGACGATCTGACGCGCGAGCGCCAGTCCGAGGCCGTTGCCCTCTGAACGGTGCGACGTATCGCCCTGATAGAATTTCTCGAAAATGCGCGCCTGCACATCGGCCTGCATCCCGCAGCCGTGGTCGGAGACGGTGACAACGGCGCATTCCTTCTGCTCAAGCAGCGTCAGGCCGATCACGCTTCCCTGCGGGCTGAATTTGATCGCATTGGAAAGCAGATTGCTCCAGACATAAGGCAGCATCCGTTCCCAGCCGACCAGCTCGACCTCGTCGAGCCGCACGCGGAAGGAGAGCCCCTTCTGCGACCACTGCGGCTCAAGCTGCGCCACGACCTGACGAAGCTGCTCGTCGAGGCGAAAGCGCGTATGCTGCTCGGGCAGCGGCTTGGTCTCCATTTTGGAGAGCATGAGGATATTGCCGACAAGCGTATTCAGCCGCCGCGTATTAACGAGGATCTTGTTCAGGTACTCCTCGCGCTCCTGCGGCGTCAGGCGGTCGTCCTGCAAAAGCATGGCGTAGCCCTCGATGACGGAGAGCGGCGTTTTGAACTCGTGCGACACATTGGCAATGAAATCGCTGCTGAGCGTCGAGATGGATTTCAGCTCGCGCACCATCGCATTAAAATTGCGAAAGGTAGACTGCACCTCCTCCATCTTGCTCGAATCGCTGACCGTGACGTCGAAATTCCCGTGCGCGACCTCTTTGGAGGCGCGGCTGAGCTTGACCATGGGCATCAGCACGCGGCGTCCGATAAAGTAGCTCATCAGCGCCACGGTAATGCCCGAGACAAGCAGCAGCGAGATCAGCGTGTAAAGCCCCAGAGACGGGATCACGCCCAGTCCCTCAAGCAGCAGCAGAAAGCCGGCAATCGCTCCGAAGGAAAACAGCACGATCACGCCGACGATCAGATAATAATAGACACGCATCCGGGGAGAGAGCTTCTCAGGCATTGCACTTCACCGCCTTATAACCGATCCCGCGCACGGTTTGAATGCTGAAATCGGGGCTGTCACGAAACCGGTCGCGCAGCCGATTGATGTGGACGTCGACGGTACGCGCCTCCGTCTCGGAATCCGGCCCCCAAATGTCGTCCATAAGCTGCTGGCGCGTGAAAATATGCCCCGGTGTGGAGAGCAGCTTATAAAGAAGCTGAAATTCCTTCTGCGGAAGGACGGTCTCCGACGCGCCGCAGGAGACCGAAAAGGCATCATAATCCAACACAGTGGAGCCGACGGTCAGCCGGCGCTCGGCGACCATCTGCGCGCGGCGAAGCAGCGCGTTGACGCGCAGCACCATCTCGTTGACATTGATCGGCTTGACCATATAATCGTCCGCGCCGGAGAGGAAGCCGTATTGCAGATCCTGAAAGCCCTCACGCGCCGTGATCATAAGCACGGGCATACGGTTGTCGACCTCGCGCAGAGAGCGCACCAGCTCGTAGCCGTCCATGCGGGGCATCATGATGTCAGAAATCATCAGGTCAAAATGACGGCGCTCAAGCTGCTCGAGCGCCTGCTCGCCGTCAAACGCACCGACTGCCTGAAAGCCGCTGCGCGTCAGCACGCGGCAAAAAAGCTGCTGCAGCTCAACGTCGTCCTCAACGACAAGAATTTGAAACATCTCGTTCTCCTCCCTTCCTGTCCTCTTGAGTATACCACATCCGCGCGAAATTAGGAAGAAATTTCTACGGAATTTCATCATCCGTTGATTTTCAGTTGATAATCCGCTGCTATAATACGGATAAAGAAAAAACGCCGGTATGATCGATACCGGGAAGGAGGCGCCGCAATGACCGAAAAAGAACGAAAAGCCGTAGAAGCCGACCAGCGCGTTGACACAGACCGAATTTTCACGCTGCCCAATGTGCTGAGCATTTTCCGCCTGCTGCTGATCCCGCTCATCATCTATTTTTATGAAACGCATCACTATATCTGGGCGTTCGGAACACTGGTGCTCTCCGGCGCGACCGACGTAGTCGACGGCTGGATCGCCAGAACCTTCCATCTCGTCTCGGATTTCGGCAAGGCCATTGACCCCATTGCCGACAAGCTCACGCAGATCGCGATCCTGCTCTGCCTGATGCCGATGCAGTATTGGTGGGTCGTCGGCGTCGTGATCTTCAAGGAGGTCACGATCGGTCTGCTGACCCTGACGGCCATTCGCCGCACGCACCGCGTTTACAGCGCCGGGTGGTACGGAAAGCTCTGCACGGTGCTGATCTACCTCTCGATGTTCGTCCTGATGCTCTGGCGAAATCCGGATCCGACCTTTGTTCTGATCGACTGCATCGCCATCTGCTGCGCGGTCACGCTCTCCTTCTGCAAGTATTTTCACTACTTCATTGGGATCCTCCGCGAGAACCGCCGGCAGAAGGACTCTGAGCAAGCATGAGAAGGCGGTTTCGCGAATATTGGCTGGCGCGTCGCGAGCGAATCGGCGACCGCCTGCGCTACGGCTCGATGAAGCGCTATTTCCGCTGCCCGAAGTGCCGAGCCGTGCAGTCCGTCCCGGTCGGGCGGGGCCAGACGAAGATCGTCTGCCGTCGATGCGGCGAGATCTTCCTCAGAAGAACGTAATGCGCTCATGCAAAACGAGGCTGTCCGAACGGACAGCCTCGTTTGTTGCTGTTTGAAACCATACTAGAATCTGTTAAAAAGCTTGAAGAGCTTTTTATAGCGCCAACGGCGCGTCAGATTCTGCATGAGACGGCGCAGCACACGGGATTCTTGATTCAATATTGAATCAAGAATCAGTATCAGTCTGCAACGTAGGGCAGCAGAGCGATCTGACGTGCGCGCTTAATGGCGATGGTCAGCTGGCGCTGATGGGCAGCGCAGGTGCCGGTGGTGCGGCGGGGCAGGATCTTGCCGCGCTCAGAGGTAAAACGACGGAGCTTGGCAGCGTCCTTGAAATCGATGCTCGTGACCTTGTCGACGCAGAAGTTACATACCTTCTTGCGCTTGCGCGGACGAGCCTTGTCGTTCATAGCCATGATGAAATCCTCCTTCTTAGCAGTCTCGGTGAAAAAGCTCAGTTAAAACGGGAGCTGACTGTCGTCATCCTCAATCATGGAGAAATCGGATGTCGTAGCGGGCGCGGCATAGCTGTTGGCGGCAGGAGCCGGCGCGTTGCCGAAGCTCTGCGAATAGCCGTTGCTGTCGCCGCTGTCGCGCTTGGAGTCGCCGAAATAGATGTTGTCGGCAACGACCTCTGCGCTGGTGCGCTTGTTCCCGTCCTTGTCGGTCCACGGACGAATCTGCAGCCGACCGGAAACCACCGCCATACGTCCCTTGACGAAATACTTGCTGACGAATTCAGCCGTATTGCGCCACGCGACGACGTCGATGAAATCCGTTTCGCGCTCGCCGTTGGAGCTCGCATAATCGCGATCGACAGCGATGCGCATCGTGGCCACCGCCACGCCGGAGCCTGTCCGACGAAGCTCGGGGTCACGGGTAAGACGACCCATGAGAACGATGTGATTCAGCATTCTTAGGTCTCCTTACTCTTCGACAGCGACGATCAAAGAGCGCAGGATGCCGTCGGTGATCTTGAACACACGATCCAGCTCGGCGGGGAGCTCGGGCTTGCATTCGCAGGTCATCAGGACATAGTAGCCCTCGGGCAGATCGTTGATGGGATATGCCAGCCGGCGCTTGCCCCATTCCTCGATACCCGTGAGAGTACCTTCTGCCTCAACCATCGCCTTGAACTTTTCCACGAGAGCGGCAATACCCTCTTCGCCCTTGGCAGGGTCGATGATATAGACGATCTCATACTTACCGGAAATCTTAGCCATTGTTGTTTGCACCTCCTTTTGGACTTTTGGCCGCCGATCGCGTCGGCGGCAAGGATTGCCTGCTGCACAGGCTTATATATTTTAGCCGTTTTCCATTAGTTTGTCAACTGTTTTTTCTGTATTTCTCGAAAAAAACATCCGGTTTTTCTGTCAATTCGGCGCATTCTGACCGAAAAGGTAATATTGGTCGTTTTCGCCGGTGTTGGGATTGTAGACAACGGCGAATTCATCGTCGATCCACGCAGGATAGCTGATCCCGTTGTAGGGAATGGTGCCGTGAAGAATATCGCCCTCGGCGGTGAGACGGTGCACCTCGATGCAGGCGGCCGTCATGGTCACCGGGTCAAAATCAGGCAGGGCGAGATAGCACAGCTCGCCGTTGACCTCGTCAACATCCCAAACATAGAGGTTGTCAACCAGCACGCGGTCATTCTCGTCGATCACGATCATCTTCGCCGGCTGCACATCGCTGCGGTGTGTCGTCAGGACAAGGTATCCCCCCTCCTGCTCAATGTCGACGGCGTCGGCAATGTGCACGACCTCCGAGCCGTCATAGTTGCAGGAATAGACCGAGCTGCCCCATGTTTCATCGTCGCCGATCCAGTTCGGCTCGAAGTAATAGACGCGATTTTCCGTCGTCGCAGCAAGGAGGTATTGCGAGGTGTCGAGCTGAGGCGGCAGACTGCGCTCGCTCGGCTCGGGGCGAACAGTCGGGATCTCGATCGTCGGGCGCTCCTCGGTCGGCAGGAGTGTGCCGACGGTATTTTCGCTCGGAGCCTCCTTCGACTCCGACGACGGCTCGGACGGCTCAGGCTTCGGCGCCTTTCGTTCCTTCAGCAGGAAAACCGTCAGCACGGTCACGCCCGCGGCCAGCACGGCAACGCAGGCGATCAAGATCGGCACGAGCCAAGATTTTTTCGGTTTTTTCGGCTTCGGTGCATCACTGCGCGGCGGGG
>OIYX01000366.1_pt1 | contig 16336 bp, 12 predicted proteins | sample 1588431 | NCBI WGS metagenome assembly OIYX01 (sample SAMN03283241) | human gut metagenome | biome: human-associated habitat; material: feces | host: Homo sapiens | place: Peru | collected 2012
TCAGCGGCTATTTCCCTGTTGGTTATGCCTTCGAAGCGGCTGAGGCGAAAGATAGTTTCCGTGCGTTCTCCAAGATGTTTCAGAGTGTCGTCTATAATTTCCTGTATGTCGGCTTGATAGAGTTTGGAAGGGTTGCATTCGTTCAGTGAACAAAGCCGCAGTTGAATTTCGCGGTCGCGGTCCGAACCCATCCCTTCCCGAGCACGTATGTCGGCCTGCTTGTGCTTGAGGTAGTTGAGCGCGAGATTGCGGACAGTCGTGAAAAGGAACGGCATCAGTCTTTCAATCCGCTCGCCTTTCTGCATTCTTTTCCATAGGATTACCATCGCTTCCTCAGCCATGCACTCCGCCTGTGCAGTGTCATAAGTGTATGACTTCGCGAATATTATGCACCGTCGGCAGCATCGCCTATATTCATCGCTGCTGCTGAAAACCGCAAATCCGTCTATATCAATTGTCGCCATAATCCGCAAATCGTTATCGACAACAAAAGTACATCTTTTGTTTCAGATTTTAAAGTCTTTGCCTATTTCTTCTTCTTCCATTTCCTCAGGCGTGTCATTATAAGAAAAAATGACTAATTTTGTCGGATAAACTTCGTTTTTATGCAAAGGGATCAGGACGCTCTGTTTTCAAAATATGTCATTGACGGCGTGAGGCAGGATGTGACCCCGGCCGAAATGCTTGATGAGTGCATGCTGCCGTCGGATGTCGATGATGAAAAGCCGGTCGGCGAATGTGCTGAGATATGGGACGAGGCCGTTGATTTGCCGCCGGAGAATCTGTCGTATTCAAAGGAGGACATACCTATATATATAAGGCGTGTAAAGGATTTGGCACCGGCATCGCAGGACCGCGAGTTCAACCTTCTCTATCCGGAGAGCTTTGCCCGTCAGAGAGTTGCGTCGGCTTTGATTGACACACTTTGGCTGGACGGAGAATTTCGCTTGGACGATTTGAGGATATGGGCCGAATGGTGCTGGAACTCCGGGGCTGTCGGGAATATGTCAGCGTTCTACACATCCGTGCGGTCTGTTACTGACTATATCTATGACCTCGGAGTCGAAATCCAGGGCTACTTGTACGACGACGGGGACGGGGAGTGCGTGAACTCGTATTTTACGACCCTTGCCTCGTTCGGAGACGCCGAAGATGATGCTGCTGCCGAGGATGTGGCTGAAATAGAGGATGTTCCGGACAAGGATTGGGAAGAGGATGATGCTCCGGGTGAGGAGAAGTTGTGGACGGTCGGAGGCAGTTCGGACATAAATATCGATGAGAATAGGGATGTCTGGATGGGAGATGAAAGGAAGTGCTCTGCACGGCTTGCCGGAGGGTTTGACGCTGCCGGAACTTTTGACATGGAGACCTCATCTGCGACCTCTGACAGTCCTGCTAATGGCTCTTTCCTGGTGTATGTTCCGTTCGACACTTGTTCCCCGCGTCTTGGCGGCTCTCTTTTCGCTAAGTCTCTGGGCTGCAACGGCGGAGCAGCGCTTAACATTGCCGACCCGGACTATTTCATCGACTGCTACGAGGTCGTCCGTGACCTTGTCTCCGACGGGGTGGTGCTCTCGTCAAGGACCGTCTGTGACGGAGGTCTTGCAGTTGCCGCTGAAAAGCTTGCCGCAGCCTCCGGACTTGGCATAAGGCTGAATGTAAACGGGATATGCGCAGCCTGCGGGGAAACCGACATCGTGAAGGTCCTCTTTGCTGAAATCCCCGGTGTCCTGCTGCAGATTGCCGCTGACGACAGCGACTACATCGACTCCCAGTTCCTCTTGCAGGATGTCGCCTACTATCGTGTGGGCCGCCCAGACACGTCGTTTGACGGCGTCGAGGTTGCACCGGAGAACAACGGAATAGACCGTGTGCTGTCGGCACTCCTTGACGAAGCCTCTGAAGGTGAAGACTAACGACGGGGCGCATCCCCTTTCTTTATATGCGTTTCATTTGTAAATATAATGACGAATCGTTACAAATATTTCGTGAATCGCATAAATTTTGTTAATTTCGCGGCGCGGATATGGCGTGCGTGAAATTTTGCGGCGTCGTCGATAATATTTACGAAAATATATAATTATCTAAATACCAAATAATTTTATGGAAAACACAAAAAAACGTGTCTATCGCTTTGGCGGCAAAACCGCGGAAGGCAATGGAACAATGCGAAACCTTCTTGGCGGAAAGGGTGCCAACCTCGCTGAGATGTGCCTTTTGAACATTCCTGTTCCGGCAGGTTTCACCATCACGACCGAGTGCTGCGCAGAGTACTATGCTCTCGGCGGCGGTTATCCTGATGAACTCAAGGCTGAGGTTGCCGACGCGCTGAAGGCCACAGAGGAAATTATGGGAATGAAGTTCGGTGACAAGACCAACCCTCTTCTCGTAAGTTGCCGTTCAGGTGCCCGTAGTTCAATGCCTGGCATGATGGATACGATTCTTAACATCGGCCTTTGCTCAGACACGATTCCTGGCATGATTGCCAAGACAAACAACCCTCGTTTCGTTTATGACGCCTACCGTCGTCTCATCATGATGTACTCAGACGTCGTAATGGAGAAGGCAGAGGGTATCGAGCCTGAGGACGGAAAGGCTATTCGTCAGCAGCTTGACAAGATGATGGAAGACCTCAAGGAAGCAAAGGGCTACAAATCTGATACGGAGATTACTGCTGAGGAACTTAAGGACCTTTGCGACAAGTTCAAGGTTCGCGTGAAGGAAGTTCTCGGTGTTGACTTCCCAGACACAGCAGAGGCTCAGCTCTGGGGCTCAATCGGCGGCGTGTTCAAGTCTTGGAACGGAAAGCGCGCCATCGCATACAGAAAGATCGAGGGCATTCCTGACGATTGGGGTACAGCCGTTAACGTTCAGTCAATGGTGTTCGGAAACATGGGCAACACATCGGCGACCGGTGTGGCATTCTCCCGTAACCCTGCAAACGGTGACAATAAGTTCTATGGTGAGTGGCTCATCAACGCGCAGGGCGAGGACGTTGTTGCCGGCATCCGCACCCCGAACCCTCTCAATGAGGCTACCAAAACTCCTCACAACGCAAATCTCGAATCTCTCGAAAAGGCAATGCCTGAGGTCTACAAGGAACTTGACGACATACGTCTCCACCTTGAGCAGCACTTCAACGACATGCAGGACATCGAGTTCACTATTCAGGACGGCAAGCTCTGGATGCTTCAGTGCCGTATTGGAAAGAGGACCGGTCTCGCTGCACTCAATATGGCGATGGACATGCTTGCAGAGGGCATGATTGACGAGAAGACAGCAGTAATGCGTGTTGCACCGGCTCAGCTCGATGAGATTCTCCACCCAATCCTCGACCCTGCTTCAGAGAAGAAGGCAACGGCAATCGCCAACGGTCTTCCGGCATCTCCGGGCGGAGCGGTCGGTGTTGCAGTGTTCTCATCTGAAGCTGCTATGGCTGCCGCTGCAAAGGGAATCAAGGCTATCCTCATCCGTGAGGAGACTTCTCCTGAGGATGTTGAGGGTATGCGTGCCGCTGCCGGCATCCTCACGATGAAGGGCGGTATGACCTCTCACGCTGCACTCGTCGCACGTGGATGGGGCAAGTGCTGCATCGTGGGATGTGAGGTAATGACCATTGATCTTGCCGCAAAGACCGCAAGTTTCAAGAGTGGTGCGGTTATCAAGGAAGGTGACGCTGTCAGCCTCAATGGCGCGAAGGGCCTTGTTTATGCGCAGAAGATAGACACTATGGACGCTTCAGAGAACCCTAGGTTCGTGAAGTTCATGGAAATCGTCGACAAATTCAGAACACTCGGCGTGCGTACAAACGCTGACACTCCGGAGGATGCGGCACGCGCCCTTTCATTCGGCGCAGAGGGTATCGGTCTGTTCCGTATTGAGCATATGTTCTACGGCAAGAACTCCGAGACTCCGCTTGCAAAGCTTCGTAAGATGATTCTTTCCAAGACTGACGATGAGCGCCGCGCTGCTCTCGCCGAGCTTGAGCCTTACATCAAGGCAGCTGTGAAGGGCACGATGAAAGTCATGGACGGCAAGCCTGTTACCTTCCGTCTCCTCGACCCGCCTCTCCATGAGTTCGTTCCGCAGGGACACGAGAAGAGGGAGGAGCTTGCTGAGGAGCTTGGAATCAACGAGCAGGAAATCGAGAAGAGGGGCGAGTCCCTCCACGAGGTCAACCCTATGATGGGTCACCGCGGAGTGCGTTTGCACATCACCTACCCTATGATTTCCGAGACCCAGTTCCGTGCAATTTTCACGGCCGCTGCCGAACTCATTAAGGAAGGCTATCATCCGAAGCCAGAAATCATGATTCCGGTCACCATTTCAGAGCGCGAGCTCAAGTTCCAGAGGGCAATCTGCGCCAAGATTAAACTTGAGGTTGAAGGCGAGACTCACCAGACAATCGACTATAAGTTCGGTTCAATGATTGAAATTCCTCGTGCAGCCCTCACTGCTGACAGGATGGCCCGCACGGCAGAGTTCTTCTCATTCGGTACCAACGACCTCACTCAGATGACCTTCGGCTTCTCACGCGACGATGTCGGAACATTCATGGGAGACTACCTCGGCAACAAGATTCTTGACGCCGATCCGTTCAAGACCCTCGACACCAAGGCAGTCGGCAAGCTCATCAACTACGCTGTCAAGGAAGGCCGTGAGACCCGTCCGGATCTCAAATGCGGTATCTGCGGCGAGCACGGCGGTGACCCTGCTTCTGTAGAGTTCTGCTACAAGATAGGTTTGAACTACGTTTCTTGCTCACCGTTCCGCGTGCCTATTGCACGTCTGGCTGCTGCGCAGGCTGCGATTAAAGCAGAAAAGAACGCTTAAAATTGTTTCTGAAAAGACGCTCAAAAGCGTTTTGCCTCAATAAGTTGAAGTCCGGTCGGAAAGCTTTCTGACCGGACTTTTTACTTCGTCCGGCACGAACATACTCTAAAGGTAGGTTACAATTCGATTAAGAAATATGTTTTCTTGTTTTATAAGCTGTTTTAAATTTTTTACCTTTGCAGCGGCTTTTCCGGGCAGCCTTGAGCGGCTGAAGGCGGAAAGCTGCAAACGTATATGAAATCAATCAGGGAAATATACAGGATAGGGAAGGGACCGTCCAGCAGCCACACTATGGGGCCGCATCAGGCATCGAAGGTTTATCTGTCACACCACGGAGATGCTCACCGCTTTCATGCCCGTCTCTACGGCTCTCTTGCGGCGACGGGAAAGGGGCATTTGACCGATGTGGCAATCAATGAGGTGCTTTCACAGGCCGGACCTGTGGAGATTGAGTGGCTTCCAAAGGTGTTTATGGACGAACATCCTAACGCCATGACAATTGCAACAGTGGACGATGATGGGCACCTGCGCGACGAATGGACGTTTTACAGCATCGGCGGAGGGGCTATCCGCTGCGACCAATTGCCGGGTGTCGAGTCACCGGACATCTATCCGCTTAACACGATGACGGAACTTCTCGACTGGTGCAACCGCAACGGGAAGGCCTATTGGGAATATGTCGAGGAAATCGAGGATGGGGACATCAACGACTATCTGCTTGAAGTCTGGAAGGTGATGCAGGAGTCCATAGAGCGTGGGCTTGACCGCGAGGGCGTGCTTCCGGGACCGCTGCATCTGCGCCGTAAGGCAGCCTCGTATTTCATCCGTGCCGAGGGCTATAAGGATGTTCTTCGCACCCGTGGACTCATTTTCGCCTATGCGCTTGCCGTGAGCGAGGAGAACGCCTCCGGAGGCGCCATCGTGACAGCTCCGACCTGCGGCTCCTGCGGTGTGCTTCCAAGCGTGCTCTATCATTTGAAGAAGGTCTATGATTTCAGCGATCGTCGGATAATCCGTTCACTCGCAACGGCGGCTCTTGTCGGTAATGTGGTGAAGACCAACGCTTCCATCTCCGGCGCGGAAGTTGGCTGCCAAGGGGAGGTCGGTGTTGCCTGTGCGATGACGGCTGCTGCTGCAAACCAGCTTATGGGCGGCACTCCGGCTCAGATTGAATACGCTGCCGAGATGGGACTTGAGCATCACCTCGGAATGACCTGCGACCCCGTCTGCGGTTTGGTTCAGATTCCATGCATCGAGCGGAATGCCTATGCTGCAGCCCGGGCTTTGGACGCTAACATATATGCTTCTTATACGGATGGGTTGCATCGGGTGTCTTTTGACCAGGTGGTGCGCGTGATGAAGCAGACTGGGAAGGACTTGCCGTCGCTTTATAAGGAGACTGGCGAAGGCGGTCTCGCGGCGGAGGTGGAATAAGGGGTAATCTGCTTCGTTGGACACCTTGATAAAATCCTCACAGCCGCCAAGGCTGCTGCGGTTTTATCTTCAGTGTCCGCCTTGCATCTCACCCCTTATTCCACCTCCGCCATCCAAGCTTTTTTTAGACGGGGTAATCTGCTTCGTTGGACGGCTTGTCAAAATCCTCACCGGGGTTGAGGCTTAGGAAATCATAGGTATGGATTTTGCGAGACTATGGGAATCGTGTAAAACCATATAATACTATGAGACACAAAATCTTAGCCACATTGCTGGCCGTAGCGGCCGCGGTGGCATTCGCTCCTCGTGGATTCGCTTGTACGGGCATCACACTCAAGGCTGCGGACGGAAGTATGGTGACGGCTCGAACAATCGAATGGGCCGTGAACGACAATCACAATCGTTATGTCGTGGTTCCTCGGAATCACATATGGTATTCTATCACTCCTGGAGGGGAGCAGGGTAGAGCTTTCTCCGGAAAGTATGGTTATGTGGGTTTCGCCGTCGAGCAGTCGGAATTCATCGTGGAGGGACTGAACGAGGAGGGGCTTTCCGCAGGGCTTTTCTATTTCCCGGGATATGGAAAATACGAAGATTATTGTCCGTCGCTGAAAGAATCTAGCATTGCGGACCTTCAGCTTGTCCCCTATATCCTCGGAAGTTGCAAGAGCGTTGATGACGTCATAGAGGCAGTAAAGGCGGTTCACGTCCACAATGTCGACCCGCGTGCCTCCACAGCCCACTGGCGTTTCGCCGACCCGTCCGGCCGTCAGATTGTTCTGGAAATCATTGACGAAAAATGCGTGTTCTATGAAAATACGCTCGGGATCCTCACAAATTCTCCGTCTTTCGACTGGCATCTTACGAATTTGAACAACTATGTAAATCTTAAGTCCGGCGCGGTTTCTCACAACAAAGTCGGAAACATCGAGCTGAACTCCTTCGGTGGAGGAAGCGGTATGCTGGGACTCCCCGGCGACTTCACCCCGCCGTCCAGATTTGTCCGTGCTGCCTTCTTTCAAACCACGGCTCCAGTTCTTCCTGACGCTGAAAGTACTGTCGTCCAGGCATTTCACATTCTCAACAACTTCGACCTTCCGATAGGAGTTCAGACCGCTGAGGGAATCACCCCTCCGGATATGCCTTCAGCGACGCAGTTCACCACCGCGACCGACCTTCGGGGACGCAAAATCTACATCCGCACGATGTTCAACAGCCACATCCGCGTGGTCGAACTAAGCAAAATCAACTTTGCCCGCGCCAAGTTCCGTTCCGAACTCCTCGATCCCGACCACCGCGAGCCGGTTGAACCTTTGTTCTGACGGCACTTTGCAGCCGCTCGTCGAAGTAGAAACCGCAGCAGACTTTGCGGCTGTGAGGATTTCAACGAGGCGAAGAAACGCCGCTGCCCGCCGTTTCTTCGCCCCGTATGTATTACCAGATGATGACACGTTCTGACACAGGCCGCCACATAGGATCTCCGTCAGCAATTCCGAAGGCATCGAAGAATGTGTCGAGGTTGCGCAGCGTCACATTCACGCGGTTGCGCCCGAGCGAATGTACGTCCAACTTGGTGCGACGGGCAATCTCCTCATCAGTAATGTTGTCAGCCCAGACCTTCGCGTATGCGAGGTAGAACCTCTGCTCGGCACTGAATCCGTCAATTGGAGCCGGATGATGTCCATTGAACGAGTTCTGCAGTGCTGTGTAGGAAATGCGGAGTCCACCGTGGTCAGCGATGTTCTCTCCGAGCGAAAGTGCTCCGTTTGCATGAACGCCAGGCAGGACCTCCACCTCATCAAACTGCTTTACGAGCACTGCGGTCTTCGCCTTGAAAGCCACGGCATCTTCGGCAGTCCACCAGTCGGACATGTTTCCGTCCTTGTCGAATAGGCGTCCTTGGTCGTCAAATCCGTGGGTCATTTCGTGACTGATGACAACGCCGATGGCGCCGTAGTTAACTGCATCGTCTGCGTCCGGATTGTAGAACGGTGGCTGAAGAATCGCAGCCGGGAAGCAGATTTCGTTGGTAGACGGGTTGTAATAGGCATTCACCGTCTGCGGACTCATCAGCCACTCAGCCTTGTCCACCGGCTTTCCGAGGCGAGTCAAGTTGTCCTGCACACTCCAGAGAGCGGCCTTGCGGATGTTCTCGTAGTAGCTTGCAGTAGGGTCGACGTCGAGCGTGGAATAATCCTTCCACTTGTCCGGATAACCTATTTTTACGGTGAAGGCATTCAGTTTCTCGTGGGCCTTTGCCTTGGTGGCATCGCTCATCCAGTCGAGAGAGTCGATGTGCTCTGCAAGGGCGGTCTGAATGTTCGCTACCATTTTCGCCATTCTTTCTTTGTCCTTTGCAGGGAAATATTTCGCCACATACATCTCGCCCACGGCCTCTGAAAGCAGAGAATTAGGAACGGACATGGCCCTCTTCCAGCGGGGTTTCTGCTGTTGCACTCCGGCCATCTGACGGGAGAAGAAGTCGAAGTTGGCATTGTAGAAGTCATCGCTCAACGCGCCGCAGGCACCTTGAACCAGTTGGGCGAGCAGATAGTTTTTAAGCGACTCGACATTCTCGGACGCGAACATTTCATCAAGTGCCTTGAAGAATGACGGTTGGGTCACGACAATCTTGCCATCGCTCTTCACTCCGAGCGCCTCGAAATAGCTGCCGAGAGAAAGGTTCGGATAGGTTGCGGTAAGCTCCGCAAATGTTGTCGGATTGTACTGCCGCTCCATGTCACGGCATTCGACACTCGTCCAGGAATTTTCGGCAAGCGCCTCCTCTATCTTCATCGCGTCGGCTGCCCGTCCATCGGCATTGTCAATTCCCGCGAGTTTGAGAACTTTGGTAAGAAATTCGAGGTAGCCTGCCTTAAGTTTCGGGTCACACCCCTTCACGTAGTAGTCGCGGTCGCCCATTCCGAGCCCTGACTGGCTCATATAGAGGATGTTACTATCACTGTCGATCATGTCTGCCATTACATACGTCCCGAAGAACGGACTGTCAGAAGCGAGGTGCATTGCGGCAATTTCGCGCACCAGGGCATCTTTGTCTGAAATTGCCAGCACTTCATCGATGTAAGGTTTCAGCGGAGCCGCACCCTCTTCGTTCCTGCGCAGTGAATCCAGCCCCATCTTGTAGAGGTCGGAAATCTTCTGCTCCACGCTTCCGTGTTCAGCCTTGAGTGAACTCATAGACTGGAACAAATCGTTCAGCCTCTTCTCGTTGTTTTCGCCGAGGATGTCGAACGCCCCATATCGGGCATATTCCGGTTTCAGAGGATGGCTCTTCTGCCACCCGCCCGTGGCATATTGGTAGAAATCAACTTTTGGAGAAACGCTCTCGTCGAGGTCTGCAAGGTCAATCCCGGGCACAGCGCCCTCACGTTGACCACAGGAACATAAAGCAATGACCGGAATCATCATTGTCAAAAATTTTTTCATTTTAGTTGTAATTTATTGTATGTCAATATGTATCAATATGTATCAATATGTATCAATATTACAGCATAAAAGCTGAGCGATTTGAGATGGATTTTGGAGAGACCCAAAAAGCCGCTCAAATCACCCCGCTGCCAAGCATCTCATCGTCAAGGGCATACCACACCGCAAACTGTCCCGGCGTAATCCCTCTCTGAGGCTGGTCGAAAAGCACATACATCGCCTTCTCCCTCATCACGAGCGTCGCCTCCTGCAGCGGCTGCCGGTAGCGAATCCTCACCCGGTATCGTCGGACTTCCCCAGGAGTCATCCTCAAGTCTTCCCGAATCCAGTGCAGTTCTTCTGCCGGAATCCGAAGACAGCTACGTGAAAGTCCCTTGTGGCGATGTCCTTCGCCTACATATATTATGTTGTTCTCAATGTCGGTCCCAATCACGAAAATCGAGTCACTATGGCCGCCGATGTTCAGCCCCTTGCGCTGCCCGATGGTGTAAAACTGCGCCCCGTCGTGTGTCCCGACAATCTTTGCGAGCGGGTTCTCCTTCCACCGCGTCTTTTTCACATGCTTCTTCCCGCTGCGGTAGACTTCCGTCTCGAAATGAATGTCCGAATAGTCAATGCTTTGCGAGATTATTTCCCAATCCTCATCGCTGAGCGTCTCAAGTTTGCTCAAATCCCAAGGGCATATATTCGTCTTGCCGGCATCTCCGCCCTCCGTCGTCGCAGCCATTCTGCCGTTCTTGTCTGTCGCGGACGTTTTCGTTTCACTCACATAGTCGGAAATCATCTTCGCAGGCTCCGTACTGCCGGCCGGAAGAAGAGAAGTGAGAATGGATTCAATTCTCTGATATTGAGCATTTTGCTCGTAATATGCATCGAACACCTCCACGACATTTCCCTCTTTTGGATCCAACTTCTGCTTCAGGAAAGTCGGCAGGTCCACCTTGCCCACGAAACATATTCCCTGCGAGTCTTTTTTGTCAGCTGAAGGCAAATCCGCTTCGTGTGCAATGCGGCGCACCTCCGGTTTGTCGATGTCCCCGATGGGGAAGAGAGCGGTCGAAAGCTGCTCCTGGGTCAGTTGGCAGAGAAAATAGCTCTGGTCCTTGTTCGGGTCGCAGCCTTCGAATATCCTATATATAGGTGTGAGTTCACTCCCGTCTGCGGGTCTTCCATCGGAGTTCAGCCCCCACGTCTTCGCCACTAGGACTTCATTTCCGTTTGCATCCTTCAGCGTGTCCTTGCGGCAGTAATGCCCTGTGGCGACCATGTCAGCGCCCAGTTTTTTCGCTGTTTCCCAGAATGCGGCGAACTTTATCTCTCTGTTACACAGCACGTCAGGATTGGGTGTGCGACCTTTCGCATATTCCTCGAACATATAGTCCACGACCCTCTCTCGGTAGACCTTGCTCAAGTCTACGAAATAGAACGGAATCCCGATTTTTCTCGCCACCATTTCCGCGACAAAACGGTCCTCCTCCCACTCGCATTCGCCGTGCAGGGTCGTCGAGGCATCGTGCCAGTTCTGCATGAACAGCCCGAAGACGTCATATCCCTGTCTTTTCAGCAGAAGTGCTGCGACGCTTGAGTCCACACCTCCTGACAATCCGATGCATATTTTCATATATCCACTTCTATTTTGTACTAATCCGTGCAGAATGCTTTCATATTGAAAGAAAAAATGTCGCGTAATCTACACGTTTTGATTTTATTTTATATATTTGCACACTTTGCGCTGTGCAAAGTTACAAAAATCGCATAGTTTATGACAAAGAATGTTCTGGAAATAACATACGAACAGTACGGCTCGGTTGAAGAATTGCCCGCCGAGGACCGGGAACTTGCGCAGGCTGCGGTGCAAGCAATCAGTGGTTCATACGCTCCATACTCCAAATTCAATGTCGGTGCGGCGGTGCGTATGTCGGACGGCACGATTGTGACCGGAGCCAATCAGGAAAACGCCGCCTATCCGTCTGGGCTGTGTGCGGAAAGAACTGCAATGTTCTATGCCAATGCACATTACCCGGACAAGGCAATGACTGCGATCGCGATTGCGGCCAGCCAGGGCGGAGTGCTGTGCGAGGAGCCGGCGACACCGTGCGGACAATGCAGACAGGTGATGGCAGAGTACCAGACCAAGGGCGGGAGACCGATGTCGATAATACTCGTCGGCAGCAAGACCATCTACAAATTCGACCGCGTGGACTGCGTCCTCCCGTTCATCTTTGACAGTCTGGAAGTGAAATGACGGTGCCTCTGCAGGTCGTTCGAGGCGGGTTTGTCGGAAACTTTTGAAAATTTAGTCAAGTCATTGCTTGCCGTTCCGCAAGAAATGACTACCTTTGCACTAGGGTAAGTCATACACGACCAGCTCCCTCTGAATTCTCCCAGGGCCGGAAGGCAGCAAGAGCAGGAGGTTGTAGCGGTGCGATGTATATCGCTTACCCTTTTTTGTTGGATTTTTCCTTCCCCACACATTAGTTTATTTTTGACATTGAACAAATTGTTGCTACCTTTGTAGTCCTATGTGCTGGTTCTATTGTCTGAAAGATATAGAAAGCTTGCAACTGCTTGATTCTCACCTTTGTGTCAAATCTTGCAGGACTAGTAGGCGTTATTCCTATGAAAATCACTGCGGAATTCTCCCCAAGAAATAGTGAAACTCCCACCGATGTCCGATGGTATGCACTGCGGGATTTGAAGCGTCCCAACGCCACCCTTCCGGCATACAAGCAGCTTTCGGGCGAAAATCTTGAAGTCTTCACTCCAATGAAATGGACGCTTTCAACGAAAGGCGGCCGGCGCGAACGCATCCTGGTCCCCGTGATGCAGGATCTGCTCTTTGTTCATGCTTCACTTTTGTTAGTAGAGCCTATCGTGCAAAGAATCAATACTTTACAATTTCGTTTCGATAGGGGGGGGTATTGTAAACCGCTTATCATCCCGGAGGATGACATGACCCGTTTCATCCGGGCAGTCAGCTCTTCCGAGAATCCGAAATATTTCATGCCCGGTGAACTCACCGAGGCCATGTGCGGCCGTGCAGTTCGCATCATCGGCGGTCCTCTCAACGGCTACGAAGGGAATCTCCTCAAGATCAGAGGCTCTCGCATCCGCCGTCTCATTGTCGAACTCCCGAACTTCATCACAGCCGGTGTAGAGGTTCAGCCGGAATACATCCAATTTATTGACAGGCAGGAATCAAAATCTTGTCCTGCAAAGTCTCCCGCGAAATGATTTCATCCGCAAATCAGCTCGCTGGGAGCCCTATCATTGCTTCCGGCGAAACATCATGGGCTCGTCTGAGGCAGTTTCTCATTGCAAACCATAGCAGCATCGTTGCCCGCGAAGTGACCAACGAAAACGCCGTTCACCTCTATTCTTTAGGGAACTGGTGGCTCGCCTTCGACCGCTCAGCGTTTCAGCTCAGCGCCATTTTTCCGGATGCCGGCACAACAGTCCTGAATTTTCAAGGCAGCCCTTCTCCGGTGCTGATGGTGTCCGTCTCAGACGACTCGCTCAGCAAAATCGTAGGGAATCATTCAACCAGGGCGATCTCCCCAGAGCATATCGTCCTTCATATTAAGAAGCTCAACTCAGGAGAATATCGCCTGTGGCGCTCCCGCAAACTGGGAGAAATGGATGTCAATTGCCACTTCTGACAAAGTCAGGAGAACCTTTATTATCTAAGCAAATTCAATGAAAATAACAGTTATAGGAACCGGTTATGTGGGACTTGTCTCGGGAACCTGCTTCGCGGAAATGGGCATAGACGTGACCTGTGTTGACGTGGACTCAGCAAAGATTGATGCTCTGCGCAGTGGTGTTGTTCCCATTTACGAACCCGGACTGGACGAATTGATTCGCAAGAATATGGAATGCGGGCGCCTTCATTTCTCGACGTCCCTGCCGGATTCTCTCCGTAACTCCGAGGTCGTCTTCATTGCAGTCGGCACGCCGGCACGAGAAGACGGATCGGCCGACCTTCACTATGTCTTTGACGTCGCTGCAGAGATAGGGGAGACGCTTGACCATTATACCGTTGTGGTCACGAAGTCCACTGTCCCTGTAGGCACGTCCTTCAAGGTGAAATCGCTCATAGCAGATGCACTCTCAAGACGCGGAGCTACAATAGACTTCGATATAGCCAATAACCCTGAATTTCTTAAGGAGGGGGCCGCTATAAAGGATTTCATGAGTCCTGACAGGGTTGTAATCGGGGTGGAGAATGAGCGGGCTGAAAAGATAATGCGGCGTCTCTACAAGCCTTTTATCGTTGTGAACGACCGCATCCAGATTACGGACATTGCCTCTTCCGAGATGATAAAATATGCCTCCAACGCGATGCTTGCAACCCGCATTTCATTCATGAACGACATCGCGAACCTCTGCGAACTCGTCGGTGCGGATTTCAACAAGGTTCGCAAGGGAGTCGGCTCCGACACTCGCATAGGCAACAAGTTCCTTTACGCCGGCTGCGGCTACGGTGGTAGTTGTTTCCCAAAAGACGTGAAGGCCCTCGTGAGCACTGCCGAGCGGTACGGCTATGAGATGCGCGTCCTCAAGGCTGTGGAGGATGTCAACCAGAGGCAGAAGCAAATCCTGTTCGACAAACTTGTCAGACGTTTCGGGAGCAATCTGAACGGCAAGAAGATAACCCTCTGGGGCATCGCTTTCAAGCCGGAAACGGACGACATCCGCGAAGCCCCGGCAATGGTCATCATCCGCAGGCTTCTCGACTCTGGAGCCTCCGTTTCTGTCTACGACCCCGCAGCAATGGACGAATGTCGCCGCATATTCGGCTCCGACCTCACCTTCGCCCCCGACAAGTACACCGCCCTACAGCACTCCGACGCTCTTCTCCTCGTCACCGAATGGAAGGAGTTCCGTCTCCCGGACTTTCCACGCATGCGCTCCCTGATGCGCACACCCCTGCTTCTTGACGGCCGCAACATCTTCGACCGCGACGAAGTCCTCTCCGCCGGGTTTGAGTATGAGAAGATTGGGTAGTTGTTTTTGTACGCGTTCACTTTTCCGCATGGCCTAAAACGGTAGCTTGATTATCTTTGGCTCCAAATCAAAAAAAGAGTCAAAAATGAATGAAAATCCAACAATCAACTACGCATTTGCCTTGAAGAACTACAGCCAGAACGGCAATGGTCGTTCGATGAAGAAATTCTGCGAAGACGAGGGTTATGACTATGACAAGTTCCTTCAATATTCCAGGCGAGGGCAGAAAGAGTTCAGCGTTCTCAAAGAGGCTGACGAACGGCAGCGGGATGCCGGCAAGTTTGTTCAACTTGTCGTGGACGGAGTTTCGGAGAACACTCTCGGCATCCTCGAGGTCCGTGTCCGCTTCACGAACGGAATGGAACTCATTCAGGGCGATGGCGACATCAACGAACTTTTGGAATGGTCAAGAAAATGCTGGGATAGAGCCATGGTTACGATGTCAAGCGAATACTCAATCTACCTGTGCAGAGACAAGGTGGATTTACGCAAAGGGATATCCGGTCTCAGCGGAATCGTCCGCAGCGAAATGAAGATGAACCCATATTTGAAGGAGATATGAATATAGAAGCACAACTCCAGGTAGCCTACTCGACGAATGCCGAGTTGCGGGATCAGATAGATGCCTTGAACAGGACAATCTGGTCTCTGGAGGAGCGTCTTCGCATATCGGACGAGAGCAGGGGAGAATTGATGCGGTTCTACGAGAACCAGATGGACGCCTTAAGGGATGAACAAAAGGAGCGGATGGATGCGTTGCGTGCGGACCAGCAGAAACTGATAGACGCGGCAGTTGCTCAGATAACCAAATCGTTTGAAGAGCAGATAGCGAAGCTCATTGCAGAACGCGACGCGGCGTTGCTGTCGGCGAAGCGTTGGCGCGGAAAGAAGTTCGGGCGCGGCTCAGAGCGTAATGCCGGACATGAGGACGATCTGAACGGCGGCGCCGGAGAGAACCGCGAAGCGGAGAAGTCCGACTTCGTGAATCCCGAAGTTCAGGCAAAGAAAGATGCTGGGAAAACCTCTGCAACGACGGCGGACGGCGAAACTGTGGATGTGGAGAAGGAAATGGCGAAACTCAAGAGACGTCATCCTGGCGCGGAAGTCAGCGTAGAGAGGGTTGACTACAGCGAGGTATGCAAGTACATGTCCGATGAGAATGTGTTCATGCACCCTCTTGAAGAGTACTTTGTTCTTGGGGAAGGCGAACGCTTCCGCACAAAGAACGGTGAAATAGAGAAGAGTTACTACCGGATAATCATCCGCTATCCCGAGCGCTACGAGCAGCATATTTATGAGGCGGCCCGTGTCCGCAGCAAGGACAAAGACGAGTACAAGACTACGGATGTACTTGAAGAAATGCGCCGTCCGATAAAGACCTGCATCTTCGGAACTGAGATACTGTCCTACATCCTTTGCGAGAAATATGTGTACCACACGCCCTTCCGTCAGATAGTGATGAAGTTGAAACACTACGATCTCAATATCTCCAAGGAAGTTCTTGAAGACAATGTCCATAAGGCGATAGACTAGATGTCGGAGAAACTTCGCGAGGTGTGGATGAATCAGGTTTGCAAGTCATGGATATGGATGATAGACGAGACCCGCGCTCTTG
>OIYX01000370.1_pt1 | contig 16183 bp, 6 predicted proteins | sample 1588431 | NCBI WGS metagenome assembly OIYX01 (sample SAMN03283241) | human gut metagenome | biome: human-associated habitat; material: feces | host: Homo sapiens | place: Peru | collected 2012
GCGCCCCCGCACGGGAGGGCCGCGCTTGTCGCGGCCGCACCCGCGCCGAGCGACCGCACCCGTGCCGAGCCACAGTCGGACGTCCCGCGCCGAGGGCGGGCCGCCGAGGACATCGGCCCCTACCACAAGCCCCCCCCCTGTGCGCTGCGCGATCCGGCCACGCGCCCGCCGTGGGGGGCGGGATGAGCGATTTCACGTCGGAACTGTTCCGAAGTGAAATCGCGCGCCCCTCTGCCCTGTGGCATCCCGTGTCGCGGCGTCCCGTGGACAGGTCTGAGCAAATTTGCTAAACAACCGAAGAAGCCTGTCAATTTTTCAGGCGATCTGCAAAGGGACGAGCAATGGAAAATCGGATCTCGGGCCGGCGCGCGGCCGTAGTGGCGTCGATGTTCGTCTTCTCGCCCTCGGGCATGCCGAACACGGCCGCCCCCGCCATCATCGACGCAAGCGCGCCGAGAGTCCATCTCGTTTTCATTTTACCCCTCATCGTTTCCGCCATGCGCGCGATCATACCCACATTCCCGCGATCCCGGCGGCGTCCCGGGCGGACGCGCGCCGCACGGCGGCCTCAGCGGACGATCACCATCGTCCCGGGATTCCGCCCCAGGATGAGATGCCCGTCCCTGGCGAAGAGCGCGATCTTGGCGTCGGCCGCCTTGCTGAACCTCGGGCAGCCCGTGACGCCCGTCGCGAGCAGATAGCCGCCCGCCGGCATCTCGTCCGAAAGCTCCCGCTGCTCCGCCTCGGAGAGGACGAGGCGCGACGCGCCGGAAAAGGCGATTCCCGCCGAAACGGCGTCGGGATCCTGCACCTCGGCCTTGGCGAGCGTCCAGTCGCCGTCGAGGACGAGCACGCCGTTCGTCGCCGTCACGAAACCGTCGAGCCGGTGGGTCGTCGCCTCCTGCCCGCCCAGATTGAGCATCGCACCCTTCGCCGAAAGGCACGGGAAGTCCGACGCGGAGGGCGCGCGGACCGTGAGGGCGTTGTTGGCGAGGTCAAGCGTGCCCGCGCCCGAAAGCGCGTCGAGGCAGTGGGCCGCCGCCGCCCCGCCCTTGCCGTCCTCCCCCCACGTGAGCTTCAGCCCGCCGTGCGCGTCCTCGAAGCGGTGGAAGTCGTTCAAGTCAACCGAAGACAGGTTGTCGCTCCACGCAAGGCCGTGGACGTCGTCCCAGTTCGCAAGCCCGTTCGTGCAGACGTTGCCGTAGCAGAAGAAATGCGGCTCCCCTGTCGCGTTGTTCGTTTCCGTCGTGCCGGGTATCCCGTAGCGGTCATAGACCCGCACCTCAAAGCGGTTCGCGCCCGGGGGGACGCTCACCGTCCAGACCCCCTTCGGATTGACGAGGTCGCCCGGATTCATCCCGCGCGAGGGCTCCGCCGTCGTGTAGAGCGCCTTCCCGATCGTGAGGCGCACGTAGGCGTTCAGGGTGCAGACGACCTTGAGCGTCTTCGTCTCGGCAGACGTGTTCCACAGCCAGCCCGCGTAGGTGCTGAGCCTCTGGTAGAACTTTTCGCCCCAGAGGTTCCCCACGCCGTCGTAGCGTCCATGCGGGAAGGAGAAGATCGACAGCGCCGTCGTCGTCGTGTTCGTGTAGAGGATGTACGGCGCAACCTCATTCAGCGGCTTCTTGCCCCCGCCGATGTCCGTGGAGTCATTAACCGTAAACGGATTGCCATAGCATGTGAACTTTCTGGACTGGCCGAAGATCACGCCGTCCGGCACGATGTCGGCGAAGCTGACGCAGCCCTCACGGATGTCAAGCGCGCCCCCGTCGAGACGGACCTTGAGAGCAAGCGTCCCCTCCCCCGTCTTGACGAGCGACGCGAACGTGCCGGCATGGGGGCGGGCGGCGAAGGGATGCAGCATCGAATGGAAGACGCCGGCGCCCTCGAACGTCGTCGCGGGAAAGGCGAAGCCGCCTGCGGACACATCGTAGTTGAAGTCGACATCGCAGTTCTTCAGCGCCATCGGCCCGGCGTGCTCCCCGCTCGGCACCGCCGTCGGCGCGCCGAGGCGCACGAGGACGTTCGTCGCCGCGAAGCCGCCCGTGAAGTCGTTTTCGCCCGAGACGAGGTGGAACCACTTCGGGCGGTCGGCGGAGGAGGTGTCGGCGACGCAGATGCCCCCCGGCCCCGTCACCTTGCCGCGAAAGCCGACCTGATAGAGAACGGTCGAGTTGTCGATGCAGCGGAAGTCCTTCAGAAGCTGCGCGGGGCCGGCCCAGCAGCGCACCGTGCCGGATGCGTCGCGCTCAGGCCAGTTCTGGTAGCCTCCGGGATCAAACCCCTGCGTCGTGTTGTAGACGAGCGTCCAGGGGGCACGCGGGAAATCAGCCTGAAGGGACAGCTTGCCCGCCCCTTCGATCCGGACGGCATTGTTCGCGCCCCCTTCCCAACTCCAGTTCGGGCGCATGAAGAACTGGCAGTCGTCCGTCACGGCAAGCCCGCCCGTCGCGCCGGGCGCCAGAATGCGGATGTTCTCGATATAGACCTTCAAGGGCTTGCCCGCCTTCGCAAGCGTCAGTACATGGCCGTTGAGGACAAGGTCGGTCGAATTGTGCATGACCATCTCGCCCACCGTGTCGCCGTTGTCGAGGCGGCTGAGCTGCGCGTCCGCGTCGAGGAGGATGGCGCGCGGAAAGGCGGCGCGGTAGTTTCCCGCAGAGGCCAGCTGCAGCGCGCCCTTGCCGCCGACGCCGACGCCCGCGAGATGGACGGGGCGCGCCAGTTTCCTTTCGTTTTGGGACACCTCGTTTTGGGACGCCGCCGTCCGGATCCGGAGCGACGCCCCCGACGCGACGAACACCTGCCCGTTCGTCGTCGTCCCCGAGACGCCCGCGCCCAGCACGCTCGCGTAGTTCGCCTCGTCGCTTGCGGCATGGACGGTCGCGCCCTCCTTCACGAACAGGTTGCCCGTCCACCCGTCCAAGGCCGTGGAGAACGTCAGCACGCCGTCGCCGCGCACCTCGATGTCGGCGGCGCCCAGCGACGCGCCGCCGTCCGTGTCGACGTATGCCGTCCCGTTTGCGGCATTGTACGCCGTCAGCGTGGCGGCAAGCGTCTGGTCGCCCGTCACGTCCAAGACGATCGTATCGGCCGCCCGCGCGCCTGCGGCGAACGCGAGGAGGACGACGGCGGAAAGGGGAAAGTAAAATTTTCTCATAATGATTGCATTTTACAATACCCCCTCTCCCCTGTCAATTGCAAACCCAGACGGGGATGTGGCATCCCGTGTCGCGGCGTCCCGTGGACAGGTCTGAGCAAATTTGCTAAACTGCCCGCAGAAGCCTATCAATTTTTCAGGCGACCTGCAAAAGGGAAGGGACGAGCAATGGAAAATCGGATCTCGGGCCGGCGCGCGGCCGTAGTGGCATCGTTGCTGCTCGCGGGCGCCGCATCGGCGAAGCCGCTGGTGTGGTGGACCATGGCGAACGACGCCGCAAACGGCGGGTCGAACATCGTCGCGACAACGACGTTCACGAACTGCGCGAGCGCCGCGAACGAGTTCTACGGGAAAATCGGAAAGGGTTCGAAGTTTCCGAACAACTTCCTGCTGCCCGTGCCGACGAACGGCTTCGAGCATCCGTTCCTGCTGCAGGACGGCGTGTTTGGCGTCCCGGCTGAAAATGCATTCGCCATCGACATCCCGTCAGACCCCGATCGGCCCGGCGACAACCTATGGGGCGCGTCCCTCTCCCCCTACGATCCCGAGGGGAAGCTCAATTGCCCGTCGTTTACGATCGAATTCTTCTTCCGGACGAAGAAATGGACGAACTGGCACGGGCTCATCGTCAAGCCCTATTATGACGGCGAGGGCGAGAATACCAACACGATCGCCATTCGCGAAGTAAGCTACAGCCAAACGAACACGACCCTCGTGCTCGACTACCTCTACCGGGAGGACGGCCGATTGTTCAACGAGAGGGACGTCTTCCTCTATTCTTCATCCTACCCGTCCCGCCCGTCGTCGGCCCCGGTCATCCAGGACGGCAACTGGCATCACATTGCGATCACCGTGGACCAGCCGACGCGCCAGTTGTGCGCGTTCATCGACGGTGAACGCATGGCGACGGTCGCGCTCAAGGGCGACCTCGCCTATTCGGAGGACCCTTCCGTCCCCTGGTGCATCGGCGGCAATCCCAATGCGAATTGGGCGTGGGGCGGGACGATCGACGAAGTCCGCTTCCACGACCGGGCCTTGGCGCCGTCAGAATTCCTGCGGCGGGTGGACACGCTGCCGCCGCCCGCCACGCTCTGGCAGACGAGGGCGTCGGGCCTCTGGGGCGAGGTGGCCAACTGGTCCGGCGGCGTGCCGACGGCGAGCAGGCCGGGGTGGATTATCCAGGAGACGGAGACGCCGATCACGGTCTCCGTCGCGGCGGAGACGACCGGACCCGGCCAGCTGTACCTGCGCAATTCCGGCAGCCGGACGACCCTGGCCGTGGACGCCCCGCTGGCGTTTTCCGCCGCAGATGTCGCGCTCTTCGAAGGCGGCGCCGTCACGGTGGGGGACGGGGGCGTACTTGCGCTCGACGAGACGACGGCCGCGCTCGCGCCGCTGGCGCAGCTGGTGGTTGCGCCCGGCGGCCTGCTGCGCATGCGCGATGCGGCGCTGACGGCCGATTCGGGCGCGACGCTGGCGGTGTCCGGCCGGATGGACGTCGCGGGCGGGTCCATGGCGCTGGTCGGGGCCGGGCTGGAGATCGCAGGCGAGATGGCCCTGAAGAACAGCACGTTCACGACCTCCGGCCGCGTCCGCGTCCCGGCGGGCGCGACGCTGGCGTTTACGAACGACGCGGCGAACACGTTCCGGTTCCTGCCGAATGCCTCGCTGGAGATCGACGGAGGCACGGTCGATGTAGGCGGAGAGGGCTCCTCTCTCCCGTTCAGGCTGGACGCGGGATCCGCGCTGCACGTGACGGGGACGGGCGCCCTGAAGCTCGCAGGCAAGAAGACGGTGCTGACGGCCCGTTCGGAGACGTTCTCCGGCCAGGCGCAGCTGACGACGTACCATGTGGACGTCACCGCAGTGGGGAACAATGCCACGAACACGTTGACCCTTCGCGACGAGGCCCTGTGGACGACGGTCAATGACGGCGCGTGGACGCTGGGCACCAGCCGCTATGGCAATTCGTGCGTCGTCGTCAACCTGGAAAGCCGGCAGCCCGTGCGCATCCCGTACGGCGTCGCGGTGGGGGCCGTGCAGAATGCCGTCCTGAACCTCCACAAGGGGCAGTTTCTCAGCGGCGGCGGCAATGTCAACGGCGTGGGGTATGCGTGCGGCGACACTGCGGTGACGGGCGTCGTGAACGTCGTGGACGGCGTCTTTATGCAGCGGAGCTGCGCACAGTACAAAAAGTGGCTCTACGGCATCACCGTGGGCGACTCGATGCGGACAGAATTGACGACGCATCCCAACGCATATGGACGGGGCACGCTCAACATCCACGCGAACGGCATCGTCTCGAACCTCACCTCATACGCGGCCTATGGGTACGGCCTCTATCTGCGCGTGGGATCCGGGCGCGGCGAGGGCGACATCAACCAGATGGGCGGCGCGTTCTACCACAGCGGCCGCTACCAGGCCGTCCTCGGCCTCTGGGGCGGCACGGGGCGCTGGACGCTCACGAGCAACGCGACGGCGCGGGTCTGCTCGGATGTCTATGTGGGCGGTTCGCTCACGAACCTCCTGTGCGGTTTCGTCGAGGGGAAGAACGTCGGGGCGTCGCCGGAGTTCATGTCGACCTTCGACGTGGACGACCATACGGCAAAGGGGACGCTTTCCGTCGTCTCCGGGACGTTCCTGTCGCCGTCGAATCTCTTCGTCTCCGTGGACGGCACGGGCACGCTCGTCCTGGGCGAAGATCCGGCGGCGCGCCTGGTCGCACGCAACGTGGTCCTCTCGAACACGGTCGACGCGGCGCGCGGCGCGCGCTATCCTTCGACGCTGAAGTTCGTCTTCGGCGCGGAGGGGTGCGGGCGTCTGGTGTGCGGCGCCGAGGACGGCGCGGGCGTCGTCCAGCCCACGGGGCGGCTCGTCGTTTCCCCGGGGTCGAAGCTGGAGGTCGACCTCTCGGCCTTGAGAAATCGGAGCGACACGTGGCATCCGCTCGTCGCCTGCGCGGAGCTGGAAGGGTCGTTCGCGCCATCCGACGTGACCGTCACGCCTCCCGCAGACGGCTCCCTCAGCGGGTCGCTGTTCGTGGGGACGCACAAAGGCGTGAATGGCCTGTGGTGGGTGATTCAGCGCGGCGCGATGATCATCATCAGGTAGGCGCGCCGGGCCCGTTTGGCCGTCCCGCGCCGCGCCTGTGCCGCCGTGTCTGCAGCGGGAGCGCCGTGCGCGCAAAATGCGTCACTGAACAGCGGGGTGTAGAAACCCCGCTGTTCAGTGACGCATTACCAATTTATTCCCCGATCCCGAACGTGAACGCATGGACGTCTTCCGGCGAGATCAGGTATTCCCTGCGCGGTCTGGCACCCCAGCTGTTCCGTCCGCCAAGCCCCATCTGGACGCCATCGACGTGGACAATCCACTCGCCGCAGTTCCTCAGTTCGCACGGATGCTTGCGCGCCATGAGCTCGTCGATCGTGTAGGGCGAGATGGAGAAGGAGAACGGGCGGGCGGCGCGCACGGAGAAGCCGCGTCCGTCCGCCGTCTCAAAGCGGACGGCTAGGACGTCCGTCCGCGTACCGGATTCCTGAGGCTCCACGTAGGGGAAAAAGAACTTGTCGAACGGCAGCGACCAGAGTCCGTATGTCGCGGACGCCTTGCGGTCCGAGTACGACTCGCCGGGGCCGCGTCCGAGCCAGCGCGCGCGCACGAACGTGCGTGGCAGCCGGAACGAGAAGCCGACGCGCGGAACGACCGGAAGCCCCTTCCCGCGCGCGTCCAGCGACAGCGCGACGTGCGCCCCCTTCCCGCGCCGCGTCACCTTCAGCGTCGCGGGATCGTCGAACGTCCGCCAGAAGCGGCACTCGGCCGCCATGTTCCAGCCCCGGTCGTTGTCCGTCGGCGCGCGGAAGAACGACGGACGGAACGTCTTGAAGTCGGGGAGCAGAAGCGGCCCGGAGGGCGGCAGCTCGACCGGGGCCTCCGGCAGGAGCGCGACCTGCTCGCGGGCGCATTCAAAGCCCTTGGGCGCCCACGGCGTCGCCTCGGCGAGACGGAAGACGAACGTCCAGGTCTGGAGCGCGTCCGCCTTGCGCGGCCGCGGCGGCAGCTGCACGGACAGTGCCGTGCGCGGGGCCAAGGCTTCCCGGCGTGGGCCGCCGGTCTCCTTCACGACGCCGTTCTCAGCGTACTCCCAGATCATCTCGTACCGGTCGAGGTTGACGAAGAAGGCATCGTTGAAAAGGCGGAAGCGCCCCGCCAGCGCGTCCGCCGCCGTCACGAGGACGTCGCGGTGCGCGTACTTCACCTCCGCCGCCTGCGGGCTGGGCGTGCGGTCCGCCTGGAAGATCCCGTTGCAGTTGAAGTTGTCGTCGTTGGGCGTGTCGCCGAAGTCGCCGCCGTAGGCGAAGAACGCGCCGTCGGGGCCGCATCTGCGGAGGCCCTGGTCGACGAAGTCCCAGATGAAGCCGCCCTGAATGGACGGATTCGTGCGCATGGCGTTCCACGTCTCCGCAAGGTCGCCGGACGAATTCCCCATGGCGTGCGAATACTCGACAAGCAGAAGCGTCTTCGCCGCGTCGGGCGCATAGTCCCGCAGACGCTCAAGCTGCGGATAGTAGCCGGGAATGAAGTCCGAGGCGCGGTGGTCGTCCGAGCAGGAGAAGACGCGCGTCGCGTCGAGCGCGTACACGGCCTCGCGGCACGCGCGGAAGAAGTCGCTCTTCACGTTGTTCTCGTTGCCGTGGCTCCAGATGACGACCGAGGGATGGTTCCGATCGCGCCGCACCATACCCGTCACGCGCGCCAGCGCGCTTTCGCGGAAGCGCGGATCGACGAGCGGACTGCGCGCGAACGACCCCTTCGTCCCGTAGGAGCGCGGATGGATCGTCGGGTTGTAGAGGAACGTGTCGACGGCGCTCGCGCCGAAGCCGTTGCTCTCCAGGTTCGCCTCGTCCAGGACGTAGAGCCCGTACTCGTCGCAGAGGTCGTAGAACGCGGGATCGTTCGGGTAGTGGCTCGTGCGGACGGCGTTGATGTTGTGGCGTTTCATGAGGCGGATGTCCTCGACCATCCGTTCGCGCGTCACGAAGTAGCCTTCGTCGGGGTCGATCTCGTGCCGGTTGACGCCCTTGAAGAGGACCGGCTGTCCGTTCACGCAGATGCGCCCGCCCAGCAGGGCGACCTCGCGGAATCCCACGCGGAACGGCAGCCGCTCGAGAACATCCCCGGACGGCGCACGGAGCTCGACGGACAGCGTGTAGAGGTACGGATCCTCCGCGCTCCAGAGACGGGGCGACGGCACGCGCAACTGCGCATTCGTCCCCTGTGCCCGCGCGACGACATTCCCCTGCGCATCGGCCAGCACCAGGCGGACATCGCACGCCCCCGTCGTCTCGACCGTCACGCCGCACGTCCAGGTCCCGCCGGCGTAGGGCTGGCCGGCGTCCGCGCGCGCCGTCACGATGCGCACGTCCGATGCGTGCGCGACCGGGCGCGACTGTAGGACGACCGAACGGAAGAGGCCCGAAAGGCGCCAGAAGTCCTGATCCTCCAGATAGGAGCCGTCCGTCAGCCGGACCGTCCGCACGGCGAGGACGTTCTCGCCGTCCGCCAGCGCGTCCGTGACGTCGAACGAGGCCCCCTGCCGCCCGTCTTCAGCGTAGCCGATCCGCTTCCCGTTCAGCCACACGAAGATCGCCGACCCGAACCCCTCGAAGCGCAGGTGCGTCCGCCGCGAACGCCAGCCCGCCGGCAGACGGAACGTGCGGCGGTACGAGCCAAAGCCGTTGCGCTCGCGGTAGGCCAGGAACGTCTTCGGCGGGACGCCCGAGACGAACGGCGGATCCGCCTGCCACCACCAGCCGTCGTTCTTGTAGATGGGCGTGCCGAAGCCCTGCGTCTCAAGGCAGCCCGGCACGCGGACGTCACGCCAGCCGGAGACGTCGAAGTCCGGCCGTTCGTACCCATCCGGCAGGGCACTTTCGTCAGGCGTCCAGTGCAACTTCCACGTGCCGTCGAGGGAGAACGTGCGGTCTCCGGGCAACGTCAGCGAAGCCGTCTGTGGCAGCGTCCCCTCGCGGAAGCGGAGCGGATTCTCCCACGGCGGACGGCTCTCGAAACGGTGCGCGCGGTACGTCGCCATCGGCGCCTCGCCATCCTCCGGCGGCCCCATGAGCGCCTGCAGGTCGACCCAGGCGCCAGCGGCGGCGCCGCGCGTCGAGAGCGTCACGATGCCGGCATTTGCGACGTCGACATCGAAGTCCAGGAGCGGGTCATCCGCCGACAGCGCGCCGCTCGTCCAGAGGACGCGGTCGCCGTCCGACAGCCGGAACTCGAGCGTCCCCGCCGCGCCGTCGGCGACCCCGACCTGCCCGAGCAGCCGCCGCGCCCCGGCGCGAATCACGTCCCAGTCGGACGGACCGCGCACGGGGACCGTGTAGCCGCGCCCCGGCGCGTGCCCGTTCTTCACGAACACACCGCCCTCCATGGCCGAACGCGGTTCGGCGAACGAGGTGTCCAGCACCGCGCGCACAAGGCGGGTCTCCGCACCCGACGCCACAATGGCGAGGCCGTGTACAATCCCAACGAGACCCGTTCGTACGGCCTGGGCCAAACCGATTCTCAATTTCATAACGTTGTTCCTTTGCGGTTCAAGATTTGCTTGCCCGCTACGCGGCTTTAAGTTGCGCTTCGCGCAGACAGAACTTCATCGCCGGAGCGTAGGGGAAGGAATTTAAAGCCGCGCAGCGGCGATAGAGCCACTTAAAGGCCGAAGGCCGACTTCATCGCTCCCGGATCGCCCCCATGTGCGACCGATCTGTTCCCGACAGCAGGTCGCCGACGCGGCGGCGCAGGGCGCCCAGCCGCTCGGGGACGGGGAGGATGCGCGAGGAATAGCGGCCTCCGGCGTTCGGGATCGACACCAGGGCGCGGTATTCCGCGAGGAGCGCGGCGGCCTGCGGATCGTCCTTCGCCCGCGCCGCCAGCAGTTCGAGGTAGCAGAAGTCCTCCACGCCGTCGCGCGACGCCTCCATCCGCAGCGTCGAGACGGGCTCGGGCGGCAACCCCTCCTTCGGCGGGTAGATCAGGTAGCCGTCGCCCGCCGGGTAGCGCACCCAGTAGGTCTTGCCGGGCGTGTCGGACTGGCGGATGTAGGCGTGCCAGCCGAACTTCCAGGGATCGTAGGTGAGCCACGTCGCCCCCCAGAACTCGAAGAGCCGCGCGCCGTACTTGTGCGCATAATGCGGCAGCAGGCGCTCGACCGCGCAGTACGGCGTGTCGAGGCACATCTGCCCGTCCGTCGTCCACCAGATCTGCTGGCCCGCCGCCTGGCGCGCCGCCATCTCCTCCACGGGGAAGCAGCCGTAGTGCCCCGCGCCCCAGGCGTCCAGCGCGCCGTTCCATTCGGAGCAGTGCCGCCACGTGCTCGAATAGATGCGGATCGCGGGATCGACCTCGTGAATCATCCGGCAGCAGGCAATCATCTGCTGGACGACGTTCGTGCGCGAGAAGTGCGGCTCGTCGGAGATGTAGAGCGTGATGCGGTCGGCCCACCCCTTCTCCTTCATGTGGTCCCAGTAGAGCTTCAGCGCCTGCTGGTAGGCGTGCCGGTAGGCGGGGCGCAGCTGCGTCCAGTCCGCCCCCTCGTAGGGCCATGTCCCCTCGTAGGGCGCCTCGCCGAGGAACGGTTTCGGCGGCATGGCCCACCCGAAGCAGTAGAAGGCGCGGGGCGCATACGAGAACGGGAACTTGTAGTGGTCGAAGTAGCGGGCGGCCAACCGGTCGTAGTCCGCGAAGTCCGCCGTCACGGTGCCGTCCGCCGCCTTCCTGAACGTCACGTCGCCGAGGCTGTCCGGGCACGCCTTCTTCGCGGCCATGAACGCCCACAGCTTCTCGCGCCGTTCGTCCGCCGTCGCGCCCAGCGCCTTCCAGTAACGGCTCCCCAGGCGCAGATCGTAGACGGCGGGGAACGACGGACGCGCGGGCAGCGCGAAGTTCCACACCTTCACGGCGAGGGGATCCGTGCGCACGACCGCGCCGTCCAGCTTCCAGACGAGCCGCCCGCTGTAGGTGCCGGCCTTCGTCTGGGCGTCCGCCGAGACGTTGACCCAGAACGCTTGCGTCCGGTTCGGCACGAGCGTGCCGCAGGCGGTCGGCACGATGGGGTCGGGCCACCAGCCGCTCCAGCCGTCGCTCTGCCCCCCGTTGCGCGGGAAGCGCAGCTCCCACTCAGGCGTCGTACACGAGTAGTACGCCGTCGGCCAGTCAACCGGCACGTCGTCCACGCGGCCGATCTCGACCTTGAGCGGGACGCCCTCGACCGCAAGCTCGACCGCGCCGCCCCGGGCGGACCGCACCGCGAGCTGCAGCGGCTCCGTCTCGTTCCGCGCGAGCGCCACCTCGAACGCCGCGCCCGTCCGGTCCTCGACCGGCGTCTCGCGGAACACCTTCACCACGGGATCGACCGCCATCACGCCGAGGGCCGCCCCCGGCGCCGCCGGAGCGAATTCGGGGTCGCCCGTCCGCGCCGCCGCATACGCCATCAGCAGCACCCCGTCGTAGGCCGCCGTGCCCGTGCCGTTCAGCGTGAGCTGCAGGCTGGCCTTGGCCGTGTCCGCCGGCGCGCGGAACGTGCCGAAGACGGGCGTCCACGGCGCCGTGCCGCTCACGCCCCGCCCCGCGCTCAGCATGCCGCCCGTGTCCAGGGCGCCGCGCGCCGTGAGCAGGTGCGCATGCACGGTGGCGGACGCGGAAAGGTCCGTACACCGGATGAACGCCCCGTAGAAATAGTCCTTCCCCGGCTCCACCGCCACCGTCTGCCGCCAGCCGCTCCAGTTCGGCCTCACCCCGGCGGGCACCGTCGTCTGCGCGCACGCCGCCCCGAAGACGCCGCCCGTCCCGCACGCGAGCGCCACGCCCTTCGCCGCGCCGCGCGCCCATCCCGCGCCGTCGTCCCCGAAGCGTCCGTTCCGCACGAGGTTGCCCGCGCCGTCCAGCAGCGACGCGAAGGACGCGCGGTCCTCCGCGCGCATCCGCTGCACGAGCACCTGGTCGCTCGGGATCTGGCTGCCGAGCGCGAAGGCCGCGTCGTCCGCCGCCGCATGCGCCGTCGCCGCCGCGCCCGCCCGCACGTAGGCATAGCACGTCGTCACGCTCCGCGCGGGGCGCGGACACACGAAGAGCAGGCGGTCGCCGAGCCGGCACGTTCGCAATTCCTTGCCGTCCAGGGTCAGGATGAACGCCGCGTTGCGCGTCGCGCGCAAGACCTCCGGCAGGGCGAAGGACGCCAGTGAATCCGGTTCGTCGGCGTCCGTGAAGTTCGCGACGCGTACCGGCACGCGGTACTGCCACGCGGCGTCCGGCCACGCCGCCGCCGCGCCGATTTCGCGGCACGCGAGCCGTTCGACCGCGCCGACCGCGACGACGGGCCGCTCCGCCGCCGGAACCTTCTCCGCCGGACGCTTCGTCCAGAAATCCGCGAGCCCCCACGCCTCCCGGTTGCCGAAGTAGATCTGGTAGGCGGCCTTCCCCTTCGCGGGGCACACGACGGGAATCGCGAACGTCCCCGCCGCCGGCACGGGGCCTTCCGTCTGCGGCTTCGTGGCCCCCGCCGCCCACACGCCGTACTCCAGCTGCACGCCGGAGCCGTCCACGAGGCGCAGTTCCTCCACGCGCACGCCCTTCAGCGGCAGCTGCGCGAGGGGCACCGCGACGGTCTTCCCCTCCCAGGCCACGCCGGTCGGGTTCTCCACCGTCACCGCCACGCGCACGGTCCAGAAGGAGCCGCGCCCCAGCCACAGGTCGTCCCGCCATGCGGTCGCACCCGACGTCACCACGGCCCAGCCGGCCACCAACATAAGAACTATCGTCTTCATGCCGCCAGTCTACCAAATCTCACCGTGCCGCGCCAACGGGAACGCCCTCGGGGACGCCGCCGGGGACGTCCTCGGGGACGCGGGCCGCCGGGGACGTCGGCCCCTACCATGCCCCACCACCGCACCCCATGGTAGGGCGCGACGTCCCCGGCGCGCCGCGCGCACGGGGACGCCAACGGGGACGCCGCCGGAGACGTCCTCGGGGACGCGGGCCGCCGGGGACGTCGGCCCCTACCATGCCCCACCACCGCACCCCATGGTAGGGCGCGACGTCCCCGGCGCGCCGCGCCAACGGGAACGCCAACGGGAACGTCCTCGGGGACGTCCTCGGGGACGCGGGCCGCCGGGGACGTCGGCCCCTACCATGCCCCACCACCGCACCCCATGGTAGGGCGCGACGTCCCCGGCGCGCCGCGCGCACGGGAGCGCTTCTCTCCCGTTTCCGCAAAACCCTCGCTTTTATACTTGATAATCCAGATGGGGGGGGTATAATATTGATGCTTAAGGCAAGATAGGATTTCACTGCGGACAAACCGAAAGGAGCGGAACATGAACGTGCTGAAAGGAATGGGATGCCTCTTGGCGGCCCTCGCGGCGGCCGGCGCCGTCGAGGCCGAACCGACCAAGGGGCTCGTCACCGAAGGCGAAACGACGCGCTACGTGATCTCCGTCCCGGCGGGCGAAGACTACACGCTCACGGCGGACGACGTGGCGGCGATGGAAGGCCACCCGCTCCACAAGACGGGCGACGGAACCCTGCGGGCGGGCGACGCCATGGCACCCTTCGCCGGCGACATCCACGTGGAGGCGGGCGTCTACCGCGCCGAGACCTCGAACGCGCTCGGCACGTCCGCCGGCGAAACCTACGTGGCGGGCGGCACGCTCCTCAACTGCGCCGTCTCCTCGAACAGCGGGCCGGCCTCCTTCCCGAACGAACACATCCACCTCGCCGGGACGGGGTACGATAACCAGGGCGCCCTGCGCACCGAGGTCCAAGCGGCGGACTTCTGCCGCATGGTGACGTTCGAGGACAACGTGCGCATCACGGGGACGCAGCGCCTCGACTTCCGCTTTACAGTCCTCGACATGAAGGGCCACATGCTCACGACATCGTTTACGCCGGGCGGCTTCTACTTCGTCGGACTGAAGATCGCCAACATGGGCGACATCGCGGTTGAACAGGGCTCGCTCGAATTCCAGGCCTCCGTCACGGGAACCTCCGCCGACCGCACCGTCACCCTTGCGCCCGCAAGCGGCCTGACCTTCTGGAACTCCACTTCCTGGCTCACCCATACCTTCGTCTTCGGCGCAGGGACCTACATCTTCGCCGGCGCGGACCCGTTCAATCTGGAGGGGACCAACGACCGCGCCATCCTCGCCGGGACCGTGCGACTGGACGGCCCCGTCTCGCTCTCCAGCTCCCGCAACCAGCAGGTCCAGCTGCGCGGCTACGTGACGGGGCTGGGCGGCTTCACGGGGGGAAAGGGCGGCTGGCTCCAGCTGAACGGCCCCACCAACGACTTCCAGGGCGGCCTATCGCTCGCGGGCGTGGCGGGCAACGCCTGCACGACCGGCGGCGTGGTCGTCTACGCCAACGGCGCGATTCCAAAGGACGGCGGCGCGCTCGCGCTGAAGAATGCGGCGTTCTGGAACTGGGCCCCGACGGCGGTCGACCTGCCGGATTTCACGGCGGACGGGCACGTCACGGTGACCGGACGCACCGCCCAGGCCGCCGTCACCGCACAGTCGCTCGTCAAGACGGGGAACGGCCCGCTCGACGTCGCCCTGCCGCTGAAGGTGCTGGGTACGACGGACATCCAGGGCGGCACGCTGCGGTTCACGGCGCGCGTCCCCGAAATCGTGCCCGGCCTCAACTACTACTTCAACATGGGAACCCGTGGGGACGTGACGGTGAGTACCGTCCCCTCCCGTGCCGCGTTCCAGGAAATCGATTCCACCGGCGTGGCCTACGCCTACAAGGGATGGCCGTGGGGCGTCGACATGGAACACTACTACACGGGCTACATCCGCGTGCCGGGCAAAGAGGGCGAGCCGGTGACCTGCAACTTCATGACCTCGATCGCGCGGGACTGCACGGTCATCATCGGCGGCGTGACGTGCGCACAGTTCCAGGACAATAAGAATGTAAAGGACAACGTTGTTGTCGGCTGGGCCCGCCTCTCCCTGTCCAAGCCCGTCACCCTGACAGCCGGTTGGCAGCCCCTCTACGTTTACATGGGGAATTTCTACGACACCAAGCGCGGGCCACAAGACAACACCGCCCTTGACTGGGGCGCCAACTTCGGCATCGGCGTGGACTGGCAGGCGCGGTGCGCCACGAACACGGCCCACTACGCGAAGCTGCTCGACCCCGGCGACGGGTCCTTCCTGCGCGCAACGCTGGAGGCCAAGGACCAGATGGACCCGGCGACCTGGCGCCCCACCTTCGCGGGCCCGGCGGCCTTCGCCACCGGCACGGTGCTTGACGTCAACGACACGCTTCCCTACACGCCGCTCGTCCTGCCGTCCCTCACGGGCGTTCCGGTTCTCACCAACGGCGCCGTCACGGTGGACTCCTCCACCTGGACGCTGCGCGAGGCCGACGTGCGCGGCGGCGTGCCGCTCACCATCACGGCGGGATCGTCGCTCGCCTTCCCGGCGGGCGCGGTGACGGTGGCGCCGGCCGATGCCGCCTGGATGGAGGCGGAAACGGGTTCCGTCACGTACCCGATCCTCACGGCCACGGACGCGGCGGCGTTCCCCGACCACGCCTTTACGCTTGCCCCCGAGGCCAAGGCGGCGAAGTGGCGCCTCGTGCGCGACGGGAACACGCTCCTCCTCGACCACACACTCGGCCTGACCCTGATCCTCCGCTAGGGAGGGACACGCTCCTGCGCGTCCGCGTCCTACGCAAGGGTCGCGGGCCGCCGAGGACGTCGGCCCATACCATGCCCCACCACCGCGCGTCACCTGGTCGGGCGCGACGTCCCCGGCGCGCCGCGCCAACGGGAACGCCAACGGGGACGTCCTCGGAAACACCCTCGGGAACGCGGGCCGCCGGGACGTCGGCCCCTACCACACCCCACCACCGCGTCATCTGGTAGGGCGCGACGTCCCCGGCGCGCCGCGCCAACAGGAACGCCAAAGGGGACGCCCTCGGGGACGCGGGCCGCCGAGGACGTCGGCCCCTACCATG
>OIYX01000377.1_pt1 | contig 16065 bp, 15 predicted proteins | sample 1588431 | NCBI WGS metagenome assembly OIYX01 (sample SAMN03283241) | human gut metagenome | biome: human-associated habitat; material: feces | host: Homo sapiens | place: Peru | collected 2012
GTTTATCTGATGCCCTCAACGCCCTCGAAGCTCATGGCGAACATGCGCTCGGGGAGGTTATCGATCATATCGCCCATGGAGCGCCTGTCATGGATAGCATGGACGGCCTCGGCAAAGAGCGGAGCGGCGGAGACAATCTTAATCTTGGAAGATTTTTCTACCGCGGGGCATTCCACAGTATCGGTTGAAACGAGGAACTCTATCGGACTCTTCTCGATTTTGTCGACGCCCTTTTCACCAAGCACAACGTGCGAGAGGAAGGCGAATATGCGCTTTGCGCCCTTATCCTTGAGGCCGTGAGCGAGGTCTACTATCGTTCCGCCGGAGATTGTGAAGTCGTCGACGATTAGGCAGTTTTTGCCCTTTACATCGCCGATTATTTCGAGCACCTTTGCGTTCTCGTCGTGCGCGGTCCTGACCTTATCACCGATGGCGACGGGACAGCCGAGCAGCGTTGCGAACGAGCGCGCCTGCTTTGCGAATCCTGCGTCAGGCGATACCACAACGAGATCGTCGTCGACGATACCTAAGCGCTTTGCGCATTCGCAGAGAATATCCTGCCCGTAGAGATGGTCGAGGGGCTTATAGAAGAAGCCCTGAACCTGCGGGCTGTGGAGGTCCATTGTCACTACGCGGTCGGCGCCCTCGGCCTCTATGCAGTCGGCGCAGACCCTTGCCCTTATCGATACGCGCGGCTCATCCTTCTTGTCGCCCTTTGCGTAACTGAAATACGGTATTATCGCGGTAATGGAGTTTGCGCTTGCGCGTCGGAAGGCGTCTATCCAGAACAAAAGCTCCACAAATTCATCGTTTGGCTTTCTGCCGATCGTCTGAACGATATAAACGTCCTTGTTTCTTATCGATTCGTTGATACGGACAAAAATGTTTCCCTCGGAGAAGTTAATGGTTTGGGAATTGCCGAGCTCTGTTCCGAGATAGTCGCACATCTTTCGTGCGAACTTAACAGACGAACTGCCCGCAAAAATTTCTATTTCGCCGCTGCCTTCGTGCATTATAAAGGAACCTCCTATGAAGTATGTAAGCAGTTTACACAGCAATTATATCAAACGGCATTAGCGTATTCAACAACATGAGATTTTATATTTCGACAATTGATTTGCCGGCGCGTCACGATTCGATTGCCATAATCGCGGCCGGAGTATATAATCGATAATATAATGATAACGGAGGTATGCTATGAAGCTCAATTACAGGCGAACGTTTCTTGTGGGCCTCGCGTTTATGGCGATAAGCGCGTTTTGGCAGATGTATGACACGGTGATACCGCTAATGCTCAGAAACATATTCGGGATAAAGGACACGGCGTCGGGCGTGATAATGGCGCTCGATAACGTGCTTGCGCTTTTCATGCTTCCGATATTCGGTATGCTGAGCGATAAGGCTGGGCGCAGGATACCCTTCATCGTCTGCGGCACGTTTGTCGCCGTCGCTTCATGTATGCTTATACCCGTCGCCGGCGCATCGAAGAGCTTTGTGCTGTTTTTCGCGGCGCTGGCGGTGCTCCTGCTGTCGATGGGGACGTTTCGTTCGCCTGCCGTGGCGCTTATGCCCGACGTTACGCCTAAACCGCTCAGGTCGAAGGGCAACGCCGTCATAAATCTGATGGGAACTGTCGGCGGCATATATACGCTCATAATGATAAAGCTCCTTATAAAGGAAAACGCGAACGCGGCCGATGTGAACTATCTTCCCATATTCATAGCGGTGGCATCGCTCATGGCGATTTGCGCGATAGTGCTTTCGGCAGCCGTAAACGAGCGGAAGCTCAAGGCCGAGACAGACGCCGTAAACAATGCGCTCGACGCCGAGAACGATGAGCTTTCGGGCGGTACGAACGAAAGGAGCGGCGGAAAGCTGCCCGGGCCCATGCTTAGGAGCCTTATGCTGATACTTGTTTCCGTATTTCTATGGTACATGGGCTATAATGCCGTGACGACCGCATATTCAAAATACGCGACGAGCGTTTGGGGTATGGAGCTTGGAAATGCATCGCTATGCCTTGTCATTGCGCAGGTGGGAGCGTTGGCTGCGTTCCTGCCGATAGGCATAATATCCACTAAAATCGGACGAAAGCGCATGATAATTACAGGCGTTGTAACGCTTGCGCTGTGCTTTGGCGTTATGGCGTTTGCGAAAACCTTTTCGGCATGGATGTTCGTCGTTTTTGTGCTGATAGGTTTTGCGTGGGCGGCAATAAACGTAAACAGCTTCCCCATGGTTGTTGAGATAAGCAGGAGCGGCGATATAGGCAAATATACGGGTTATTACTATACCTTTTCCATGGCGGCGCAGATAATTACGCCCGTGCTGTCAGGTGCGCTGCTCGAGCATGTCGGTTATTATACGCTTTTACCGTACGCATCGCTCATGGCGGGCGCGGCCGTTGTCACAATGGCCTTCGTGCGGCACGGCGACAGCAAGCCCGTGCCGAGCAAGAGCAGGCTTGAGAGCTTTGATGTCGACATGGATTAACGAACGGAGGAAGCATATGAAAAACCCATACGGAGACGTTGTGCTTATAACAGGCGCGTCGTCGGGAATCGGCAAATGTACGGCAGAGCGCCTTGCAGGGAGCGGAATGCGCGTATACGGCGGCTCGCGTCGCGGCGGCGAGCGCAGGGACTTTGACGGCGGCGGATTCATAGAACCGGTCGTGATCGATGTGTGCGACGATGCGTCGGTAGACAGGGCCGTCGCGAGAGTGATTGAAAGAGAGGGCCGCATAGATATACTCATCAACTGTGCGGGCATGGGCATATGTGGCGCGGTTGAGGAGTGCTCGTCGCATGAGGCTATGAGGCAGATGGATACGAACTATATAGGCGTGCTCAGGATGCTTACGGCCGTGCTGCCGCATATGAGAAAGAGACGCAGCGGACTTGTGATAAACATAGGCTCGGTAGGCGGAATATTTTCAATACCGTTCCAGACGCACTACAGCTCGTCGAAGTATGCCGTCGAAGCGCTCACGGAGGGATTGCGCATAGAGATGAAGCCATGGAACGTGCGCGCGGCGCTCGTTGAACCGGGCGACACCAAAACGAGCTTTACATCATCGCGCGTATATGCCGAAAAAGCTAAAAACAGCGCTTACGGCGAAGAATTTCTGCGCTCCGTCAGGCAGATGGAGCGCGACGAGCAAAACGGCATGAGCCCCGAGCGGGTGGTCGACGTAATAGTCTCAGTTATGCGCAGTAAAAATCCGCCCGTTCGCAGGACGGTAGGCGCGCAGTATAAGATACTCGTCTGGCTCAAGCGCATATTCCCGTCGCGCGCGCTTGAGGCGGTGCTGACTATGATGTACCCCAAGTCGAATATAGACGCAAAATAGCACGCGCCGCATTTAATCGCTGTCACAAATTTGATGCGGGGTATGTAAAATATCTGCGGATGAGGCGATTGTGATAAGCTTACGGGGCGATGATTCTGATTTTCCACTGAAAACGGCTGTGTCAATGATGCCGGCGCAGCTTTTCTGATGTTGAAATATCGGGCGCAACATCGAATGAATGTCGGAACGGAGCGGTAAAATGTTAAAAAACGCTAAACTTTTGGCAATGCACGGGCAAGCGCGGCTTAAATGGATTATAATCGATAAAAAGTGAAGGGAAACCGAAAAGATGGAACGCACAACACCGAAAAAGCTGTTCAGAGCGGCGCTTATCATATTCGGCGCTGCGCTTATGCTCGACACGCTGCTCGTTCAGACGCTCTGCAATCTTAACTTCGGAGTTATAATGCCCGCGATAATAGGAGCGCCGCTGTTCATACTCGGCGTGTTTTTTTGGCCGCTGACGAGATTTATGCGGGAAAACATCTTCGGGCGCATTATAAAATGGCTTATGATTGCGGCGTACGGCGCGTTTGCGGCATTGTTCACGCTGACTACGGGATTGTGCATTGGCGCTGCGAGCGACGAACCCGAACCAGGAGCCGACGTGCTTATTGTTTTAGGGGCCGGCATACGCGACGAGCGCGTTTCGCTGACGCTTGCAAGGCGGCTTGACAAGACGATCGAATACATTAGAGAGAGTCCTGAAACGCTCGTAATAGTGTCGGGCGGACAGGGGCTCGACGAGCCCATGCCGGAGGCGCTGGCGATGAAGCAATATCTCGTTGCGCACGGCATGGATGAGCAGCGCATTATAATGGAGGATAAATCCGAAAGCACGCATGAGAACTTTGCGTTTTCAAAAAGAATAATCGATGAGATGGGCGGCGAAAAGCGCATATGCTTTGTTACGACGTCATTCCATATATACAGGGCGAGGCGAGTGGCGGCAACGCAGGGCATAGACGCGAAGGGGCTCGGCGCGCCGAGCGTCTGGTACATTGCGCTGAACGAATATATGCGCGAATGCGCTGCGATAACCTATTATCTGCTGTCGGGGCAGCTGTAGCTTCGGCAAATTGCAATAATTGCGGGCATGTTGTACAATGCGTTTATGAACAGAGGATATGCGCGCATAGCGCCGGGGGCGCGTCTTAACGCAATAATAGAATTGACAGGCCGTTCGGACACTGTTGCGGACATAGGCTGCGATCACGGGCGTCTGGGGGCGGCGCTGCTTCAGTGTGAAAAGGCGCGGCATGTGATAGCCACGGACATAAGCGCAATGTCGCTTGAAAAGGGAAAACGGCTTGCGCAAAAATGCGGCCTTGGAGAAAAAATGAGCTTTTTCGAGGGCAGCGGACTTGAACCGCTTGCAAGAGAGCGCATAAAAGCCGATACCGCAGTCATTGCAGGCATGGGAGGGGAGCTGATTGCCGAAATAATGGCGGCGGAACCCGAAATCGCTAAAAGCATAGGCGCATTTATATTGCAGCCTATGCGCGGCATTGAAAAGCTGCGCCTTTTCCTGCGCGAAAACGGCTATGCGGTAACAAACGAGAGGATAGTTTTTGAGGGCGGACGCTACTATCAGGTGATAAAGTGCTGTTTCGGCGGCGAAACGCCGAAGCTCGAGGGATTCCCCGAAGGTATGCTGTACATAGGGGAGATGAGCGTCATAAACGATGATCCGCTTTTGCGGCCGATGCTTGAGAAGAGGCGCGGCGGCCATATCAAGCGCATAGAAAAGGCGCGCGCAAACGGCGCGGAGCTTTCTGGACTTGAAAAAGAGGTGCGGCTGATAGACGCGGTGTTGAAGATTGCGGAGGACAAGAAATGAGAAAAGAAGACTTTTTAACAGAGCTTGAAGCGATAGCGCCAAAGGAGCTAGCGCTGCCGTTTGACAACGTAGGGCTTCTTGTGGGTACAACACGCGGCGAGATAAATCGGGTGCTCGTGGCGCTCGACTGTACGGACGCCGTGGCGCGTGAGGCGGTCGAGTTCGGCGCCGACATGGTTTTAACGCACCATCCGCTTTTCTTTACGCCGATAAAGCGGATGCTTCCCGACGACCCGTCGACAAAGGCGGCATTTACGCTGATACGGAACGACATAGGCCTTTATGCCATGCATACAAATCTTGACGCGGCGGACGGCGGAGTGAACGATGTGCTCTGCGAGAGGCTCGGCATAGTTGACCAAAAAGCGATAGGCGATGAACGCATTGCGAGGCTTGGAAGGCTTTCGCGTCCGCAAAGCTTTGGCGAGTTTGCGTGCGGTGTAGAGGAGAAACTCGGCACGCGCGTCAAGGTGTGCGGAGACACGAATCGTGAAATAGTCCGCGTTGCCGTGCTCGGCGGCTCGGGCGGCGGCGACGTGCGTCTCGTGAGCGATTGCGGCGCCGATGCGTTTGTGACAGGCGAAATCAAACATTCTCAGGCTATCGAGGCGGCGGAGCTTGGGCTTTGCGTCGTTTCGGCGGGCCATTACGAGACCGAAAAAGTCGTTATGTCGACAATTATTCCCCGTTTACAGAAAAAAGATAATAATGTAGAATATAAATTAGCCCAATATGACAAAACGTCGCTTGCGTCGCTTTGATACGGGGCAGACTCCATAAGGAGGTATAAAACAATGACTGATTTGGATAGGCTGTGGGAGTACCAGCAGGCGCGGCAAAGGCTTGTGACGTTCGAGAGGCAGATATTGTCTGCGCCCGATCACCAGAGGCTCGGCAAACTGCACCGCTTCCTTTCGCAGCAGCAGGCGACCATTTCGGAGCTTCAGGAGCAGATTGAGGCAAAGGTTGCCGAGTTTGATAAGTTCCGCGTTATGACGGCCGGATTTGAGCATGATCTCACGCAGGAGACGTCCGAATTTCAATCGCTCAAAGACGACGAGCAGTGTACCGCGGCAGAAATGGCGGAATTTCGCCATAGAATCGATAGGCTTAACGAGTCGGTGGAAAGCTGCAGACGCAGTCTTTACGACACCATAGCGTGGATTGAAAAAGCATCGACGACGCTCGAAGAGACTTACCTTAAAGCAAAAAAGGCGAATAAGGAATATAAGACGCTCCATCAAAAATGCGAGGAGGACATAAAGTCGCACCAATCGGAGCTCGATGCGCTCAAGGCTGAGGCCGCTGAGAAGGAAAAGCCGATTCCCGCAGATGTGCTCGAGAAATATAAGGCCATATGCAAACGCTATCAGATGCCAATGGCAAAGCTTGAAAACGACCGCTGCGGCGAATGCAGCATGTCGCTGCCTGCGTCTGTAGCGCACAGCGTTGCGATGGGCAACAGGATTATTGAGTGTGAGAACTGCGGCAGGATACTTTACGCTCCCGAAAACGCGGATTAGGAGATTGACAATCGATTAAAGAGCGAGTAAGCTATGTGACCGCATGCGGCTTTGACCGTATGAGGAAAGTCCGAGCTCCGCAGGGCAGAGTGCCGGGTAACACCCGGTGGAGGCGACTCCAAGGAAAGTGCAACAGAAATAGACCGCCGCTTTTAGCGGTAAGGATGGAAAGGCGAGGTAAGAGCTCACCGGCGACATGGCGACTTGTCGGCCCTGTAAACCCCACTCGGAGCAAGATTGGAATGAGAGCATTTAATGGTGGCCCGTCACGCTCTCGGGAATCGCTTGAGCGTATCGGCAACGATGCGCCTAGATAGATGGTCACACTTAGACAGAACTCGGCTTACGGCTTGCTCGCCGAGATACAGAATTGATTTGCGGCAGGCGCTGCCGCCGCGCGGATCGCTGACAGAATATGTCGGCGATCTTTTTATGACGGCTCGTGCCTATTCCGAAAACCAGCTTTCATAGATGCAATCTGTCGATAAACCCGGGGTTGATAAGAGGCCGCAGCACCTTATGTTAAATCCGGCTCCGATGACATGTGCATCAGAGCGGATGGAAACCCGTAAAAACTTGAAAAAGTGGCGTTTAGCCACTTTTTTCAAAAGTCGCAAAACCCGCCGCAGGCCTGCGGCGGGTTTGTTGTGCTTTGACAGCGCGCAAAGGCGCGGTGATTATTTGATTTCGCAGGTTGCGCCGACGGCCTTGAAGGCTTCGACCATCTTTTCGGCTTCTTCCTTGGAGATGCCCTCTTTGAGGGTGCTGGGAGCGCCGTCTACGAGATCCTTTGCTTCCTTGAGGCCGAGGCCGAGAAGACCGCGGACTTCCTTGATAACGTTGATCTTCTTGTCGCCGACTTCCTTGAGGATTACGTCGAATTCCGTCTTTTCTTCTACTTCCTCGGCAGCGGCGGCGGGGCCGGCAACAACGGTGGGAGCGGCAGCGGATACGCCGAACTCCTCTTCGAGAGCCTTAACGAGCTCAGCGAGCTCAAGAACGGTCATGGCCTTGATATCGGCAATAAGTTGTTCCTTATTCATTATTGATTCCTCCTGTAAAAATATCCTTTTTTAATTACTCAGCGGCGGCCTCAGAGGCTGCTTCTTCTGTTTTGGGAGCACCGCCCATATTCTCGGCTATAGCGTTGAGAACTCTTGCGAAGCCGGAGATCGGGGACATCATGCTGCCAAGCATTCTTGCAATAAGAACTTCGCGCGACGGAAGGTCTGCAAGCGCGTCCATGTCTGCGGGAGACGATACGACGCCGTTGATCAGGCCGCCCTTGACGGCGCACTTCTTATACTTTTTGATGGCGTCCTTGATGATCTTAGCTGGCGCGACAGCATCGTTATAACCAAAAGCGAATGCGGACGGCCCTTTAAGCATCTCGTTAACGGACTCGTTTGTACCGTTTTCTCTTGCTGCACGCTCGACTATCGTGTTCTTGAGAACAACGTATTCGACGCCTGCTTTACGCATCTCGCTGCGAAGATTTGTAACCTCTTCGACCGTGAGACCGCGATAATCAAAGAAAACTACGGACTGAGCCTTTTTGAGCTTTTCAGCTACTTCGGCAACCTGTGTGGCTTTCATCTCGATGATTTTGATGTTTGCCATGGTTTCACCTCCTCAAGAAATAATAAAACCAAAATCCCCTGCCTACGACAGGGGATTGCTGCATAACTGAAGATAAAGCCTGCATCAACCTCGGCAAGAAATTAAGCTTACGCACTTGCTGTCTTTGGCAGATGTCTTTCGACCCAAAAACTTTATCACATATCCGACAAGCTGTCAATGCGCCGGACAAATATATTTCGCTGAAATCATAGGATATCAGCCCCAGTCGCTCCAGTCGCCGCCGTCATCTCCGCCGTCTGTCGGGTTGGGGGTCTCGACGGGCGATGATGGCGCTGTTGTCGAAACAGGGGTGGACGATACATTCCCGCTCGTGGTTGCGGTCGGTGCAATTGTTGAAGCGGGCGTGGGAGTCGATTGAGAGCCGCTGTCGGTCGGGTTGAGCCATTCATCGCCCCAGTCTGCGGGAGGCGTGACTTCGTTTTCCCCCGTGGGCAGCGCATCAAGATCGAGAGCGGTTGGGAGCGGCGAATTGCCTATATCAATCTTATTCTTTTCGATGCCTTGGTTGCTCTTGTTTATATCAACGACGTCGCCGCCGTTGGAGCATGAAACGGCCGCAAGCATGGGCGCCGTGATGAACGCCGCACACAAAAGTATCATAAGTATTTTATTTATTTTCATTTGTACGCCTCCTTTTGCGCTTTTATGCGCAAAACATTCATATATATAACGAGCCATGCGGACACATGGTTCTTCGGTTAATTCAATATTTTATGCGGCATCACAGGGACAGAGCATTTGGCCCTGTCCCAATATAGACGCCGCCTGGCCGCATCAGAAATAATGAATGCTTGATTTTCTTTCAATCAGTCCCACATCGACGGCCACGGTACTTCGATCTCACCACCCATAATGGCATTCTGTACTTCAAAACGTACAACTTCCATTGTCGGCATATCAAACTTCATGACAAGCTCCTCCCTCCATGCAGGCTTATCGCTTCGCGCGATAGAATACTAAAAAAGCATACCATTTCTTAAATCGGCAGTCAATATATTAAGAAAAAATCAATCGTTTTAGGCGCAAGTTTTGCCTGAATATATTTCAAGTATTGCAAATCAAACGCGTAAATGGACATTTATGCTTGTTGACACGGCCTTAAGCATGATGTAACATACAATCAGTGAGCCTATGCTCGCTTTATAACGTTTAACTCCGGATGAGGCCGGAAATACATACAGAAAGGATTTTGGGTAATGATTACATTCAAAATCGATGGCAAAACCGTTCAGTGTGAAGAGGGCAAGACCGTATTGGAGGCGTGCCTTGACAACGGCATCAAGATCCCCACGCTGTGCAATCTCAAGGACATCAATAACATCGGCGCATGCCGCATGTGTCTTGTTGAGGACGGAAAGAGCGGCAAGCTTCAGGCTTCCTGCGTTCTCCCCGTTTCTGAAGGATTGGAAATAAAAACGGCTACGCCGAAGGTGCTTAACGCAAGACGCGCTGTGCTTGAGCTGATCCTCTCGGATCACGACCGCTCCTGCCTCACATGCAAGCGTAACCACCACTGTGAGCTTCAGACGCTTTCCGAAGAGCTCGGCATTACCGATATAGAATTTGACGGCGAGCGTCCTCTCAGGACTGTCGACGAGCTTTCTCCGAGCATTGTGAGGGATAACAACAAGTGCATCCTTTGCCGCCGCTGCGTTGCAGCCTGCGAAAAGACGCAGGGCGTCAGCGCGATCAGTATGCAGAACCGCGGCTTCAAGACAGAAGTCGGCGTTCCGTTCGGCAAGGGCCTCTCCGAAACCGCCTGCATCAACTGCGGTCAGTGCATCGCCGCATGCCCGACAGGCGCTCTCACGGAAAAGGATTCCACAAAGGCCGTATGGGATGCTCTTAAGGATCCCGACATGTATGTAGTATTCCAGCCCGCTCCCGCAGTGCGTATCGCAATCGGCGAAGAATTCGGCTTCCCGATAGGTACGGCCACAACAGGCAAGCTTGTTGCGGCAATGCGCCGCCTCGGCGCCGACAAGGTGTTTGACGTCGATTTCGGCGCCGACCTTACGATTATGGAGGAAGGCACAGAGCTTATCAACCGGATTAAGAACGGCGGCGTGCTGCCGATGATAACCTCCTGCAGCCCCGGCTGGATAAGCTACTGCGAGCATTTCTATCCCGAGTTCATACCGAATCTCTCGACCTGCAAGAGCCCGAACCAGATGCAGGGAGCTATCACAAAGACATACTTCTGCGAGAAGAACGGTCTCGATCCGCATAAGGTATTTGTGGTGTCCGTAATGCCCTGCACTGCCAAGAAGTATGAGATATCCCGTTCCGAGATGGGCCGCGACGGCTATAGGGACGTCGACGCCAACCTCACGACGCGCGAGCTTGCGAGGATGATCCGTCAGGCGAGCATAGATTACGCAAACCTCCCCGACGAGCAGTTTGATTCAATTCTCGGCGACTCTACCGGCGCCGCTGTAATATTCGGCGTAACGGGCGGCGTTATGGAGGCTGCTCTGCGTACGGTCGCGGACGTTCTCACCGGCAAGGATATCGAAAGCATCGAATATAACGCCGTTCGCGGACTTGACGGCATAAAGGAAGCAACCGTCAACGTAGACGGTATGGACATCAACGTCGCCATCGTTCATGGCACGGCAAACGCCGGCAAGCTTCTTGAAGCGATCAAGCGCGGCGAAAAGAATTACCACTTTATCGAGATAATGGGCTGCCCGGGCGGCTGCGTAACAGGCGGCGGCCAGCCTTACGTCGATGCCCGCACGCGTTACTTTGTGGATCCGAAGGCTGCGCGCGCCAAGGCGACGTACAGCGAGGATCGCGCGATGCCCATCAGGAAATCGCACAAGAATCCGTCGATACAGATTCTTTATAAAGAGTTCCTCGGCGAACCCAACAGCCATAAGGCCCATGAGCTGCTCCATACGCACTATACGGATAAGAGCGGTAAATAAGCCTTAAATTAAATGATATCCTCACATGTGCCGCGCGAAAGCCTTCCTTGAATGTGACGGCAAGCGTGCGGAGTGAATAAGAGCTCATAAAACCTCCTTGGGACGTTAGTCTAAAGGAGGTTTTGAGTTTGCGTTATTTGATATAGACGCGCAGCCTGCAAAAGCAAATGGTGCAATTCGTCTATGCCTCAACGCGGCCGCAATATGCTTCTATTGCTTTTGCGGCAAGCTCCGCCGTGCCGCTGCCGCCTGACCTGTCTATGTTTTCCGTCATGCTACCGCCGCCGGCGTACATCGCGGCGAGCGAGCGAAGAATCTGCGGCGTGCAGTTATAATAATGCTCGGTGATATAGCCGCGAAGCCGTTCGACGAGTGAAATTACAGGCTTGCTGTCGGCGGGCATGCCGCGAAGTGCGCCGAAGCGCGCAAATATGTCCATTAAACCGTCCGCAGTGGCTTTGCTTTCGCGTTCCGTTCTGCCCGCGCTTTTTTCCTCAAACTCTCTGTAGGCGTCTGTATGACCCCACATTGCCTTTGCGCGTGCGGTTTCATTGTCAATCATGCTTGAATCGAATGCCGAAAAGTCCATGTTTTCCCCCTCCGTAATTATCACCTCGTTTACTGCCGAAATAATGTTGTCGATTCGCTCGCGCTTGAGCTTTAGAAGCCTGAGCTGCTGCTCCAGCGCCTTTCTTTTTTCAAAGCCGGGCGAATCTATTATTTTGGCTATTTCCCGGAGCGAAAACCCAAGCTCTCGGAACAGCATTACGCAATGAAGCCTTTTGAGCGCATCTTCATCATATAATCTGTACCCTGCTTCGGTTAATGCGGAGGGCTTCAAAAGCCCTATCGAATCATAATAGCGAAGCCTTCTTATGCTTACGCCTGTCGCGCTGCTTACGTCCTTGACTGTTTTCAACGTTTATCGCCTCCGTAATTGGAGTATAAAGCATAACGCTGCGTCATGGTCAATATGTTTTTGAGATTATTTTTTTAAATCGTCATTTGCCGGGTTTTCCAAAAGTATGCCGTCCTGCGAAAAGCGCGAGCCGTGACACGGACAGTCCCATGTGTGCTCGGCGCTGTTCCACTTAAGCGCGCACCCCAAATGCGGACAGCGCTTTGCCGTGGGCGTAAGCCAGCCTGCGCCTGCCTGAAGTGCATTGAGAAGAAGCTTCGGGCGCATCATGCTCCGCGACGGCGAGAAAACGGGTGCAAACTCGTTTTTGCGGCCGAGAATTATGTCTGTAAGTATTGATGCGCTTACCATGGATGAAGTCATGCCCCACTTGTTGAAGCCTGTTGCAACGTAAAAGTTGGGGGTATTTTTTGAATATTGACCTATGTACGGCACATCATCGAGCGTCATGCAATCCTGCGTTGCCCATCGCCGGACTTCGGAGGCGTCGGGGTAGTAGAAGTCGGCGCGCTCCTTTAGCTCGTCAAAGCCGCCGCCGCGCTTGCCCGTTCTGTGGCTGCCGCCGCCGAGAAGGAGCATATCCTTGTAATTGCGGAAGGAAAGCCCCTTTTCGGATGCGTCGATGTACATACCGTCGACGCTCTGCGCGTTTTTCAGAACGAGCACATACGACCTGTGCTGGTACATTTTGAGAAAATAGAAGCCATGCTTGTTTATGAAAGGGAAATGCGTAGCAACTATTACGTTTCGTGAGCGCACCTTAGCTTCGCGCGTCACTGCGGTAAGCCCGCGCATTTCGATGACGTGTGAATTTTCATAGATGTTGAGCCCTCTTGATATGGCCGCCGCAAATTTCATGGGGTTAAACTGCGCCTGCTTTTTGAAGCGCACCGCTCCTTCGGTTTCAAACGGAAGGGGAAGCTCGGCTACATAGTCCGCGCCGTAACCGAGCCTTTCAAGAGCGCGAAGCTCGCGTTCGATTGCCGCTTCATCGTCGAGCGAATAGGCGAACGCAGCCTTGTCTTCAAAGTCGCAATTGATTTTGCCGCAAAGCTTTCCGTATGACTCTACTGCGGCTAAGTTCGCCTTGAGATACATTTGAGTCCTCTCCACGCCGAAGCGCTTTATCAGCTTATCGTATATAAACCCGTGCTGAGCCGTAATCTTTGCCGTTGTGTCGGCGCTTACGGAGCTGCATATGCTGCCTGCCTCCAAAAGCATATACTTTACGCCATGCTTTTTGAGCATGTATGCGCAAAGTATGCCGGCAAGGCCGCCGCCGATTATGAGCACGTCCGTATCCGCGTCCTGCTTAAGCGTCGGAAATTTGTCGAAGCAGGCCGTTTCTCTCCAAAAAGCTTTCATAACTTAATATCACCGCCGAGGCTTAGTATGCGCGTGTACGGCGGTTTCATTCCATTCAGGCGCCGCCGCACAGCGAAACGATTTGCGAATAGACTGTTAAGGTAGTATAATATCAAATTATCGGCTCTGTGCCGTAATGATTTTGGAGGGTGCTTATGCGCTTTGACGGTCATAAATTGATACATTTTATCGGAATAGGCGGATGCTCTATGAACGGGCTTGCGCGGATACTGCATTCGCGCGGCTTTAACGTGCAGGGCTCGGATGTGACTGAGTCTCCGTTTACCGAAGGCTTGAGGGCGCTCGGCATACCCGTGTTTATCGGCCAGCGCGCCGAAAACCTCGGCGAAGCGGACCTTGTTGTGTATTCGGCGGCGATAAAGCCGGATAATCCCGAGCGTGCTGCCGCAAGCAATAGGGGCATTGCGCAGGTTGAACGCTCGACGGCGCTCGGAATGCTGTCCGAGGGCTACGGCGAGGTCGTGGGAATAGCGGGCTGCCATGGAAAAACGACGATAACGTCTATGCTTGCACTCATTGCGGAGCATTGCGACAGGGGCGAGGAGCATGCGCAGGCAATGAATGCGACGATACATGTCGGCGGCTTTGTAGACTTTCTTAACGGCGGCGTACGCATAGGTGCGCATGACCTTTTTATAACCGAGGCTTGCGAATATGTCGAAAGCTTTTTGGAGCTGCGCCCAACGACCGCGCTAATAAGCAACATAGATAACGACCATCTTGATTATTACGGAGATATCGAGCACATTACGGCGGCGTTTGAAAAATATGCCGCGCTAATCCCTGACGGCGGTGTGCTGATAGGGTGCGCCGATGATAAGCGCGTAAAAAAGCTTCTTGACGCCTCGGCCGCCCGTCTTAGAGTGTACTCGTACGGCATATCCGATGCCGATTATACGCCTGAGAGCATTTCGTATGACGCCATGGGGAATCCTGCGTTCGACGTGATATTCCGCGGCGAAAACCTTGGGCGCATCGCGCTTGGAGTGCCGGGCGACCACAACATAATGAACGCGCTCGGCGCGGCCGCGGTTGCGCTGTCGCTCAACGCCCCGTTTGGAGCGATCGCCTCCGCGCTCGGCGAATACAGGCTTACACGCCGCAGGTTTGAGCTGTTCGGCGAAAAGAACGGCGTAAAAGTATTTCACGATTATGCGCATCATCCGTCCGAAATACGCGCGGTGCTAAACGGCGCGAAGCGCTACCCGCATAAAAAACTGTTCTGTGTTTTTCAATGCAACAGCTACACGCGCGCCAAGACGCTGTTCACGGGCGACATGAGCTGCATGAGCGGCGCAGATATTGTGCTCGTCCCCGATATCTATCCCGGCCGCGAAAAGGATACGGGGCTTGTTCATGCGCGCGACATGGTGAAGGCGATAAACGATTCGGGAATAGCCGCCAAATATTTGCCCACGTTCGAACAAATACGCGATTATATCGACGAAAACGCCGAACCGGGCGATATGGTATTGACGCTCGGCAGCGGCGACGTATACGTTCAGACGCGAAAGCTTCTGTGATTTTTATGATTGTTAAGGAAACCAACAGGTCAGCCGTTCTCGATGTGTCGTGAACGGCTTTTTTGAGCTGTGCAAACCGCTCCGAAAACCTCTCGACCCGCAGGTGCTTTTCAGGTAAGATTTAGCGCAAAATATAATAATATATTCCTGTAATATTACGGTGTTTTTTGGAATATACAGGCGAACGCTCAGCAGGCGTGTCCCCAAAAGCGGCGGAGGCTTGCATTTTATACTCCCGTTTCGTACCCTATCGCTTCCGCCGCACCCGTTTAGTGCAAAAGCAGCCGGGCTTACATATCGCAAAAGCGGCCGGTTCGGAGCGCATTTTCCGTCGGGCCGCTTACTGTTTTAACGGGTTTTGCCATGATGCGTCAGTCTTTATTTGTGCCTGCGCTAAGCTTGGACTCCTTGAGGCGCGCCTGCTTTTTGCGCCAGACTCCCCACATGCGGAATGCAGTGGAAACGAGAAGTACGCCCACGGCAATCATTCCGGCAATGGCAGCGGTAGCGGTTCCCTTTGTCCATGCGCCCGTTATATCGCCGCGCGTAACCATGTCCATGGTATAATATATGCCCGCACCGGGTATTAGAGGCACAAGCGCTGCCGTAAGATATGATGTTGCGGGATATTTGCGGATTCTGGCCATTATTTCGGCATAAAACGATGCGGCGGACGCGGCCGTGAGATAACAGCTTGCTTCGGGCATACCGAGCTTTGCGCACATGGAGCATACGAACCATGTTACGATGCTTCCGCAGAGGCATAGAATTATACCCGAGCCATGTATGTTGAGCATAAGCCCGAAGCCGAGCGTTCCGACCATTCCCGCAAGGCATTGTATCACTATTCCGTGCATTACGAGATGCTCGCTCCCGCTGATTGAGCCGAACAGACCTCTTGCCATGGCTACGGCGGTGCTGGTGCCGACGACGAGCGCGATGGCGATTATA
>OIYX01000382.1_pt1 | contig 15997 bp, 10 predicted proteins | sample 1588431 | NCBI WGS metagenome assembly OIYX01 (sample SAMN03283241) | human gut metagenome | biome: human-associated habitat; material: feces | host: Homo sapiens | place: Peru | collected 2012
ATGATCTTCGTCTTGACGATAGACCTTAAGCGCGTCTACACCATTTGCACCTTTCTTGTCCTCGTCGCCGTGCAAGTTGAACAACATCACCCGCACGGTCATCAGATGCCCGGGTGTACGGGTCGATGCCATGACGTCGCGGCAACAATCGTGCTGTGAGTGGTCGGGGTCGCGGGATTCAAAACAATTGCCGGAAAGAGACCTTCGCGGCGGTAATTGTTAGGGATCGCGCTTTGCCCGATGGTTTTACGCTCAAAACATGAGTATTATAACAAAACCCTCGCCCCGAAACAAGGCGACGTTTGAAATCGCACGGTGTCGTTTTGACTACCATTGGGTTTTCGTTTTGACTACCGAACGGTTTGGAGTGCCGTGTGGACGAGTTCGACCGTAACGCCACCGTCGCCGCGCAACGCGCCCGCCAGGGCTTCCGCGCAGTAGACAGAGCGGTGCTTGCCCCCAGTGCAGCCGAAGCCCACAGAGAGCCGTTCTCGTGCGTCCTGCGCGTAGGCGGCAATGGAGTTGCGCACCAAGTCCTCCACCGGCTTCAGAAACGCGGCAACTGCATCAGCATGGACGGCGAAGAAGCCGATAATCGGCTGATCGCGTCCCGTGAACCCTCTCAAATTCTCTACCCAGAATGGATTGGGCAACGCACGGCAGTCGAACACGAATCCGCCGCCGTCCGGCCCCAAATCTGACGGCAGACCATGCTTATAGGAAAATGAAAAGATACGAACGGTCAATCGCAGACCTCCCAATGGCCGCCGTAATCGGGGCCGACACGCTTGATTCGGTGCAAATCTTGAAGCCGCGCCAAATTGTACTTTACACCATCCTCGGAAATGGCTATGCCAGAGTTTTCGACGATCTCGCGCCTTGAAGCGGACGGATGTTCCCGCAGATACTCGACTATTCGCATTTGCGCATCAGTCAATTCAAAAGACCGATGGATGCCTGTCTGGGCAGTTGTCTGGGTAGTGGTCTGGGTAGTCTGGGCAGTTGTCTGGGTAGTGGACTGGGTAGTCCCGCCGCCAATCTTATCCTTCCATTCCTGAACGGTCGGGCGGGTGAAGACGGTGTAGATGAAGCCGTGGTCTTCATAGATCTTCGGGGCGGCGATGCGGGCCTTTTCACAGGCGTTGACGATGAGGCCAATGCCGCGTCCCCACATCTCGATGGCCTTGCGGAGGTAGAGCACCTTGGCGATGGTCGGGTTGCGCGGGGTTGATGCCATGCCGGGGAACGCGCCCTGGACTGCGATCTCCGGGTTGAAGTTGCCGGGGTTGGAAATCTCCACGCGGTCTTCATAGATCGCCAGCGAGACCGATCCGCTGCTCGTGTAGAGGCGATGGGCAAGCGCATTGATGATCGCCTCGCGGAGTGCGTCGGCAGGAACCTCCAGCTCCTCCTCACGGTAGAGCCCGCGCACCACGCCGGAGAGATTGAGGTGCTTGAAGCAGAACGCCATTGCCTCGGACTGCAGCTGAATGATGTTGCCCTCGACCATGCGGTTGTCGAGGAAGATCGTCTTGTCCTTGCCCTTGAACCAGGCCAGCTTCAGGATGCATTGCGGATAGTACATCAGCCCCTTGCCAAAGAGAGCCATTGCACCATTGAGCGGCTGATCACCCTTGAGCAATCCGAAACGCCGCAGGAGGTCTTTCGGATCGTTGACATCTACATCCGCTGAAAGCCGTCCTTCCGCGACGGCGATCTTCGCCGTCCGCGTCACCTCGTTCAGATCGACATCATCAAGCGAGACATCTCCCTCATGCTGAAGCTCCCACTTGCTCTGGAAGCCGTCGCGCCGGTTAATCAGCGTCGCATACTGTTCCTGCGGCATCTTGACCGTCGTGGACTGTACCCTTCGATAGGGGCGGCCGTCGTAGGCATACGGCTTCTGCGCTCCGCTCTCGACGCGGCAGACGATGGCCTGATGGGATTCGTCAACATCCACATACTCGGTCGGGATCTCGATCCCCGGCTCGAAGTCGCAAAACGCACGGGCGAGATCCTTCTTCGTCTCGTCGCTCACCAGCTGACCCGTCAGCTTGCCCTTGCACGACACGCCGAACACGATCGTGCCGCCGTCCCCGTTCAGAAACGCGCACAGCGTCCGACAAGCCTCGCCGCGCTGCCCGGTCGTTCCCTTGAACTCCACCCGGTCGCTTTCGCCTTCCGCAACAAGCTTTGTTAGTTCTTCAAGTGTCATAGGTCACGCCTCCGCTGAACATTGTACCACGCTTTATCCTAACTGTCGCAGTTGAAGCCGCCTTTGGGCGGCTTCAACTGCGACAGTTAGGTTGAACGCATCAACATACCAATACGAATCGGCGTTCATTCGCCGGAGCTTGATCACATGATCTTCGTCTTGACGATAGACCTTAAGCGCGTCTACACCATTTGCACCTTTCGGGTCCTCGTCGCCGTGCAAGTTGAACAGCATCGCCCGCACGGTTGTCAGATGCCCGGGTGTGCGGGTCGATGCCATGACGTCGCGGCAACAATCGTGCTGTGAGTGGTCGGACTGGCGGGGATCGGACCCGCGACCCCAACATTAAAAGTGTCGTGCTCTACCAGCTGAGCTACAGTCCGAAGGGGCAAATGCGAAGGGTAGTATACCGAAAACGACCTCTCGGCACAAGTGCCAAGTTTATATGGTATAATAACGGGCATGGCGGAAGACTATGAACTCATCGACGCGGGCGACGGACGCAAGTTCGAGCGCTTCGGACGCTACACCCTCGTGCGCCCCTGTTCGCAGGCCCTCTGGCAGCCGCGCGACCGGGCCGCGTGGGAGCGGGCGACGGCGACCTTCGACCGCGAGGACGGCAACCGCTGGCATGGGCGCGGCGCCTTGCCGAAGGAATGGACGATCGAGACGGCGGGTCTCGCGTTCAAGCTCTCGGGCACGGATTTCGGCCATCTCGGCATTTTCCCCGAGCAGCGTGCGCAGTGGCGGTGGATCCAGGAGACGGTGAAGGGCCGTTGCGCGTCCGGTCTCCTCCCGCGCGTCCTCAACCTCTTCGCCTATTCGGGCGGCTCGACGCTCGCGGCGGCGCGCGGCGGGGCGGAGGTCTGCCACCTCGACGCCTCGAAGGGCATGGTGCAGTGGGCGCGCGAGAACGCGGCGCTGAACGGCCTCCGGGACCACCCGATCCGCTGGATCACGGACGACGCCCACAAGTTCCTCCGCCGGGAGACCCGCCGGGAGCGGCGCTACGACGCCGTCATCTTCGACCCGCCGACCTTCGGGCGCGGCGCGAACGGGGAGATGTACAAGATCGAGCGCGACCTCCAGGAGACGATCGGCCTCGTGAGGGGCGTCCTCTCCGAAAGGCCGCTCTTCGTCCTCTTCTCCTCCCACACGCCGGGCCTTTCGTGCCGCGTCGCCGAGAACGTCATCGGGCAGGCCTTTCCGTCGGCCGCGCGCGTGGAGAGCGGCGAGATGCTGCTGGAGGGACGTGACCGGCCCTGTCCCTCGGGGATTTACTGCCGTGCCGTTTTCTGATTTCTGATCTGACAGGATTCCAGATTCCATGTGGAAGGTTTTCCAATCCAGTCGAATGGGGGCGCTCCTGGTCCTGGCCGGGTGCGCGCTCTTCGGGTTTTCCGCCATGTTCGCGCGCGTGCGCGGCGTCTTCGGCGATGAGCTGGAGGACATGTCGCACGGCTGGCTCGTGCTGCCGTTTTCGCTGTACGTGCTGTGGACCGAACGCGACGAACTGAGGCGTTCCCGGGGCGCGCCGTCCCTCTGGGGGCTTCTCGCGTGCCTCCCCTGCGTGCTCCTCGCGCTGCTGGGGACGCGCGGGCTCCAGATCCGCTTCGAGCAGCTGGGGTTCATCGGCCTCTGCATCACGCTCCCGTGGGCGTTCTACGGGGGACGCTGCGCGCGGCTCTTCGTGTTCCCCGCGCTCTTCCTCCTCTTCACGGTTCCGCTCTCCACGTTCCTCGACGCCGTGACGATCCACCTGCGCCTCGTGGCGAGCGGGACGGCGCTCTTCGTGCTGCGGGGCTTCGGCCTTGACGTCGTCCGGCAGGGCACGGCGGTGATTTCGCAGGGGGCGCATCCCTTCTCGGTCGATGTGGCCGCGCCGTGTTCGGGGATGCGCTCGATCTTCGCGCTGATGGCGCTCACGGCGGCGTATGCCTGGTTCACGCAGCCGACGTGGCTGCGGCGGGGCGCGCTCTTCGCCTGTTCCGTGCCGCTCGCCGTCCTCGGCAACATCACGCGCATCCTCACGATCTGCCTCGTCGCCGCCGGGACGAGGCCGGACTTCGCGCTGGGCTTCTACCACGACTATTCGGGCTACATCGTGTTCATCGTGGCCATCTGCCTGATGGTGGCCTGCGGGGGGCTGCTCGACCGCCTGGCGGAGCGGTACGGGCGTGGCCGTCCTGCGCCGCAGCAGAAGGCCGCATCTCCCGCCGCGCCGCCGTCCACGTCCGTTTCGGCCCGTTCGCGTTGGCTCCCGTGGCTGGCCGTGGCGCTGCTCGGCCCCCTCTTCATTTTCCAGGGGCTCACGCCGCGCTCGACGGTGACGGTGCCGCCGGCCTTTGCCCTGCCGGAGGCGTTGCCGGGGTATCAGGTCGACGGCGTGCGCTACTGCCAGAACGAGCAGTGCGCGGCGCTGTTCACCCTGTCGAGGCTGGAGAAGGGGCGCGAGGGGACGTGCCCGGCATGCGGCGGCGTTTTGGAGGGGTGTTCGCTCGGCGAGCGGACGATCCTGCCCGCCGACACGCGCATCCACAAGCGCCTCTACACGACGCCCTACGCGCGGTTCCTCGTCTCGGCGGTTGTGGGCGGCACGTCCAAGAGCTCGCTGCACCGTCCCGAACTCTGCATGCCGGCGCAGGGATTCCAGATGTGCGACCCGACGGACCTGGCGGTGGAGGGGCGGACGTTCCGCGCGATTCGCCTAGAGAGCCCGCGCGGGCCGTCGACGGTCCTCGCCTACACGTTCTTCAACCAGGCGGGTGTGCGCACGTCGTCGCACGTCGCGCGGATCCTGCGGGACATCTGGGACCGGTCCGTCCTCAACCGCATCGACCGCTGGGTGATGGTCACGGTCTCGGCCTCGAACGACGGGGGCTTCTCGCTGGAACACGCCGCCGACCGCCTTGCGCTCACGGCGTTCCTGGACGACCTTTCGAGGACGCTCCCGTGACGACGTTCGGACGGAACCTGCTGCACGTGCTCGGGGTGACGGCGCCCTGGTGGGGCCTCACCCTCGTCTCCTTCCTGCTGGGGTACTTCCTCACGCCGCTCTGCCGTCGGCTCGCGCGGCGGTTCGGGATGGTCGACACGCCCTCCGCCCGCCGCATCAACACGGTGCCCGTCCCGCGCGGCGGCGGCCTCGCCATCTACCTCGCGACCACCCTTACGCTCCTCGTCTACATCCTCATGACGGGGAAGCCGGTCTCGCCGCTCTTCTCGAACGCGGTGCTGCTGCGCATGATGGCGCTCGGCGGCGCGCTTGTCGGGGTGGGTCTGCTGGACGACAAGTTCGGCCTGCCGCCCCTCGTGAAGCTCGCGGGGCAGGTCGCCGTGGCGCTCGGTGCGTTCTTCTGGTGCAACATCGGCTTCCACACGATTCCGCTCCTGAGCGGCATCCTGCCGGCCCTCGACTGCTTCTGCACGGTGTTCTGGATCGTGGGCGCGATCAATGCGTTCAACCTCATCGACGGGCTCGACGGGCTCGCGACGGGCCTCGCGCTCATCGCCGCCGTCGGCATGGGCGGCGCGCTCTTCTTCATCGGCTACCCCCAGGCGACGCTCGTCTACTTCGTCTTCGCGGGATCCTGCCTCGCCTTCCTGCGCTACAACTTCCACCCCGCAAGCGTCTTCCTCGGCGACACGGGGTCGATGTACCTGGGCTTCGTCCTCTCGACCCTGCCGCTCTTCATGAAGTCGAGCGATTCGCTCTTCGTCTCGCTCGGCGTGCCGATGCTCGCGATGGGCGTGCCGATCTTCGACACGGCGCTCGCGATTCTCCGCCGCACGCTGCGGGCCGTGCTGACGCGCGAGGAGCACGGGGCGGACGAGGGAAACACGCGCGTCATGCAGGCCGACACGGACCACCTCCACCACCGCATCCTCCGCCAGCTCGTCTCGCAGCGCAAGGCCGCCGGCGCGCTCTACGCCCTCGCGGCGTTCCTCGTGGCCGTCGGCTTCGGCGGCCTCGCCCTGCGCGACCGGGCCGCCGGGCTCTTCATCCTCGCCTTCATCGTGGGCGTGTACATCGTCGTGCGCGACATGCGCCGGATCGAGCTGTGGGACGCCGGACGGCTCCTGAACACGATGGCGCACGACCGTGCCCGCGCGAGCCGCCGGCGCCGCCGCATGCTCGCGATCCCCTACTACGTGTCGGTGGATGCGGCCCTGCTCGTCCTCGTCTGCCTGTTCAACGTCCTGGTCCTCGGCCAGCGCGTCAACGCGCACCTGCTCCACACGGGGATGCCCCTGTGCGTCGTGCCCGTCTTCTTCTGCCTCATCCTCTTCCGCGTCTACGCGACGGTGTGGTCGCGCGCGCTCATCTCGAACTACGTGCGCCTCGTGGCGGCGTGCTTCGTCGGGACGCTCGGCGGGTCCGCGGCCATCATCCTGTTCCACTTCCCGCATCGGGACCTGATGGCGTTCTCCATGCTCTATTTCGCGCTCTCCTCGCTGGCGCTTTCGGGCGTGCGGCTCGTCCGCCCCGTGCTGCGCGACCTCTTCTACGCGCTGGACAGCGGACGGCTGGCGGAAGATCCGGCGACGAGCCGCATCGTCGTCTACGGCGCGGGGCTGCGCTACGCGATGTTCCGCCGCGAGCTGGTCCGCTCCTCCCTCCGCAACCGGCGGGTGATCGTGGGGCTCCTGGACGACGATGCGCTGCTGCGCGGCCTCTACATCGGCGGCCAGCGCGTCCACGGCACGCTCGTGCAGGCGAAGGAGGTCCTGAAGCGGCTCCGCGCGGACGCCGTGGTGATCACGTGCATCCTGTCGCCCGAGCGCCTTGCGGTCGCGAAGCGGATCTTCGCCGAGGCGGGCGTGGCGGTGACCGTCTGGACCTGCGGGGAGCGGTCGGTCGCGTGCGGGAGTTCAACAGGGAGTGAAGTCGTCGATGCTGCAGCAGAATCCTGAACCCGGTTCCTTTCACCTCCGCTGGGCGGGCGACACGTTCGCCGCCACGCTGAAGCTGGACGCGCCGCGTCCGGGGCGCGCCGTCTTCCGCACGGAGATCGGCGGTCGCCCGCCGCGAGACGGTCGAGCAGAACGACCTCGGCGCGACGCCGCTGGAACGGCAGTGGCGCGACGTGCCGATGGCGGAGGCCGCGCCCGGCGTCTGGCGCGTGGAGCTGCCGCTCGGCGAGGTGGGGATCTTCCAGGGGAAGTGCTGTTTCTTCCCCGAGGGGGCGGACGCCCCGGAGTGGCCCGGCGGGGACAACCTCGTGGTGAAGGTGGAACCGGCGGAGACGCGCGGCGGCAACGCGATCTACACGGTCTTCCCGCGCCAGTTCGGCTCTTTCCGCGAAGTGGTGCGCCGGCTCGACGTCATCATGGGCAGAATGGGGTTCAACATCATCCAGACGCTCCCCGTCTTCCCCGTCCCCACCACCTACGCGGTGATGGGCGAGTACGGCTGCCCGTTCGCCGCGACCGACTTCTTCAGCGTCGACCCCGCGATGGCGGAGTTCGACGCGAAGACGACGCCGCTCGACCAGTTCCGCGAGCTCATCGGCGCCGTCCACGCGCGCGGCGGCCGCCTCTTCGTCGATCTGCCCGCGAACCATACGGGCTGGGCCTCCACGCTCCAGACCCACCACCCCGACTGGTTCCGCCGCCAGGCGGACGGCACGTTCGTCTCGCCCGGCGCCTGGGGCGTCACCTGGGCGGACCTCGTGGAGCTCGACTACGCGCACCCCGAACTGCGCGCCTACATGGCCGAGGTCTTCCTCTTCTGGGCGCGCAACGGCGTGGACGGCTTCCGCTGCGACGCGGGGTACATGATTCCCGAGGCGACGTGGAAGTACATCGTCGCCCGCGTCCGCACGGAATACCCCGACACGGTCTTCATGCTCGAAGGGCTCGGCGGGAAGATCGAGGTGACGGACGCGCTGCTCAACCGCGCGGGGCTCGACTGGGCCTACTCCGAGATCTTCCAGACCTACGACCGGGGCGCCTTTGAGTGGTACCTGCCCGGCGCGATCGCGCGGGCGCGCGCCCACGGCACGCTCGTCCACTTCGCCGAGACGCACGACAACGACCGCCTCGCGAAGGGCGGGCGCGTCTGGGCGCGCCTGCGCGTCGCGCTCGCGGCACTCCTCTCCCACCAGGGCGCGTGGGGCATTGCGAACGGCGTCGAGTGGCTCGCGACCGAGAAGATCGACGTCCACGGCAGGAACGACCTCAACTGGGGCGCGCCAGACAACCTCGTCGACTTCATCGCGCAGTTGAACCGCCTCGTCGCGCACCACCCCGACTTCGCGGGCAACGGCCCGATCACGCTCGTCGAACGCGGCGCGGGGAACTTCCTCGCCGTTGTGCGCGGCGCGACGCTCGTCCTCGCGAACCTCGACTGCGCGCGCGGCGTCTCGGCGCACTGGGACGCCGCCGCGTTTCCCGCGTCGAGCGACCCCGACGATCTTCTGCTCGGCCGCCGCGTCCACGCGGAGGACGGCCTCTGGCTCGAACCCGGCGAGGTGCGCGTCCTCTCCCACTGCCCCTGCGCCGAACTGCCGCCCCCGCCCCTGCCGCCCGTGCCGGAGGGCTTCGCCGTCGATTGGACCTACCCCGAGGATGTCCGCCGCGACGTCTGCCTTCCCGTCGGAAGCGTCCTGCGCGTGACGGCGCCGCATCCGTTCCGCGTGCGCCTGAACGACGGCGAGACGACCTGCGCCGTCCAGCGGAGCCGCCTTGTGGACGGCGTTCACGAGGTCCGCTTTGCCGCGCCCGCCTACACGGGCGACGGAACGCGCGCCGCCGCGCGCACGCTCGTCCTCTCCCTCTACGCGCCGTCGGGCGCACGGCCGCGCGCATCCTTCTCACGCCGCCCGCCGAGGCGGTGCGCGTGAAGGGCGTCTACACGGGCGACGAAATCCGCCGCAACCTCGCCGCGCCCGGCGCGGGGGGGCTTCTGGAGACGGTGCTTTCGGACGGTGCGGGCTCCGCAAGCCGCGTGAAACTCGCCTGGGGCGAAATCCGCAGCCAGTACGACGCGCTCTTCGCGGCGAACCCGAACCCGCGCGTCCCGGCCGACCGCCTGGTCCTCTGGACGCGCTGCCGCGCGTGGCTGCAGTACGAGGGGTATTCGCGCGCGTTCAACGCCGACTGCATCGAATCGTTCCGGGCCGATCCCGCCGGACGGATGGCCGAATGGACGTTCGTCGTCCCCTGCGGCCTTGGGCGCGTCGCGAGGTTTCGCTTCCGCCTCGCCCTCGCACAGGGCGGTGCGGGCGGGGCGAGCCTCCTCGTCGAGCGCCTTGCGGGGACGGATGCCGATGACGTGGGGCCCGTCACGCTCGTCTTCCGCCCCGACCTCGAATGGCGGAGCTTCCACGCCACCACGAAGGCCCGGGGCGCCGTCGAAAACGCCTTTGCGACGGCCACGCGCACGCTGGACCGGGACGGGGCCGTCCGGGGCTTCGCCTTTGCCCCATACGGGAAGGGGGAGCAGTTCGCAATGACCCTCGACGGGGGCGTGTTCCACCCGGAAGGGGCGTGGTCGTACTGCGTGTCCCACGCCGAGGAGGCCGCGCGCGGACAGGCGGATTGCGGCGATCTCTACTCGCCCGGCTGGTTCTCCTGTACCGTGGGCGTCGGAACCGCCGTCTCCCTCGGGGGCCGCTATGTGAACGGCCGCGATTCGGGCAGGGCGTGTGTCCCGTGTGACCCCGGACGCGCGTCCCCGCCAATGACCGACGTCGAACGTCCCGCCTCCCTCCCGTTGGACGCCGCCCTGCGCGAGGCGCTGCGGCTCTTTGTCGTGAGGCGCGACGACGTGAAGACCGTGATTGCGGGCTATCCGTGGTTCCTTGACTGGGGACGCGACACGTTCATCTTCCTCCAGGGCGCGATTCCGGGCGGCTTCGTCAAGGAGGCGCTTGACATCGTCGAGGCGTTCGCGCGCTTCGAGGAGAACGGCACGCTGCCGAACATCATCTACGGCGAGACGGCGGGCAACCGCGACACGGTGGACGCGCCGCTCTGGTTCATCCGCACGCTCGCCGTGCTGGGCGAGAAGGCCGCGCGCTTCCGCCCCGTCGCCGAATCGATCGTCGCGCACTACGTGACGGGCACGCCGAACGGCATCCGCGTCGATCCCGCCTCGGGCCTCGTCTGGTCGCCCCCGCACTTCACGTGGATGGACACGAACTACCCCGCCTGCACGCCGCGCGTCGGCTACCCCGTCGAGATCCAGGCCCTCTGGATCGCCGCGCTGCGGTATCTCGGTGGCAAGAAGTGGAATGCCCTTGCCGACCAGGCGACGGCGTCTCTTGTCCGGTTCTTCGTCCGCAAGGACGAAGTCGGAGGTCTCTATGACTGCCTTGACGCGCCGGACGGCGAACCCGCCGCGCAGGCGACGCCCGACTGGGGCGTGCGCCCGAACCAGCTCTTCGCCGTCTCCCTCGGCGCGTTCGACGCGCTGGCGCCGGCCCGGCGGCAGGCGCTCGAACGGGCCGTCGTGCGCGCGACGGCGCGGCTCGTCGTCCCCGGCGGCATCCGCTCGCTCGCGGCGGACGACGCCCGCTACCGGGGCGTCTACGCGGGCGACGAGGACACCGCGCGCAAGCCCGCCTACCACAACGGCACCGTCTGGGCCTGGCCGTTCCCGCTGTACGCGGAGGCGCTTGTGAAGACGCGCCTCGCCTCGAAGGCGACGGCGCGTTCGCTCCTCGCCTCCGCCGTCGAGAACCTCAACGCGGGGTGCGTCTGCCACCTCTCCGAGATCGCGGACGGCGATGCGCCGCACGCGCAGAAGGGCTGCCGCGCGCAGGCCTGGAGCGTGAGCGAACTCCTCCGCGTCTGGCTCGCGCTCGCGCCCGATAGATGACGCGGCGTGGGGCACGATGACCTGTGCTGACCGCGTGGTTCCGCGCAGCGTCCGCTCGAGGGTAATAAAATGGGCCACGGCTCCTTGACAGGGCAAGTTAGCCGTGGTAAACTTAGTGCCGTCTAACAAAAGAAGGCGGCAACATTCAGATGGAAGGTTTGCGGACATGATGCGGCAGGAGAGACGGCGGCTTGACGGGCACGGGACGCGGGCGGAGACGCCCGGGATCGACGACGCGCACCGGCGCGCGCTGCTGCGCTTCCTGCTGGTGAAGACGGCGGCCGTGCGGCGGGGCGTCAAGCCGGCGGAACTGCTGCGGGTGCGGCACTGCTATGCGCAGACGAACGCGGAGGGGTTCCGCTTCTGCCTGTACCGGCGCGACATCTATTTCACGCTGCGCCTCGCGTATGTGGAACTGAAGGTGGAGGAGGCGAGCTCGCTCGTCCTGTTCTACGATCCGCAGGCGCTCGCGGCGACGCTGGACGAGCCGTACAACCGCCGGTGGCTTGTCCGCATGGGCTATCCGGCGGCGGGGACGGCGGAGGACTTCCTGCGCGAACTGGTGCGCCGGGCCCGTGGGAAGACCCTGCCGCACGAGGTCGGCGTGTTCGTGGGCTATCCGCTCAAGGACGTCATCGGGTTCGTGCGGCGCCTTCCCGCGACGCCGCTCCACAACGGCCCCTGGCGCGTCTACGGCAGCGCCGTCGAGTCCCTGCGGCGGATGCGCCTCTACGCGCGCGTCGAGGCGTGGGCGGCGCGGGCGCTCAGCGAGGCGCCGTCCCTGGAGGCCTTCTACGCGATGATTCCACCGTTTCAGGTAACAACGCAACAGTAAACAAGGAGTACGGAAAATGGACAAGGTACATGTCATCTACGGCAGCACGACCGGCATGACCGAGGCGGTCGCCCAGCGCATCGCGGCGGACTTCGGCACGACGGCCCTCAACGTCGCGTCCGCCGGGGCGGATGCCTTCGACGCGGAGCTGGTGATCCTCGGCACCTCCACCTGGGGCTGCGGCGACCCGCAGGACGACTGGGCGGCCACGGGGCTTCCGCTGCTAGAGGCGGCGGACTGGACGGGCCGGAAGGTCGCGGTGTTCGGCCTCGGCGACGCCCAAGGGTTCGCCGACACGTTCTGCGACGCGGCCGCGGACCTCGCGAACAAGGCGGTGGAGAAGGGTGCGACGCTCGTCGGCACCCTGCCGCTCGACGCCTTCCCGGGCGTGAGCTCGAAGATCGTCGCGGGCGACCGCCTGCTCGGCCTCGCGCTTGACGAGGCGAACGAGGCCGACAAGACCGACGCGCGCCTCGCCGCCTGGGAGGAGGCCGTCAGGGCCGGCCTCTGACAGCGGCGCAGACGCTGAAGCGAATTTCCTTTCCCGATGCCCGCGGCGCTCCTTCTCGTCGCGGGCTCTTCCTTTGCCGCCTGGGATGTTCCGGCGCGCGATGGACCCGCGCCGCCCCCGGCGCGTGGCGTCCAAAAACGGGAGGGTCGCAATTTATTGCGACCGGGCCGAGTGGGTCGGCCTCCGGCCGGTTAACACGGAGCGCGCGGAGGCGCGGGGACACGGAGAGTGGTTTTGAGGTTGGCTTACGCGCTGCTTCATCCATCGAAGAGGGACGGGAAATGATCGGGTAGAGAAGGGTGGGGAATGATCGAATTTCATATCGTTAAGCGCACGGGAGGGCTTCGAGCGGACGCGCGGGAGGGACGCGCTTGTCGCGTCCGTACCCCGTCGGCGTCCCTCCCCCGTCGGTCGCGACAAGCGCGACCCTCCCGTTGACCTTGGCCGGCACAATAAAATCAGGCGAGACGTTACAGGGATGCGTGTAACCCAATTCTTGAAATTCTCCGTGCCTTCGTGTCTCCGCGCGCTCCGTGTTGACTGGCCGGAGGCCCGGTCACAACAAGTTGCGACCCTCCCTGGTACGTTGGCACGGCAGAATATGCTAAACTGTTCCGCATCATGAAGATACAGCTCGTTTGCCTTTCCTCGTTCGCGGCGCTCTGCGCCGGGGCCAAATTCATCGAGGCGCACGTCGAGACGCGCGCCCCCGTGCAGGTGAAGACGGAGGCCGTCGCCGGCAAGGCGCCCTCCCTGCTGCCGCCCGGAAAGAAGTGGACGCTCGTCTGGCACGACGAGTTCGACCGGAAGGAGATCGACCGGACGAAGTGGATGTGCCGCGAGAGTTTCTGGGGATACGACTTCCCGGCCTTCGCGCACGGCTTCGAGGGCGTGGAGATGACGGGCGAGACGGTGAAGCTCAACCTCATTCGGAAGGGGGACGACTTCACGTCCCCGCACCTCCAGACCGGCTCGCTCACCTACGACATCCCGCGCGACACGTCCGGCTTCTGGCCGTTCGGCAAGCGGAAGAAGCCCCTCTTCATGAAGAAGTACGGCTACTTCGAGATCCGCTGCCGCCAGCCGAAGAACCCCGGCTGGCATTCGGCGTTCTGGCTCCAGGCACCCGGCGTCGGCTCGCACCCGGACGCGGGCGTCTGCGGCGTCGAGACGGACATCATGGAGAACTACCAGCAGTTCACGAAGGGGAAGATCGTGGGCGGCAACGGCTGGGGCGGCTACGGCCGGGATTCCTGCTGGTACGACCACTTCGAGTGGACGCACGAGGAGACGCCCGACGGCTGGCACCATTACGGCTGCGACTGGACGCCCGAAGGCTACACGTTCTACTGCGACGGCAAGAAGGTGGGCGAGCAGAACTACCCCGTCTCGCACGTGCCGCAGTTCCTGCTCGTCTCCACCGAGCCGGGCGGCTACCGCAAGGCGGGGAGCGACGGCGGCCTCACCGCCGGGCGCAACGCGAAGAGCTGGGGCACGCCCGATCCGCGCCTCTTCAAGGCCCGGCTGCCCGACTGCTTCGAGGTCGATTTCGTGCGCGTGTACGACGCGGCGCCCGTGCCCGAACCGCCGCTCGCGCATCCCGCCGAACCCGCGCTCCGCGCGTGGGCGGACGCCGCCTGGACGCGCGTGATGGCCACGTTCTACTCCCCGAAGACGGGCGGCATCTACATCACGGCGCCGGACAAGGTGAACCCCGCGAAGGACTTTCCGGGCGGCCTTCTCAAGCCCGAATTCGGTTACGGCACGGGCCTTGAGGACTGCGCGATCAACGGCGGCGTGGCCCTGAGCGGCCTCGTCGACAAGTGGCTTGTCACGCGGGACGCCGCCACGGCGGCAGACGCCGCGAAGATCGCGCGCGGCCTCCTCAACCTCGCGACGGCCCACCCGTACAAGGGGTTCGTCGCGCGCGGCCTCTGCGTGGAGGACGGCACCTCCATCTGCCGCCTCTCGTCCCGCGACCAGGTGACGCACTGGATGCACGGCCTCTTCCGCTACGTCGCGGCGGACGGCCTGGCGCCGGACGCGCTGAAGCGCGAGATCCGTGCGGCGTTCGCGGCGGTCGCCGCGCGGATGGCGCGCACCGTCACCCAGGCGAACGACTGGAACTTCCTCCAGGCGGACGGCACGCCGGACCCGCGCGGCATTTGCAAGATGCGCGAGGTACAGCCGCACGAGGCGGCGCGCCTCGCGATGGTCTACGCGCTCGCGGGGAAGGTGACGGGCGACGCGCATTGGACGCAGCTCTACCGGACGCACCGCACGGAGGCGCTGGAGGGCTCGTGCGCGCTCGGGACGTGTCCCGATTCCGTCGTGCGCAACCTGATGCCGGACTACACGCTCATCCAGATGAACACCTCCCTGGAGGCGATCCTTGCCGTCGAGACGGACGAGAAGTACCGCGCGAAGGCGATTGGCGCGATGGTGACGTGCGCTCGCCTCGCCCGCGAACGCGCGCCGCGCATCGCAGGCGCCGACACGCGCTACCTCTGCGGCTGCGCCGAGGTCCACCTCGCGCAGATGATGGTGCCGCAGGGCGCCTTCGCCTACGGCCCCTACCAGCGCGCGCTCCTCGCGAACGCGATCACGCACGTGCCGGCCGAGACGGTGGGCGCCACGCGCGCCTGCCACCTCTTCGCCGCCTACTGGCGCGCGAAGCGTCTGGGCCTCTGGACGGAAGGGGCGCGGTGACATGGCGCGCCGCCGCGTTTTGATCCTGGGGACGGGACTCATCTCTCGCTTCCACCAGCAAGCGGTCGAGACGAGCGACCGGCTTGAACTCGCGGGACGCATCCCGTTCCGCACGGGCGACTGGAGGGCCGCGCTCGCACGGGCGGATGCCGATTTCCTCGTGGTCGCGACGGCAAGCGGCGCGCACGACGAGGCCGTCCTTGCCGCCGCCGAACGCCGTCTGCCGGTGCTCGTGGAGAAGCCGCTTGCGATTTCGACGGCCCGCCTCGACGCATTGGCTGCCGCCTGCGCCGCGACGGGAACGCCGCTCGGGTGTATCTGCCAGACGCGGTGGACGCCCGCGTTCCAGGCTACCTTGTCCGCCGTGCGGGCGGGAAGGCTCGGCCGCCTCACCTACGCGCGCGTCGCGGTGCCGTGGTGGCGCGACGACGCCTACTACACGGAATCGGCCTGGCACGGCACGCGCGCGCTGGACGGCGGCGGCGCACTGATGAACCAGTCCATCCACATGATCGACTGGCTCACGGCGCTCATGCCGCCCGTCGCGGAGGTGCGGGGCTTCACGGCGACGCTCGCGCACCCGATGGAGACGGAGGACACCGCCTGTGCGGCGATCCGCTTCGAGGGCGGCGCGCTCGGTGCCGTCTACGGCGCGACGAGTTCCTGGCCGGGCCGCGCGAAGACCCTGGAGGTGACGGGCACGAAGGGGACAATCGTCCTCCGCGACCACGCCATCGCCGAATGGACATTGGCCGACGGCACGCCGCCGCCGAGGTTGGAGACGGCGCAGACGGCGGCGCATGGCTCCAGCCGTCCCGACCAGCTCGACAGCTCGCTCCACCGCGCCTGTTTCGAGGCGTTTGCCGCCGCGCTTGACGGCGGCGACCCCTACCCCGTCGATGC
>OIYX01000384.1_pt1 | contig 15956 bp, 15 predicted proteins | sample 1588431 | NCBI WGS metagenome assembly OIYX01 (sample SAMN03283241) | human gut metagenome | biome: human-associated habitat; material: feces | host: Homo sapiens | place: Peru | collected 2012
GGGTCGAATGGACGCGGAAGGGCACGACCCTTGAACTCGACATCCTCGTTCCGCCATCGTCATCAAGGAGAGTATGTTCACGCCGTTCATCTTGTTCCGTCTACGAGGGGGAAGTATACCCCATCAGCCGAGCGATTGTCAATGCCCGTCCCGTGCCGCGCCCCCATTTCCCTGTTTTAAGGGAATTCGGGATCAGGAAGAACGCCCTCCGGATTCATCGCCAATCCTCATGGGGTCGGGTCAATGTCCCGCACGTAGACCTGCCGCGAGCCCTCGTGGACCGAGTTGAACGCGACCTGCCGCCCGTCGGGGCGGAAGCGCGCGTGGAGGTCGCAGCGCCAGTAGGTCTGCCGATAGGCCTTCGGCACGTAGAACGACCCCATCGGCATCGTCAGTCCGTCCGCCAGGCGCACCAGCACCCAAGGCCGCTCGTTATAGCCGTTCCAGTACGTCTCGCCGCTCATGAACTTGCCGTCTGGCGAGTAGACGCAGTGCCAGTCCAGGTCCAGGATGCCCGCGCCGATGCGCCGCACGTCGCGCTCCTTGCCGACTTCGAACTCGACGAGGCTCCAGGCCCGGCCCGTCACCTTCGGGTCGTAGTCGTCGCGGCATGTCGCAGTGACGAGCAGCCGATGCGAGCCATCCGGCGCCCAGTTGAAGTGCGAGCCTTCCCAATTGTCCGCGAAGCAGCGGCGAAGGCCCGTGCCGTCGCGGTTCACGGTGAAGGAGGTCGTCCGCCAATACGGAACCTTGTGCGTCACCTTGTCGAACCAGTCCACGGAGCGCGCGAGGAAGAAGATCTTCGCGCCGTCCTTCGAAATCGCGGTGTGGCAATGGTAGGCGAGCGGCTGGCCGGGCTTGCCCGCGACGCGCGTCGGCTGCGGCATCTGGCTGCGCGTATCGGCGACGGAGAGGATCAGCTTCGACGCCCCCGTCCGAAGGTCCATCGTCCAGAGCCCGTCGTCCGTCGGCCACGGCTCCGTCTCGCGCGGATCCTGTCCCGGCCCCGCGTAGCCGTAGTCCGGACGCAGAAGCGACAGGCGCGCGTAGTTGATCGAGACGGCCCACGTGCGGTCTTCCGAGACGGCGCTGACGGGATGCGGCAGGACGCGGATCTCCCGCTTCGTCCGCCAGTCCATGACCACCGTCCTGAAGCGCCCGTCCCGCACGTCGTTGAAGAGGATCGTGTCATTGTCCACCCAATGGCCCATGGCCGCCTCCTGGAAGTTCCAGCACGCGGTCGTCGAGACGGGGATGAAGCGGTTGCCGTCCGCCAGATCGACGACGCCGATCGTGCAGCGCTCGCCCGCCTCCGGAAGCCGTCCGTTCAGGTCGGTCTCCAGAACGAGCATGTACCGCTTGTCCGGGCTCCACGAGTCAATCGCGAAGTAGCTCGCGAGCAGATGCTCGTGCGGGCCCTGCGTGACGGCCCGTGGCGCGTGCCACGTCGGGAACGGCGTCCGCGTTTCGCCGCGCGCAACAGACGACAGGAGCAGAAGCGCCCCCGATGCAAGCATTTTCATGAACCAACCTCCTTCTTTATTGTCTATGCTTCTATCCATTTTTTCCATCCACGTCAGCGCGCCTTCTTTTTCGGCGCAGCCCTTTTCGCCGCCGGCGCGGGCGCCTTCTTCACGGCCTTCTTCACGGGCGGTGCCGCCGCCCTCTTCTTCACGGGCTTCGCCGGCGCGCGCACCGCCGGCTTGGGCGTCGCCTTCTTCTTCGGCGGCGTGGCGATGCGCGGCGTCAGCTTCGGCGCGGGCGAGGCCGGCGGCGCGCCATAGGCCCGCACCATCGTGTCCACCGAGCCGTAGAGGACCTTCTGAAGATACGGATCTGCCTGCCGCAGGCGTCCTGCGCGCTGGTCCAGGTCGGACGCGGGGCGCGTCGTCAGTCCGAGCTGGCGGCGGACGGACGGCATCGCGAAGAGCATCCCGCACCGCTTCCGTCCCCGGTGCTTGTAGCGATGCCACTTGTTCGGCGCGCCGTAGGCGACGTGGCTATGGCAGACGACGCGGTGGTCGCCCAGGCGGTACATGGACTGCAGTTCCTTCACGAGCGCGCGGATCGCGCGAACCTGCGCGAGCGGCATCACCTTGTCGTGGTAGCCGACGCACTCGATGCCGATGGAGAACTTGTCGACGTCCTCCTTCCCGTTCCACATCGAGCGCCCCGCGTGGAACGCCTCGCGGTCGCGGTCGACGATGCGGTAGATCGACCCGTCCTCCGTGACGCAGAAATGGCATTCGCCACGGTCGGAGAGCTTGTTGAGGGAACTGCGCGCCGGCGCCTCGGTCGTGTGCAGGACGATCAGCTCCGTCGTGGCGCGGACCCGCCGCTCCGGGTTGCGCGGCGAACGGTAGCGGTTCGAGGCATCGACGCCCAGGGCCGTCGCCGCCGAAAGGACAAGCGCGAGAGCCGCCAGGGCGCTTCTCCGCACATCTCGTCCTTTCCGAAAGATCATGCCGCCCTCGTCCTTCGCGCCCGCCCCGCGCGCGAATCCCGGTCAGAAGAGGCCGATTCGCTCGCCGCAGAGGACGCGCGTCTCAAGGCCGTCGGCCGAATTCCGGACAAGATCCAAGTCAAACGTCACGGCCCCGGCGGACGCGACGAAGACGACCGTGGAGCCGCCGAACTTGAAATACCCCTTTTCGTCGCCCTTCGCGTGCACCGCGCCCGAGAACGTCTGGACGATCGTCCCGACGCCGAACGCCCCGACGTCCACAAGCCAGAAGTCGCCGAACGCCGCCCGACCCTTCAGGATCTGACGTTCGTTGTCGGCATAGACGTCTGGGTGGCGCACGAGCGCAATGGGGTTCACGGAATGGTAGCGGCCCGGCACGACGCGCACCGGCCCTTCCGCCCGGCAGTCGCAGGGAAAGTGGAAGCGGTGGTAGTCAACCGGCGCGAGACGGATGACCGCGATGTCGTAGCGGCCCGCCGGCGCCGCGCCGTCGAAGACCGTGCGCAGGGAGCGCGTCGCGCCCTTGAGCGGGAACGGCGAATCGGCGTCGGCCCCGAGGAAGAGGCGAAGGCGACCGTCCGCCGGGCTGACAAGGCCCTCGCCGAGAGGCCGCGCGCCGGGCTTCAGGCGCCGCGTGAAGAAGTCATTGAAGGACGCATAGTCCGCCAGCGGCTTCTCCGCCTCCTCCCAGCGGCAGCCGGGAATCGCCGCCAGCGACGCGATGTCCTTCTTCGAGCGCGGCGAATCGTAGCGGCGGCCCATCCAGGCCGAAATCCGCCGCGAACCGAAGAGGACGCCCCAAAGCGTCCGCCCCAGCAGCGTCTCATAGGCAAAGCGGAGCGCCCGGTCGCCCATCACCGACTCGGCGACCCGCCGCCCCGTGGCGCGCTCAACGTACTCGACCGGAACGCTGCCCATCCGCAATCAGCTAAAGACCTTTCTCATTCTCGGCGCATTATACCACATCCCCCTGAAGTCCCGCAAGCGGACAGCAGCCGCACGACGCGCTGGACGCGGGTGCCGAGCGAGCAGATGATGTCGTAGGCGTGCGTCCCCTTCAGGGCCGCCCAATCGTCCGGCGTAATCGCGTCGCGTCCGCACCGCCCGAAGCAGACGACCTCGTCGCCCGCCCGGACGCCCGGCACGTCCGAGACGTCCACCGTCGTGTAGTCCATCGAGATGCGCCCGACGATCTTGCAGCGGCGGCCGCCGACGAAGACGAACCCCCGGTTCGTGAGCGCGAGCGGCAGACCGTCCGCATAGCCAGCCGAGATCGTCGCGATCCGCGTCGGCGCGGCGAGACACCATGTGCGCCCGTAGCCGAGCGTCGTCCCCGCCGGGAGTTCGCGCACCTGAGCGACGCGCGTCTTCAGCGTGAGGACGGGCCGGACCTTGAGCGCCCGCTTCCCGTTCGGATCGAACGAGCCGTGCAGATTGATGCCCGTGCGGACGAGCGTGAACGGCTTGCGCGCGCATTCGGGGAAGTTGTTGATGCCGTCCGACGCGGCGATGTGAACCTTCTCGAATGCGATTCCTTCCTTCGCCGCCGCCGCGACAATCTCCTTGAACCGCGCGATCTGCCGCGCCGTGAACGGGTCCTTCGGATCGTAGGCCATCGGGAAATGCGAGAAGACGCCCTCGCAGACAAGACCGGGAAGCGCCTTCACCGTCCGCATCGCCGCCAACGCGTTCGCGACGCCGTCCGCCCCCGTCGCGAGGATGCCGAGCCGCCCCATGCCCGTGTCGAGCTTGAAGTGGACGCGCGCCACCGTCCGAGCCCGCACCGCCGCGTCGGAGATCGCCTTCGCCGTCGCGACGTCCGTGACGGGCAGGACGACGCCCGCGCGCACCATCGCGGGGATCTCGTCCGGCAGGACGGACGAGAGGATCTGCACGGACGGCCCTCCGCGCCGTCCCGCGCGGCGGAAGAGCGCCGTGAGCGCAAGCGCCTCATGCGGTTCGGCGACGCCGAAGTCCGTGCAGCCCGCCGCCGCGAGCGCCTTCGCGTAGGCGGCGACGCCCAGACCGTAGGCATTCGCCTTGAGGACGCAGAGAACCTTCGCCGGGCGCACGTGCGCGGCAATCTTCCGGTAGTTGGCGACAAGCGTCCCGAGGTCGATCTCGACCCAGACGCGCGGCTTCAGGCGGTCTGTCCGCCCTTCCCCGCCGACGGGAACATTCTGTTTGGATTTCATGCGGATTCAGCGCGCCTCGCGGCGGATGGCCGAGCGGAAGGTGCCGTCGCCCAGGGACTTGAACCCGGCGAACAGCTCCGGCGCCTCGGCAATGGCCCGCTCGGCGGGGCGCACCCAGGCGTCTTCCGCGACCAGCACGGGGCGCGGGGCGCCCTGCGCCACAAGGGCGCGCGCCTGCGAAAGAATCTCGTCCGTGCGCATCGTCACGAGATCGCGTCCGAGCATCTGCGCCAAAAGCGCGTTCTCCTCGGCCGGCGACTTGTCCCCGTAGAACCGGTGGCGCGGCGGCTCCGTCTCGCGGAAGACGAGACGCGGCGTGCCCTCGCCGACCAGCTCGTCGACCAGCACGTCGGACGCCGTGCGCTCGCCCGGCAGGTTCACGACTTTCCCGTCCGGCGTCACACGGGTCTCCATGAGCGGAAGGCCCTGGTCGGCCTGCGTCGAATCGAACGTCCGGTCCAGCGCCGCATAGTCCGCATCCGTCCGCCCGTTCGGCGGCTCGTCCATCAGCCACTGGCGCATCCAGTCCAGCGAGGAGCGGCGCGACGACTCCTTCCAGCCGTGCGGGCCCGGCACGACGGTGCGCGAGAAGCGTGCGGCCAGGCCGACGCGCGACGCCGTCCGCTGCACGACGCCAAACGTCTCAAGCGCCCCTTCGAGCGGGAAGAAGTCCTTGTCCGAGAACTGGCAGCGCACCGCCGCGTCCGCCATCAGCACGAGCGCGGCATGGTTGATGCCATGCTTCATCTGTCCGTAGATGCACTGCTCGGCATCCTGCGGGCCGATTGCGCCGACGACCTTCCGGATGGAGCTGATGTAGCATGACGGCGCGGCGGCCTTGAGGCGCGGATCGACCGCCATCAGGAGCGACGTCATCGTCCCGCCGCCCGAATTGCCCATGACGCCAAGGCGGTCGCCCTTCACGTCGGGCCGCGACTGGAGGTAGTCGAGCGCGCGGATGCCGTCCCACAGCCGGAACTGCGCGGCCGAGAGGCCCACGCGAATCGCCTTCGACCCCAGCTGGTTGTGCCCGTCGCAGCAGGCCCCCGCCGTCGACATCAGCCGCTCCCCCTGGTCGATCGGGTCGTAGATCATCATGAGGAAGCCCTCCTGCGCGCCCATGACGCACGCCCGCTGGTAGCCACGGCTGGCCTTTCCCTCGCTGGCATGGCCGCACGTGACGAGGACGGCCGGATAGGGCGGCGGGAACTTCGCGGCATCCGGCACGAACGCCAGCGCCGTCACGTGGAAGTTGGGACGGCTCTCGAAGAGGATCTTCTCGATCCGGTAGCCGTCGCGCGGCACGGTCGCGCGGACTTCCGCGCGCAGCGGCGTCCGCGCCGGGAAGCCGCCGACGGCCTCGATCAGCCGCGCGCGCAACGCGGCGCGGCGCGCCTGGAATTCCTCCGGCGTCTTCACGGACTCCCACGCGGCGTCCGCCGCGCGGTCGGCGGCCGACAGTTCGGCGAACAGACGGCGGTACTCCGTCTCGGCCGCCCGCAGACCCAGCGCCAACGCCAGCCCCGCGCAGACAACGATTCCCTTCATGTTCAGGCTCATCCGTCGTTTCCTCCTCAATTTGTATTCAGTCATTCGATCAACGTCAGGTCGCGGCTGAACCGCCGCTCGTCCGGGCCGTCGGCCACGCAGTCGAAGCCCAGCCGGTCAAAAAGGTCTGCGACCGGCGCGTTCTTCGCCGTCCGCCGCCACCGCGCGCGGATGCGGCCGACGCCCCGCGCCCGGAGATCGCGGGCCATCTCGGCCCACGCACGCGTCTCCAGCCCGCGTCCGGCCACGCGGCAGCTCATCGTGAAATCGACGATTTCCGCGTCCCGCACGACCGCGAACGCGACCAGCCCCTGGTCGCCGAACCGGTCGCCGGCGCAGACGGCGTAGACGCGCGCGTCGTCCTCCCCGCGCACCAGCCCCTCGACCTCCGCCGCCGAATAGCGGTTCGTGCAGACGCTGAACTGGTTCGCCTTCTGCGAAAGCTGGGCGATGCGCGCCGCCTCGTCGGGCCGCGCCCGATGGACGTCCAGCCAGCAGCCCAGCGCGCCCCAGACGTCCGTCGCAGCCGCCGGACGCGACGCCAGGAACTGCCGCCGCGCGGCCTCCTCGCGGTACGCCTCGGTCTTGCGGCGGTCTTCCGCCGTCACGGCGCCGACGGGGAAGTAGGCCGCCAGCGTCGGCGGGAACGCGGCGACCGCGACCTCCGGCAGACGCGCCTTCATCTCCAGCCGTTCGGCCGGATTGTCGTCCACGAAGACGAAGGCGTCCAGGCCGAGGCCGAGCGACTGAGCGACCCGCAGCAGGTTCGCGGCCTTGGGCGCCCAGTTGGTCTGCGGGAAGAGGAAGTCCCCCTCCGCGAGCGGCGCAAAGGCCCCCGCGTCAAAGGCCGCGCGGACGTCGTCCGCATTGTTCTTGGATAGGATCGTCAGCAGGACGCCCCGCTCCTTCAGCGCCTTGAGCTCCGAGAGGAACGCCGTGCGCGGACGAATCGCGTCCACGCCGTCCTCGCCGACGACGCCCTCCCAGAGCGTGCCGTCCAGGTCGAGGGCGACGACCTTCTTCGGCGAGAGCCCGTTCACGCGGCGGTAGAGCTCCCACAGGCTCGTCACCGCCGTCACGTCCGCAAACGGAATCTCGACGCCCAGACGCGACTGGACTTCCGTCATCAGACGGAGCTGGGCCATCGAATCCCAGGCGGGGATCGACGCATAGGTCGTCTCCATCGAAAGATCAGCCGCAGAGGTTCCGAGAACCTCTGCGACGAATCCGAGGAACGCGCCCTCGCTCCGGACGTCCATCCTTACTTGGCCGTGCGTTTCTTGCGCGGGTTGGGCTGGCCGATCTCGGTGAGCATCTTGCGGAACGAGCCCTTGCGCACGTTGAACGGCTTGCCGCCCTTGATGCGCGGGAACTCGCACGCGCGGATCTCGGCGGCCTTGTTCTCGTCCGGCCCGACGACACCGCTCTCGCCCGTCAGGGCGCACTCGACCGCCTTGCGCGCGCACTTCTCGATGAGCTTCAGGTCCTTCTTGTTCGGCGCGGCCGCGCGGGCGAAGTAGCCCGACTTGAAGACCTGCACCTTCTCGGCCCCGAGGAGCTCGCCGAAGCGCTTGCCGACGTACTGGCCGACGTTCACCTTGTCGAGGCGCGGATGGCCGAACGCATCGACGGGCACCTCCTCGCCGCGCCGGCGCATCTCGGCGATGATGTCCTTCACGCCCGCGCCCTCGGAGACGAAGATGTTGACGGAGTCCCACTTGTCCATGAGGGCGCGCAGGCGAATCGCCTCCTCCTCGAAGTCGATCTTCGACTCGGGGACGTACACCGCGTGGACGTCCTGGCGGCCCATCGTCTGGTTGAAGGCGTCGAGGAAGAGGCCGCGCGTCTGCATCGACTTGAGCATCTTGCGGTAGCACTGCGCCGTCTTGTAGGTGAGCCAGCCGCAGTTGCGGCCCATGACCTCGTGGACGGTGAGCGCGCGCGGGTTCGCCGAGTTCTCCTTGACGACGTTCATGAAGAACTTCGCGCCCTCCTCCGCCGCCGTCCACGCGCCGAGCGACTGCTTGATCGGGTAGACGTCGTTGTCGATCGTCTTCGGAAGGCCGACGACGATGAGCGGATAGTTGTTCGTCGCGAGATACGCCGCGAGGTCGGCCGCCGTCGTGTTCGTGTCGTCGCCGCCGATCGTGTGGAGGACGTCCACGCCGTCCTTGACGAGCTGGTCGGCCGCGACCTTGAGCGGGTCTTCGCCTTCCTTGACGAGGCCGCGCTTGACGCAGTCCTTCACGTTCGTGAGCTTCACGCGGCTGTTGCCGATCGGCGAGCCGCCGTGCTTCGTGAGGACGAGCGCGTGCTTGCGCACCTCGTCCGTCACCGGGATCGAGTCGCCCTTCAGGAGGCCCATGTAGCCGTTCACGTAGCCGATCATCTCGACGTTCGGGGCCTTCTTCGTGTATTCGTCGATCAGGAAGCCGATCGAGCTCGAAAGGCACGGGGCGAGGCCGCCGGCCGTCAGAAACGCAACTTTCTTCACTTCTTTCATTTTGTTCTCTTCTTTCTCGTAGCGGATTTCAGATTTCAAATTTCAGAGAGGAGGACAATGGACAGCCGACTAAGGCTCTTTTTCGCTCCCTGTCCCCCCATTCTACCTTTTCACATTCTCACTCTTCCACCATCCCACCTTCCCACTTTCTCACCTTCCCACACTCCCACTTTTTCACCTTCACGCCATCTCACCTTTCCACTCTTTCACCTTCTCACTTTTCCACCTTCTCACACTCCCACTTTTTCACCATCCCACTCTCCCACCTTTCCACTTTCCCACCTTCTCTCACTCCCACCTTCCCCCTCAAATCCCCTTCAGCACATTGACCATCTCGACGGCGGACTGCATCGCCGAGAAGCCCTTGTTGCCCTGCTTCGTGCCGCAGCGCTCGACGGCCTGCTCCAGGTTCTCCGCCGAGACGACGCCATCGAGGACGGGCACGCCCGTCTCGACCGAGATCTCCTCGAACGCCTTCGCCGTCGCCTGGTTGATGAGGTCGGCGTGCGCCGTCGCGCCCTGCACGACCGCGCCAAGCGCGAGGACGGCATCGACCGCCTTCGCCGCCGCAAGCCGCTTCGCCACGAGCGGAATCTCGTACGCCCCCGGCACGCGCACGAGGAGGAGGTCCTTCTCATCGCCCCCCAGGCGCACGAACGCATCCGCCGCGCCCTTCACGAGCTGCTCCGTCAGGAAACTGTTGAAGCGGCTGACGACCAAGGCAATCTTCATACCCTGCGCATTCAGCGTTCCAATGACTTCTTTCATCGCGATTCCTTCCTGTATCTACGAAATTGGCGTGATATTATAGCAGTTTCGGCGAGTCGAGTCTACCGCCCTCCGCAGCGCCGCGAGCAGCTCACGCCGCGTCGGCGTCGACGGCCGCGAACTCGTCGAGCATCTCCTGCGACGGCTTCTTCGTCACGAGCGAGACGACGACCGTCGCGACGAACGACAGCAGGAAGCCCGGCGCGAGCTCGTAGAGCCCGAAGACGGGGTGCGCCGCCGCATAGCCCGAGAGGACGAACTTCCAGACGAAGCACGTCACCGCGCCGACGACCATGCCCGCGACCGCGCCCGCGAGGTTCGTGCGCTTCCAGAAGAGCGCAAGCAGGATGAGCGGGCCGAACGCCGCGCCGAAGCCGGCCCACGCGAACGAGACCATCTTCATGACGACCTTGAAGAACTCCGACTGCGTGTTCATCGCCAGCGCGATCGCGACGAGCGAGACGGCCCCGACGGCGAGGCGCGAGACGAGGATCAGCTCGCGGTTCGACGCCTTCTTGCGCAGGACGACCTTGTAGAAGTCGTTCGAGAAGCTCGACGCCGAGACGAGCAGCTGGCTGTCGGCCGTGGACATGATCGCCGCCATGATGGCCGAGAGGAGGATGCCCGCGAACACGCGCACGAGGAAGCCGTTCGCGAAGATGCCGTTGATCATGACCATGAAGCACCGCTCCGGGTCGCCCCCGACGTCGGCGAGCGTGAGCCCGCGCTGCTTCAGGTAGAGATGGAAGACGAGGCCGATCACCGTCGCCGCCGCGAGCGAAATCGAAACCCACGTCATCGCGATGCGCCGCGAGCCCTTCACCTCCGCCGGATTGTCGATGGACATGAAGCGGACGAGGATGTGCGGCATGCCGAAGTAGCCGAGGCCCCACGCGAGGCACGAGATGAGGCCGACGAAGCCGTAGGCCTTGCCCGTGGACGCCGTCGTGAAGAGCGACTGGAGATAGGGGTTGATCGCGTTGAGGCCGTCCACCGTCGCGGCGAACCCGCCCGCCTCGCAGACGACGACCGCCGGCACGAGGACGATCGCGACGAACATGAGGAGACCCTGGATGAAGTCCGTCCAGCAGACGGCCATGTAGCCGCCCATGAGCGTGTAGCTGACGACGACGAGCGCGCCGATCCAGAGGCAAAGCGTGTAGCCCGACAGCGTGAGGCCGCAGCAGGAAATCGTCTCGGGGATGCCGAACGTCGTCGTGAAGAGCTTCGCGCAGCTCACGAACCCCGACGCCGTGTAGAACGTGAAGAAGACGAGGATGATGAGCGCCGCGAGAATGCGCGCGATGCCCGTTTGGTCACGGAAACGGTTGTTGATGAAGTCGGGGATCGTGATCGAGTCGCCGCAGGCCTGCGAGTAGCGCCGGAGGCGGTGCGCGACGATCTTCCAGTTGAGGTAGGTGCCGATCAGGAGGCCGATGCCGATCCACGCCTCGGAGAAGCCGCCGAGGAAGATCGCGCCGGGGAGGCCCATGAGCAGCCAGCCCGACATGTCGGAGGCCTGGGCGGAGAGCGCGACGACCCACTTGTTCATCTTGCGTCCGCCGAGGTAGTAGTCGCCCAGCGACTCCTGACGCTTCGAGAAAAAGAAGCCGATCCACAGCATCAGCGCGAGATACCCGGCGAACGAGCCCAGAACTGTCCAGTCCAACATTGTTTTATAGCCTTCCTTTGATTGATAAAATTTCCGAATAGTTTATCATTTTCAGTCGGTTGCTGGCAAGGGGGCAACCGCGAAAATGACCAACGGCCCGACGAGATTCGCTGGTTTTCCGCGTAAAAAGCGCCGCGCGATATGCTATAATCCGCGCATGAAGACATCGCCCGTCTCCCATGCGGCCGCGCCGCACATCCTCGTCACCCTGCCGACGGCGAATTTCACGCACCGCCGGATCCTTGAGGGCATCCTCGCCTACGCCCGCGAAAAAGGGCCGTGGCTCTTCCACCTGAACACGGGCGACATCGCCGCGCAGGGCCTCAAGCGCGCCCAGCGCTGGGGCGTCGACGGCGTCATCCTCCTCTCGGCCAACCGCGACATCCTCGCGCGCGCCGCGCGGCTCAACTGCCCGACCGTCCTCATCAACGCGCCCCTCAACGTACGGACGCGCCGCCGCAACGTCGTCATCGTCCGCCGGGACAACCCGAACCTCGGCCGTCTCGCCGCCGAGCATCTGCTCGCACGCGGCTTCCGCTCCTTCGCGTTCGTAGGCTCGCCGCGACCCTCGGAATGGTCGGACGGACGGCGCGACGGCTTCGTGCGGGCGGTCGCCGCCGCCAAGCGGCCCTGCGCCGTCTATCCGACGCCGTCGCCCGACGAGTGCGCCGACTTCTCGCTTGAGGCGCCGCGCCTCGGCGCCTGGCTCAAGGCCCTGCCGAAGCACACCGCGCTCTACACCGTCAAGGACATCCGGGGCCAGCAGATCCTCGCGGCCTGCCTCGACGTCGGCGTGGCCGTTCCGGACGACCTCGCCGTCCTCTCAACGGACGACGACGAGCTCCTCTGCGAGACGACGACGCCCTCGCTCTCCTCCATCGCCCTCGACGGCGAACACACCGGGAAGATCTGCGCCAAGGCCCTCGACGACCTCCTGCACGGGCACACGCGCCATCCGCTCGTGGACATCGCCTTCCCACGCATCGTGACGCGGCGCTCGACCGACACCTTCGCGATCGACGACCCGATTCTCGCGCGCGTCATCGCCTACGCGCGCGAACATCTCGCGGAATCCCTGCGCATCGTCCAGATCGCCGACGCGCTCGGCGTGTCCGTCCGCACGATCGAGACGAAGGCCGCACGCCACTTCGGGCATCCGCTTCGGGAGGAGATCCGCCGCCTCCGCCTCAGCGAGGGCATCGCGCTCCTGACGAACTCGCGGCTGTCGGCGTCGGAAATCGCCGAACGCTGCGGCTTCTGCAACGCGAGCCACTTCTCGCGGACGGTCAAGGCCGCCTTCGGCTACCCGCCCGGCGTCTTTCGCCTGCCCTCGGCCTAGCGGAGGAGTCCGGCCTCCGATGCCTCCCGGCGCGCGTCAGGCCGCTGCCGCGCAAGGATTCGACGAGCGCGACGGGCGCCTGGGCGAGGACGTCGCGCATGACGGCGGAGACATAAGGCAGGACCATGAGCGCAAGGACGAGCGCCGCCGGCAGGAGGCCGAAGCCCGTCGTCGCGAGCGTGCCGACGAGCGCGTTGACGCGCGGCCCCAGCCGTGGTAAACTATGCGACATGGCAAAGAACGCTTTGAATCAGGTCGTCTCGTTCTCCGGCGTGCTGGAGGTTGTCCATTCCCTGCCGGGCCGTCTGCGGCTCCGGATGCCGTCGCTTCGCGCACGGCCACACGCCCTTGCGGACTTCGCCGCGAGCCTGAAGCGGCTCGACGGCATCGCGGACGTGACGACGAACCCCGTCCTCGGCACGGCGCTCGTCCGCTACGACGCGGCGGCGCTCACGCCGTCGCTCGTCGTGGCCGCCGCGACGCACGGCTTCGACTTCGAGACGGCGCTCCGCAGCCACCGCTCGCTCGTGGGCGGCGAACTGCACGCGATCCACTACGCCGTCAACCAGGCCGTCCTGCGCCGTTCGGGCGGCGTCTTCGACCTGCCGTCGCTGATGACGGTTCTCCTGGTCGTCACGTTCGTGCGCGGCCTCGCCGGACGCGGCGGGCCGAAGTTCTCCCCGCTCGCCGTCCTCTGGTGGCTGCACCAGTCCCTCTCGCGCTAACCCCTTTTGTCCCTTCTCTCGCCCATGAATCCCCTCATCCAGGCCTATCTGAAGTGCGTCGGCGGCATCCGCGTCGTCCATTCGCTGCCGGGGCGCGTCCGCGTCGCGATTGGCGGCGTCCGCCAGTACCCCGCGCTCGCGGCGAAGTTCGCGGGCATCTTCCGCGACTGCGTCCTCAAGCGGCCCGGCGTGACGGACGCCGACCTCTGCCTCGCGACCGGGAACCTGCTCGTGCGCTACGACACGGAAAAGACGTGCGAAGCCGAGATCACCGCGTGGCTCGACGCCTCCTGGCGGGCGTTCACGCTCTTTCTCGGCGGGCTCGGCGACGTCGAGTCGATGGACGAGGCCGGCGTCGCCGCCGCCGTCACCCGCTTCGTCGCGACGCTTTAAGCGGGATTCCAGCATGAGCCCCTCGCGTAGAGGCAAGTCGGCGACGGCCCTCCAGAAGGCGTTCTTCACGAAGGCCGGGCCAGGCATCCGGCTTCTGAAGGCTGAGGGTTCGTTCCCGATATCTGCGCGTCAGCTCAGCGCGAGGAAGAGGGCGAGATTCGCGCAAGCGACGGCATCGTAGAGGCCGTCATGCCACGTGCGCCCGTCCAGCTGCGGCACGCAGCCGAACATCGTGCAGAGGTCGCCGAGCGCGTAGGAGGGCAGACGCGGGTAGCGCGCCTTCGCGAGCTTCATCGTGTCAACCCACGGGCCCCACTTCGTCAGCGGCGCCGTGCGCGTCAGGATCGTCCGCTCGCAGGCGATGTTGTGCGCGACCAGGCGTCGGTCCTCCAGCAGGGGGGACCAGACCTCGAACGAGGTCTGAAGCGTCCCCAGCGCGTCCCGCTCGTGCGCCCGCGCGGGCGCACCCTCGACGTCGAAGAAGAACTCGCGCGTCTCGACGATCACGCCGTCCCGCACGGTCGCGATGCCCAGCTGCCACGGCTCGTTCGCGTTCCCGCCCTCGTAGCCGGTCGTCTCGAAGTCGATCGCGACGAATTCCATCTCGCCCGCCTCGCCGTCAGAGCCGCTGCAGGACGCCACGGATCGAGCGCTCGCGCGCCTCGACCGACTCGCAGAGGCGGAACTGGACGCGCGCGCGGTTCAGGTTCTGCTCGGGCGTCTTCGTCTTGAAGTAGACGTTCCCGTTCAGGTAGTCCTGGAAGAAGCGGAGCCCGAGCTCGAACGGCAGGAGGCGGATCGTAGGCGCGGTCGGCGTCCGTCAAAAACGCGCCCGCCTCGCGCATGTAGCCCTTGCAGAACGCCGTGCAGAGGTCTTCGTCGAAGACGACCTTCGCGAGGTTCGTCTCCTCCTCGCCCGCCGGATTGCAGATCGAGCGGAGCGCGTCGCCGAAGTCGAGGTGGATGAGGCCGGGGCTCACGGTGTCGAGGTCGATCATCGCCGTGCCCTTCCCCGTCACGTCGTCGATCATGATGTTGTTCACCTTCGGGTCGCCGTGGAACATGCGCTTCCTGAGCTCGCCCCGCGCCTGCGCGTTCTCCAGGCAAAGCGCGAGGTCGCGCCGCTCCTCGATGAACTTCGCCAGGCGCTTCGCCTCCATCGAGCTCTTCAGGAGCTCCTGCGCGGACACCGTCTCAAGCGTCTTGTCATAGGCCCGGAGGTAGCCGGACGTGACGTGGAAGCCCGGCAGCGGATCCGCGATCGACTTCGGGTCCATGTCGGAGACGAGGTAGTGGAAGTGCCCCAACGTGGCGCCGCACTCCATCGCGTGCTCGGGGCCCTGCGCGACGTCGAAGGCGTGGGCGGACATGATGCGCGTGATGACGCGCCAGACCTCGCCCTTCTCGTCGACGACGTAGTCCCGCGCGTCCTTCGCCTTGACGATGCGCGGCATCTGCCAGACGCGGTCGTCGTTCCCCTTCGCGGCGTCGTCCTCAAGCTTCTCGTGGCAGTGCTTGGTGATCGCGTGCATGTTCGCCATGATCACCTCGGGGCGCGGGAAGACGTTGCGGTTCACGCGCTGCAGGATGACCTGCGTCTCGGTGAACGTGTTGCGGTAGATCGCGAGGAACGTGTCGTTGATGTTGCCGTTTCCGAAGGGCTGCAGGGCGACGAGCCGCCCCGTGATGCTGAACTTGTTGATGAGGATCGAGAGTTCCATGCGTAAACGGTCCTTTCCGTCTTTTGTAGTTTTCGGTTGGTCAAATCAGAATGCGACCCCGCTCATCGCAGCCCCAGCTCCATCTGCGCGACGGGCCCGAAGCTGCGCCGGTGTTCGGGACACGGTCCGAGGCGGTTGAGCGCGGCCATGTGCGCGGGCGTCGGATAGCCCTTGTGCTGCGCGAACCCGTAGCCAGGGTAGAGCCGGTCGAGCCGCAGGCAGTCCGCGTCACGCGCCGTCTTCGCGAGAATCGACGCCGCCGCGATGAGAAGCGACTTCGCGTCGCCCTTGACGACGTTCGTCGAACGCGGGAGCGACGCGACGGGCAGGCCGTCCACGAGAATCGAGACCGCCGCCGCGTCGAGGTCGCCCGCGCCCAGCCGCGCGGCTACCTGCTCCGCCGCGCGGCGCATCGCGAGGTGCGTCGCGCGCAGGATGTTGAGCCGGTCGATCTCCGCCGCGCTCGCCGAGGCGACCGCCCAGGCGCAGTCCGGCGTCTCCCGAATCGCCGCCGCGAGCGCATCGCGCCGCCGAGCGGTCAGCTTCTTCGAGTCGGTGACGGCCGCCCAGGCGCCGGACAGCAGCTCCCTCGCCCGCGCAAGCGGCACGGACACGGCGGCGGCGTAGA
>OIYX01000386.1_pt1 | contig 15929 bp, 8 predicted proteins | sample 1588431 | NCBI WGS metagenome assembly OIYX01 (sample SAMN03283241) | human gut metagenome | biome: human-associated habitat; material: feces | host: Homo sapiens | place: Peru | collected 2012
ATTGTTCAGTGTCACGCAATCCAGAACTTTCTTGTCATAATTAAAATTCAGCGGTTTGATGTGGCCGGCGGTGAAGGTGATGTCATTTTTGAGGGTGAGGGTCTTCTCGTAGCCGTTGACTGCGAGTTTGAGGGTGGAACCGGTCTTGGCTGTGAATGGTTTGAGTGCGATGTAAAAATCTGCTGACGAACCATTTGCGAGAGCTTCGCCGTTGGAAACCGTGAGAGACGCGGTTGAAGAGACATAAGCGTTTCCGCTTGACTTATAGGAGACCGGAGAGGCTGCAAAATTGATGAAATATGTTCCGACGATGTCTTCTGTTCCGGTGAATGAAACACTGCTGACGGTCAAGTCCTCGCCACTGTTGTTTGTGACAGAGACTTTGATTACAGATGTCAGGTGGCTCATCGAAATGGACGGGACTTTGTCAGAAGCGACATTTGAGGCGATACCGTAGAGAGGACAAGACTCCCCGGCGAGATGCGCACGGCTGCCATTGCCTGTCTGAGTCTGTGATGTTCCGCCGACAGTAACCCAACCGACTTCCCTATCTCCAGGTGTCGTAATCTGAGAGGTATACGGATAGAACGCATACCAGTCATACGACTTGTCGGCGGAAAGGGATGGGGAAACCGGTCCGTCAAAGCGGCCGGTCTCGATGTCCTTGACGGTGAACTTACCGTCGCTGACGTATTCGGCTGAGCCGGCTTCGGCATGGAATACATTGATGGCGTCCTTCGCAACCCACTTGGTGTCAAGGCCGTTGTTGGCAGTCTTGGTGGTGACAGGCTGCGCGAAAAGTTCAAAATTAGGTTCTGATGCCGGAGTTGTCTAATCCACAAGTTCTTTCTGGCAATCGGTGATAGAGAGCGCGAGACACATCAAACCCGCAGCGTAAACAAATGACTTTCTCATAGCTTTAAGGATTTGATTGTTAGAAACTGAGGGAATTATTCTGGTCGTCTTCCTCGACCCATTGCTTGATTGACTGCGACTCAAGGCTCGTCGCAAAGCCGGATTCGGCTGAAATTTGGTGCATGCACACCAAAGGTGTCTCATAGCCATGAGACATAGAGTGTTTTGTGAACATAGTACTGAAATTATAAAGGTTGTTTGTTTTTTATTTCGTTGTCCGACACTTCCCCGGACCGTAATGCCGCCCCGTTCACAAAGGAGACGGACACTCTCATATACAAAAATCCGTTGACACACACCACAGTGCCAACGGGTTGCAAAGTTACGGACGATTCTCCGAATAAGCAAAGAAATGTTCGTGTTACGATGATTTTTTGGAATTATATTCCGAAAATCACGCCGGTTTTGGGAATTGCCGCAAGAAAACAATAACTTTGTCGAGTTGGTTTTTGAATGACATAAATGAAAAAAGCATACAAAAAAACAGCCGTAGCACTGCTTCTGCTACTTCTGCCACTCGCGGCGCAGGCACAGTTCTTCACGGCAGGGGACGACCCGGGATGCAGGAGATGGTACAGCATAGAGAGCGAGAACTACCGCATCATCTATCCACGCGGGCTGGACTCTCTGGCACGGGTTTATGCTCGGGAGATGGAACGCTTCAGGAAGCCTGTGGGGCTCACGAGCGGCTACCTGCCGGGGGAATGCATACGCGGGAAAATGCCGGTGGTACTGCACGCATACAATTCTGTGTCAAATGGTTCCGTGGCATGGGCGCCGAAAAGGATGGATGCCTACACGATGCCGCAGGTCTATGGTGCGGAGGCAACTCCTTGGCCGGCACAGTTGGCGGTGCACGAGTCGCGTCACATCAGCCAGATGCAGTTCGGGCTAAGCCATGCGCAGAGGCCTTTCGGATGGTTCTTCGGCGAAATGTGGAACGGGCTTACGGCCGGACTCTACACTGAGAACTCGCTGCTGGAAGGGGATGCGGTCATTGCAGAGACGGAACTGACACGCTCCGGACGCGGACGTAAGGCCGATTTTCTGAACTACTACATGGTTTGCTTCGACCAAGGCGACCTGCGCGACTGGGATCAGTGGAGGTTCGGCTCTCAGCGGAACTACACCCCTGACTGGTACGCGCTCGGCTATCTGACTTATGGAGGGCTGCGATGGATGTACGACAGGGACGACTACATGGCCGAGTATCTGGACTACGCCTCCCGGCATCCTCTGAGGTTCGACGTGCGCGAGGTGGTTGCGAAACGGACGACAGGGAAAGACCTTGTGAACTCCTTCCCGGCGGTGCGCGACAGTGTGACGGCGGTGTGGCGTGCCGATGCCGAAAAGAGGCGGCCCTATATGGCTATGGAGCAGGTTACGGGAACGCCGAAGAAGCCTGCGGACTATGAGAGCCTGCTGGTTGTCGGGGATGAACTTTTTGCCGTAAAACACGGATATACAGATAATTACCAACTCATAAAGATTCAACTCCCAACGGATACGGATATATCAGAAAATGATGCGGACAACGACATATCCCCGAAAAATGATGCGGACGACGACATATCCCTCCCAAATGAGCCGACGTCGAAGAATATGTTTTCGGAAAGGTTCGTCACACATTTCGGGAGTTATGCCGGAGCACTGAGGCATTCGCCCGTAACGGACAGACTCTATTGGAGCGAATCTGTGTCCGACGCACGCTGGACGCTGAAATACACTTCACGAATCAGGAATATACGGGTTGATGGGAAGACGACGAAGAGTCTGACGAATAAGGGGTGGATGTATAATCCCGTACCTTCGGAAAAATATGCACATGCGGTTGCAGTCGAAAACCGTCCGGAAGGAGGCTCACGCCTGACGTTCATAAATCTGAAGAGCGGAAAACGTGAAATGGCGTTCGATGCGCCGGATTCGCTGCAATTCGTCGAGACGGCGTGGAGCGGAGACGAAGTTTATGTTTCGGGAATATCGGGAAACGGGTTCGGGATATATCGACTCGAAGTCGCTCCCGACCACAGCTACAATCTCGCGGGAGCATTCCGCAGTCCGAATGAGTTTTGTTACGAAGTCCCTGCCGGCGAGTTCTTTTGGGAGAAGGTGCTGGAACCGCAGCCTGTGCAGATAAAGAACCTGCAGAGCGGGAAAAGGCAGTCCGGTGAAAGCGCGAGGAAGGCCGGAGAAGAAGAGTTTGTGCTTCTTTTCACCTCCGACAGGACAGGAGTCAATGAACTCTATAGCCTCAATCCGGCGGACGGAACGCTGCGGCAGCTGACCTCGACGCGCTACGGAGCCTCTGACTATCAGTTTGACGAGGATGGCAGATGGCTCTACTACTCTTCGCAGACGACAAAGGGAAAGATGATTTTCCGAACGGCCGCCGACGAACTCTTCAACAAAGAGGCGGATTGGAATGAACGCTACAGTTGGCCAATAGCGGAAAAGCTCTCGGAGCAGGCGCGAAGACGGGCCGAGAAACTCTACGGGAATGCGGAACTGCTTGAGACAGAGGCTGCACGGGCCGACACCATGACACTGTCCAAGCCCCGCAGATACCACAAGGTCCCGCAGATGTTCCGCGTACACTCGTGGGCACCGTTCTATGCCAATATCCCCGTACTGATGAATGCCAACGATTTGGGAGACAACATCTTCGACTATGTAAACCTCGGAGCGACGGCGGTTCTCCAGAACCAGCTCGGCACATTTTCCGGCATTGTCGGATACTCGGCGCACAAGGACCCCTATGACAAGGCACGCTGGAGACATTCCGCGCATCTCAACCTCAAGTACACGGGGCTATATCCAGTCTTTGAACTCAATATCGATTTCAACGACAGGGCGGCGCGGCAAAGCGGCATCGCGCTCCACCAGGTGTCAGACAACGCCTATTCCATCACCATGCGCTCCGAGGCACATCCTTCGGTCCCGAACATCTCAGGAAGCATCAGCGCATACATTCCGTTCAAGTTCTCATCGGGAGGTTGGAGCAGGGGTTTCACCCCGCGCGTAAGCTACTACATAAGCAACGACCGCCGAGACGCCAACGCATACATTTTCAAAAAGGCAGGCATTGTCTCTGACGGTAAGACCGTCACGCCCGAGGGTGTTTCAATGCTTTGGGTGCCGGAGCGCAAGATGAAGTCGTTCAAGAACTTGCCGGCACAAAACCTCACTGCCTCGGCAAGTCTCTACGGAGTTCTTCCTGTGAACAATTCGGGTGTTTTCCCGCGCTGGGGCGGTGGCGTCCAGGCGGGACTGAGCTACCCTCTCGGAATGACCCACTGGTATTCTCCCGCAGCATTCGGCTATGCCTACGGCTACTTTCCAGGAGCCGTTCCCGAGCAGGGGCTCAAGCTCACCGGGATGTGGCAGGGACAGATGCCTACACGCGAAAAGGGCAGGCTCTACACCGGTGCCCCTTTCAGCACCTCGGCCTTGAACATCCTCCCGCGCGGCATCCAGGAGGCGTCGCTTCGCTCCGCCCTCGTCCAGCACACCGAAAGCCTCGCGAAGTTCACCGCCGACTATGCCATTCCCATCTACGTCGGCGACCGCTCCCTCCTCTGGAGCTGTCTCTACGTCCGCCGTCTGTTGCTGACCCCGCATTTCGACTGCACCCTCTTCAGCAACTCCGCGCTCGGACTCGGCAGTGGCCCCGGAGCCCTGATGACCTACGGCTTCGACTTAGCACTCGACATCCAGTGCATACTCTGGCTCACCATCCCCTGCACACTCGGAGTCAGCGTCAATTTCAACGGTGCTCCCGACTGGAACGGCCTCACAACCGTCGGCAAGGCCCTCGGCATCCCGAACGTCCCGAAGTTCTACATCGGCCCAGTCCTCAGCATCAATATGTTCTGATAGTACAGAAGAAATTATAAAAGATATAATTATTTAATAAAACCACTTTTTTATGAAACACAATTGCATTGTATCGGCTCTTGCCGCCTTCTTGCTCTTTTCTTCACTTGCCTTTGCGGGCGAAAGAGTTGCGGTTTGGCCGAAGGGCAAGATGCCTCACAGGCAGGAAAATCAGATTGCCGCGATGACGGACGAGACCGCCCAGAAGGGATTCAAGGCAGACAAACATCGTACGGCCTACATTGAATGGTACGACGCTCCGAAGGCGGATGTGCGCAACGGAGCCTGTATGATTCTCATTTCCGGAGGAGGTTATAACAGCTGCTGCGACGTGAAACTTGTGGCCGGTTGGGCGGAAAAACTGACCGCGCTCGGCTTCCAGTGCGTGAACTTTGTCTACCGGACCCCACGGCCGACAGGTCTCCCTATCTGGCAGACGGCCTGGGAAGACGGGCAGAGGGCTGTCCGTATGGTTCGCAAAGACGCGGAAAAGCGTGGCTTTGACCCGGAGAAAATCGGAACAATCTCAATGTCGGCGGGTTCACACCTTGCGCTGCTTCTTGGAACATCCTCACAGACAAAGGCTTATGAGCCGGTGGATGCGCTGGACAGCATTCCTTGCCACATAAACTGGGCGATTGTCAACGCTCCGGCATACGCCACAACGGACGGGGAAACCGGCACTCCTGCCACACGGGAAGGCTACGGGACTGACGTAAGGCTCAGTTCTGTCTTTAAGTTCGACGAAAAAACCTGCCCGATGAGTCTGCACCACGGCGGATTGGATCCCTACACCCCAACGGCTTCCACTCTGGTCTACAGGCAGTTGCGTCGTATGAATATTCCGGCGGAACTTCATCTCTATCCGGACAAGGGACACGGCGCATTTGGCTTCGACCGTGCTGTGGAATTTATGAGGCAGATGGGGTATATGGGGCCGGTGCCCGCTGAAGTGCCGATTATGGACGTGTATTCTTCCGACGAGGACAGGGCCGAGGTTATAAGAGAGAATGTATGGCCGGAGGGAATGATGCCAAATAAGCAGGAGAAACAATGTACACCTTATATTGAGTGGCACATCCCGGCGAAGCTCACGACCACAGCCATTCAAATCATCTACTCCGGAGGTTCGTATCAGGGCAACGACCCTAACGGATTCGAAGTTGCGCCGGCTCGCCGCTACCTCAACAGCAAGGGAATGACGGTAGTCACTCTCAAATACCGCACACCGCGTCCGGAAGGCCTGTCCAAGCACACCACAGCGTGGGAAGACCTCCAGCGCACGATAAAGATTGTCCGCAGCGAGGCTGCTTCGAGGGGGCTTGACCCGGACAGAATCGGAATTATGGGCAGCTCGGCCGGCGGACACCTCACGCTTATGGGCGTGACATCGTCCCTCCATAAATCCTATCTTCCAAAGGATGACATCGACAAACTCTCCTGCAGCGTCCAGTGGGGAATCGGTATCTACCCGGCATACGCGCTCACCGACGGAATCGACCGAAACAACACCGGCGGTGGAAATGAAGACGATGCAGTTCTTGTCCCGGAATTCAGTTTCGACCTCAAGACGGCTCCGATGCTGTTCATTCACGGCGACGCAGACGGTTGGGCCTCGATGAACTCAGTGAAATGCTGGGAGAAGATGAGGGCGATGGGAATTCAGTCAGAACTCCACACCCTCGCTCTGCGCGGACACTGTTTTCAGCGCAGCTGCTCTCCAGGCACGGGAAGCTATACCCACCTCGACCGCATCTGGGAGTTTTTGTCCGCAAAGGGCTACAATCGATAACTCCCTCATTTACTGACATATTCAAGGACGACATAGCGGTTCTCAAACTCAAACAGAACCTCGTAGCGGTTCTTAATAATAACAAACTTCGCCAAATGGCACTATTTTTAGTGGTATTTGGCGAAGTTTGGCGGTGATACTTTGCCAAACAGAGTATTTTTTATACCTTTGTGGCAAAGTTTGACTATTATGAGCGAAATTATTGCACGAAGAAAGGAACAGGATGACCTGAAGAGACTGTATGAAGACAAACATCCGGAATTTACCGTAGTATATGGAAGGCGACGGGTTGGAAAGACATTTCTGATAAGACAATTCTTCCGGGACAACTTCGCGTTTTTTCACACGGCACTATCTCCGTATGAGGACATTTCTCCGGAACAGCTCAACAAACAGCAGCTTATCAATTTTCAAGTCTCTTTGGTCAAATACGGGGACGACAATACATTGCCGCCGACAAACTGGATAGAGGCATTCTCCCGTTTGGAGGCCTTGTTAGAGAAAAAGTCGGACGGCACAAGAATGGTTGTATTTTTGGACGAGTTACCGTGGCTTGATGTGCAAAAATCCGGTTTCATCCCCGCCTTCGAACATTTTTGGAACAGCTGGGGGTCGTCCAGAGACGATTTTATGCTTATAGTATGCGGCTCGGCGACATCGTGGATAATGGACAATCTTATGAACAATAAAGGCGGGTTGTACGGACGCGTGACGAGCGAGATACACCTTCACCCGATGACTGTCGCCGAATGTTCGGAATTTCTGACATATAGGAACATTGAGTTCAGCCTTTACGATATAATTCAATGTTATATGATACTGGGCGGAATACCTTATTATATGAATATGCTGAGAAAAGACCTCAGCCTTGCCGCCAACATAGACTTGCTGTTTTTCAATAAGGACAGCCGGCTTGCAAACGAGTTCGACCGCCTGATGGGTTCCCTATTCAAGCATCCGGAAAATTACATCAAGGCAGTACGGCTTTTGAGCGGAAGACGCATCGGCTACACAAGGGGGGAAATAGCTTCAGAGACCGGCATCAAATCTGGAGGTGGGCTAACAACCATTCTGAAGGCATTGGAAGAAAGCGATTTCATAACATCCTACCGTCCGTTGATTTCGAATACGCGGGAAATGAGATACAGACTGACGGACAACTTCATATTGTTTTACTTGAAGTTTTCAGAAGGGAAAAAGGCCAAAGGGGACGGATATTGGTCTAGGTTCGAGAATACTTCAGAACTGAAATCCTGGCGAGGACTTGCATTCGAAAACCTGTGCTTCAACCATATTCCACAGATTAAGAATGCTTTGGGAATTTCCGGAGTCTATACGGAAACATCCTGCTGCATATTTTCCGGAAATGACGGCAACCGTGGAGCACAGATTGACCTCCTGATTGACAGGGATGACAGAATAATGAATCTATGTGAACTAAAATTCTCCGAAACGGAATATGTCATAGACAAAGACGAGGAAGAAAAGCTCAGGAACAGAAAACAAAGGCTCTATGAAGAGTCCAAGACAAAAAAAGCCATACATCTCACTCTGATAACAACATACGCTCTGAAACAGAACAAATACTCAGGGATAGTTCAGAACGTGATTACAGCGGAGCAACTGATGTCAGTTTAAGCAAACTTCGCCAAATGACACTGTTTTTAGCGGCATTTGGCGAAGTTTCATTGTGATACTTTGCCGAAATCAGGACATCTTCACCGGAAGGATGAAGCCGTTTTCGTCAAATTCGAGACGGTCGATGCAGACCACGCGGTTGTCTCCGTCGGTGGAGCCGAGCGGATGGCGGTGGTAGATGATGTAGAAATCATCGCCACGTCGCACAACGCTGTGATGTCCGGCACCTGTCCCGTGTTCCGGGTCACTTTCCAGAATGGTTCCTATTCTTTCAAACGGGCCGTATGGAGTGTCGGAAATGGAGTAGGCGACACGGTAGTTGTCCGCGCGCCATTGTCCCTCGCTCCACATAAAATAGAACTTTCCGTCGCGCTGGATCATAAACGGTCCTTCTACATAACCCTCAGGCGTAACCTCCCGGAACAGACTTCCGTCTTCGAACGGGACAATGGATTTGAAATCATCCGCGAGCCTGACGAGATTGCAGTGTCCCCAACCGCCGTAGAACATCAGCCAGTCACCGGACGCCGGGTCCTGATAGACAAACTGGTCGATAGGCTGGGCACCGTTGACGATGTCGTTCAGGAGCGGTTTGCCGAGAAGGTCTCTGAAAGGGCCTTCGGGTTTGTCCGACACAGCTACGCCAATGCCGCCCGTATCTCCTTCATAAACGTCGTTGCACGCGAAGAAAAGGAAGAACTTTCCGTCTTTATGCACGATTGCTGGTGCCCAGAGAGCCTTCTGGAGCCAGCTTATCTCTTTGTTGGTGATGATGTTGCTGTGCTTGGTCCAGGTCTTGAGGTCTTTGGAGGAGAAGGCGTCCATATAGAGCTGCTGCTCAAAAGGATGCGATGCTGTGGGATATATCCACAGTTCATCTCCAATCATTATCCCCTCAGGGTCGGCATACTGCCCTTCGAAAAGCGGGTTTGTCCATCCCGTCCATTCCGTTGTTTTCGGAGCGCAGGAGAACGTTGTGAATAATGAAACTATCGCTAATAATAGAATCGTTCTGAATTTCATACATTTTGTGTTTACAAAAGTGGCTGAAACCGCTGTTGGAATCAGCCACTTTCAGTTACTGATCAATCTGTCAGTTTAGAGTCAAGGCAGCTATCAGTTGCCCTGGTATGAGCCCGGCCATACGGCTGAGCTGTTTCCGTAGATGTCGAAAGCATTGATGCTGTCGAGCCAGTTGAGGAAGTCCTCGCCTGCCTTGCTGCCGTCATAGACCTCGGTGGAACCGGCATACAGTTTTCCGGTCTTGGCGTTGCTGTAGGACTTTATAGCAGAGCGGAGCTGTTCGATCGTGAACTTCGTGAAGGTAGTAGTTCCGTTCCAGAGATAGTGAGCAGAATCAGATTTCCATTCGAGGGAAAGTGCCGCTGCCGCAGCCCTGTTGGCGAATGTTTCGTCATTTGCTGAAGCTTCATACTGTCCATTGACATTGATGCCTCCGACAATCACGTTACCTCCGAGAGACTTCAGTTTTCTGTCTGAAGAAGACATGTCAATGGCTGTCTGGTCCCTTTCTTGGATGATAAGGCTGTTCACGAGACGGGAACCACTGTTCGGGTCAGACTCGCAGCGGATGGCAGGATTGTAATTTGATGCTACGATTGTGCTTGATGCGATGAGCATACCTCCGGTTCCGTTCACGACACCGGTTGCGCCGCAGCCGTTGTCATTCCCGGCGAAGGTTACATTGTGAAGACAAACGTTGCCTCCGAATTCATTGAGGTGCACGAGCAAGCCGAAGCCGCCTCCGCCATAAGTATTGTTGATAAAGGTACAAGCATTGAGGTATGCCCGGCTATCATTCTGAGCAAGACGTATGAGGGCACGTACACCGCCTTCTGCGCGACAACCATCGAAGACTACATTGTTGAGTTTTGCGAGTCCCTTTCTGACCAGCAGTATAGGGTTCTGCCCACCCGAACTGGTACATTTGCGGAATGTGCAGTTCGTGAAGTTCGCGCGTGAGTCTCCGCCGCCGGCAGCCAACCTAATGCAACCTTCACTGGTTGCGTACCCTCCCTTGTCGCTCTTCAAATTCGCGAAGGTGATGCCGTCAAACGTAGGCTCCGTCTGGTTGCCGAGGGTGAGGAAGCGGTTCGTGCCCTTTCCGTCAAAGACAGTTTCATTGTTGGCAACATCGCGCTTGCTGACATCAGTTCCAGTGCTTGCCGGGTCGTAACCGCCATATACATTGAACTCGACCCTGCGCGGATATCCGCTAAACTCAATCTTGCGTTCTGTTACCGCATAGTTTCCTCCGGCGAAATAGAAATTCCTGCCTTCAAGCTTAATCGCATTGTTGTCGGAGTCACTTGTATTCTGCTTTATGAAATCAAGGAACTCTGTGATGTTGAACGCATTCTCCCAGGAAGAACCATCCTTTCCGCCAGCAGCATCCGCCTTGACGAAAATGTTGCGTATAGACTCATCGAGTTCGAGTTTGATTTTTCTTATCCGTCCGGCATTGAAGGTTATGTCCTTAAGATTCCTTGTCGCGGAGATTGTTCCGTGATTTGTCGTCACCTCCACAGAGATGGTTCCGGTCACAGTCTGAGGAGCAACGGCAATAGCGTTCCAACCGTGTCCTCCTGCTACTATCATCTCTTTGTGGCTGCCATTGTCATACACGTTTTTGCACACGAGTTCGACTTCGCTCTTTCCTGTGCCCTCCTTTAGTTCAAGCTTTCCAGTCTTTGCGTTAAGATAATACTCTCCGCCGAAAGAAATGCAGTCGGAAGAGAATTTTACCTTAGTCACTTCCATCGGAGCCAAAGAAAGTTTATTGGCTATCTCTACCTCGATTATGGAAACAGCGTTGTGCATAGTAAGTTGCGGAACATCGAAGCCGGTCGCCTGTGCCGTGCCATAAAGAGGCATAGTCTCAAGGTGTGCCTTGTTTCCGTTTCTTTTCTGCTCAGGAGTGTAGAGAGAATAAGTCTTTTTGACAGAGACACCATTAACGCTTTCATACAGCCAACCTTCAGAATCCATAGTCAGGCCGGACTCGAACGGGAAGACAGCCGTGTAATCATAAGTCTTTCCCTCTTCAGGAGTAAATTCCGTGGTGTAGAATGTGTTCCCCTGCTTATTCCACGCTGCACCATCAATCGGGGCAAATTTGAATTCGTATGAGCTTTCAGAAGATGCGAAGACATTCAGAGCGTCGCCCGCGTTCCAGACAAGTTGATTCCCGTCGAAAAGGGCTTTGGACTGAGCTTCACAGTCGTTTTCTTCTGACGCAGATGCTACAAGCGAGAACGTTGCGCCCTCAACAGGAGCGACATAATCGTTACGGGAGACTCCTGGTGTTGGCTCCTCAATCTTTTCTGTACAAGAGGACATTGCTGCCACCAAAACTGCAGCCATAATGTAATTGAACTTTTTCATCATCAATCCTCCATTATAATTCATCGTCATATTTGTAGGAGTCAATCCCTACACCATACTGTTTAAGGCCAGATGTCGCAAAACCGCACTCTGCGGCAACATCGGTAATCATCATTTCGGGTGACTTGTAATCCTGCCCCCCCCTTTGGTCGTTTTTGTGTAATACAGACATAATTACGTAGTTTTTATGGAGTATGCCCCAAAAGCCGTAACGGCCATCGGGAGCATACCCCGAAGGTTTGTTTATTTATTTGCCTTGGTATGAGCCCGGCCATACGGCTGAGCTGTTTCCGTAGATGTCGAAAGCATTGATGCTGTCGAGCCAGCCGAGGAAGTCCTCGCCTGCCTTGCTGCCGTCATAGACCTCGGTGGAACCGGCATAGAGTTTTCCGGTGTTGGCGTTGCTGTATGACTTTATTGCAGAGCGGAGCTGTTCGAGCGTGAACTTCGTGAGGGTCGTAGTTCCGTTCCAGAGATAGTGACGAGAAACGGAGTCCCATTTGAGGGAAAGTGCCGAAGCCGCAGCTCTGTTGGCGAATGTGTCATCATTTGATGAAGCCTCATATTGGCTGTTGACATTGATGCCTCCGACAATCACGTTGCCGCCGAGGGACTTCAGTTTTCTGCCGGACGACGACATATCAATGGCTGTCTTGTCCTGTTCCTGGATGATGAGACTGTTCACGAGGCGGGAACCGCTCTTCGGGTCTGATTCGCAGCGGATTGCAGGATTGGCGTTGGACGCTACGATTGTGCTTGACGCAATGAGCATTCCGCCGGCTCCGTTCACGACACCGATTGTGCCGCAGCCCGAGTCATTCCCTGGGAAGGTTACATTGTGAAGACAAACATTGCCTCCGAAATCATTAAGATGCACAAGTTCACCGAATCCGCCTCCACCGTAAGTATTCTTGATAAAAGTGCAGGCATTGAGATAAACCCTACTCTCTTTCTGAGCGAGACGAATGAGCCCACGAGGGCCGCCATTGCCATCTGCACGACACTCGTCGAAGACTACATTGTTGAGTTTTGCAAGGCCCTTTCTGACCATCAGTACAGGGTTCTGACCACCGGTTCCGGTACATTTGCGGAATGTGCAGTTTGTGAAGTTGACGCGGGAGTCACCGGACCCTCCGGATGCCAACATGATGCAGCCTTCACTGCTGCTCTTCAAGTTCGCGAAAGTAATGCCGTCGAACGTCAGTTCTGTCTGGTTGCCGAGGGTGAAGAAGCGGTTGTTTCCGCTTCCGTCGAACACTGTTTCAGAGTTCCTGCCGCTGACGTCTGTACCTTTGCTTGCAGGGTCGTAACCGCCGTGCACACGGAATTTCACTCTTGAACCGTAGCCTGAGTATTCCACTTTTATATCCTCTACGGAATAGGTTCCGCCGATAAAGTAGAAGTCCCTGTCGTCCACATTGTCGGCATTTTCATCAGACTCTGCCTGACTGCCTTTTTTCTGCTTTATCATCTTGAGGAACTCAGCCATTCCCATTGCGTTCTCCCAAGAGAGACCGTCTCCGGTTCCAGATACCACCGGCTTCACAAAGTAAGGAAGGAGCGGCACTTTCTCCGCATCGCCTCCCGGAATGAGTTTTGTGCCTTCATCCCACGGAGCCACAGATGGTGAGTCAATTGAAACGATTGTTCCTGAGATGTTTATGTTCATATCATACCTGAAACCCTTTTTGAGTTCAGGCACTCCGGTCAATGTGATATCCTTACCGTCGTAGTTGAAGGTGACGAACACCTTTGAGTCGTCAGCCTCGGAAGGGACGATAATCGCGGTGTATGCGGTCCCATTCTGTCCGGGAACGGCGCCTTCAGCAGTCACAATATAAGGGCTGACATACATCCTGTACGAGTTCGGCTGCCCCTCGGTGAATCCTGTCGAGGTCCACACGCGGAATCCCTGAACGCGGGCGCTGCCTTCAATTCCGGACAGCGTGAAGCTGACCTTAGCCATCTGCCTTTCCATTTTCAGGTGAAGGCTTCCGTCGCTCGTCTTGACCGCATCGGCAACTGTGCAGGTCATATAATCAGCCGCAGCAAGACGATCTGCCGTGCGCTGCGAAGACTGGAGTTCAAAGTTGCCGAAAGTCGTCGATGTCTCCTTGGCTGGGTAGAATGCCGAATAGCTGACCGGAGCGGAACCCCAACGCAGATAATAATAGTCTGTCGTCTTCCAGCCTTTGTCGGTCAGTTTGTATGTCACGTGACCGTCGTTGCAGAGAAGGGCAATCATATCACCCTTATTGAACTCTGTCTCTTTCCCATCCGTAATCGGATTTGACTTCGTGTATGGAGAAGCTATTTCCGGTATTATGTGTATGGCACGGTCGTCACTGTCGAACGAAAGCTGCACTTTTTCTTTCTCGCAAGAAGAAAACGCAAGTGTCGCTGCAAGAACGGCCATCAATTTTGATATTCCTGATTTCATAGTCATTTCCCTATTATTTTGTGGTTATTGACATTTGGCCGGAAGAGGCCGATTTTGTTGTTGAAATGTTGATTGTCAGCTCGGCTGTCTTGCCGGGGGCGAGTGTCACATCGGACGCTGATGCCCAGACATACTGGCGCTTGTTATAAGTTGCCTTAACCGAGAGTGAACCGGCCGAAACAGTCTGCGGCACAGTGATGAGTTCATAAGAGCTCTCTCCGACATTAGGGAACATATTGACAGGAGCGCCGCCGGCAACAACCACCGGTGAATCCGCGCTGAGGTCGCATTTACCCTCCGCCTTGAGTCCGCTGACAGAAAGAGAAGCAATTTTCGACGTCACAACAGGAGCACCGTCCATGGTGAGTTTGACAATCAGCCTTGTGTTGAGGTGGCCGAGTCTAAGTTGAATCTTGCCGTCTGAAAGGTCTGTTGATGGGTTCACGCTGCCTTTCCAAAGCACGAAGTCTGCTGCGCCGAGTTCTGCTGCTGTCGCCTGATTGCTTGGGCACGACACAGCAACAGAGCCGTCAACCACGTCCGCATAAGGGGCATACGCAGTGACTGTCACTGTCGTACCCTTGCCGTCCCACAACATGGTTTCTCCGTCCTCGGCAATATATTCGTTTCCACGGAGAATCATTTTTTTGTTGTAAGAATAGATTCCTTCCGGATTTGTGAGAATAAAACCGAACGATTCCGGACGACTGAGGGCATTCGCATCGGAGAAAGGAGTGGCTGATACGCTGAAACGCAGAGTCCGGGACGCCCCTCCCTCAAGGCACGGGTCGTATGCTCCGGGAAGGAGTTTGGCAGGATTTCTTGACTTGCCGCGACCGTCCACTGCAAAACCGTCGCACCACTCTGTGAAGACAGTTCCGATTTCTGCTACAGGACATGCCTCCGGTTTGAATCCCCGTGCGTAACCCTCGATTTCTGATGCCGTAGCGAATGTTCCGAGGGAAATCTTGGAATGATCCCAAGTGTATGTCCCTTCCGCCAGAGAGCCGAAATTCTTAAGGTCTGTGTCGTATGTGACATCAGAAGCAGCGCTCTGGAGTTCTCCGGCCACCTTGTTGAATATGTTGTGGCCACCTGAAACCGCGACTTTTCCGTTTCCGTTGAGGAGGAAGCCCGGAGCTCCGTTAGTGTTTAGGCTTATGTTGTTCGCGAAGAAAGAAGCGTTTCTTGCGTCGGATTCGCAGCGGATTCCGGCTGTAGTGTCATCTGAAATTATCGTAGAGTTGAGAACCAGCATTGCTCCGCCGCCGTTGACGGTTCCGCCCGCTCCCTGATTACCCACAGAGTTTAAGCAGAAAGTCGAATTATTGACGCAGATTGTTCCGGAAGAAAGCTGCAGACCTGAGCCCCAGTCGCTCCTGACGCTGTTGTCGTGAACGCTGCATTTGTCGAGGAACAGGATGGCGTTGTCGCTGTTGCATCTGAGCGCACCACCTCTCGAAACTCCTGAGCATCCGCTGAGTTCGCAAGCTTTGAGTCTTGCCTGTCCTGCCTTGACATAGACTGCGGCACCTCCGGCATAGCCAGGGGTGGTGGCTGCACTCACGCAATCCTCAAAACGGCAATTTACGAATTCTACCCAAGTATCGGCATCGCCGTCAACAAAGACTCCGGCTCCGCTCTTCTGTGAGGAAGCAGTCTTTTCGTTGATGTAGCCGTTGCGGAATATGATTCCGTCAAAAGAAGAGGTTCCTCCGAGGATGCAGAGAAGTCCGCAGTCTCCCTCGTCGGCTCTTTTGTTTTTATTCACGTCGCCGCTGAATACTGTCGTATGATTTGCCACGTCCCGCGAATTTAGGTCAGTACCTTTGCTCAGAATGCTGTATCCGCCCATTACGGAACCGA
>OIYX01000388.1_pt1 | contig 15863 bp, 19 predicted proteins | sample 1588431 | NCBI WGS metagenome assembly OIYX01 (sample SAMN03283241) | human gut metagenome | biome: human-associated habitat; material: feces | host: Homo sapiens | place: Peru | collected 2012
CATCCGCCCTCGTGCTCCATCTTGCTCCCGCACTCCGGACAGAGCGCATCCTCGCCCACATCTAACATGCAATCGCAACGTTCAACATCCGATTCGGTGCGAGCTTCCCGTTTTTCGCATTTATCCTCTTTGGCGCAATGTCCGCACTCGTATTCGTGGCGCATCTCATCATCCAGCGCTTTCAGCTTAACCACCTTCTCGAGTACTCTGCCGATAGCGTCCGGACATGAAAGAACCTTAATATTCGGATTCGTGGCCTTTTGCCGGAGCGTTGAATGGCATCTTATACCGCGTAACTGCTCAATAAGCGATTCAACGTCCATACCCGAACGGAGCGCAGTTGAAATAAGACGGCTTGTGGCCTCGCTTTGGCTGGGACAGCCCCCCGCGCGCCCAAGATTTGCGAACACTTCACAAATACCTGTATCGTCATAGTTAACCGTCACATACAGGTTGCCGCAGCCTATAACAACCTTTTCGGTTATGCCGCGCGTTATTTCGGGTCTCGGTCGCGGCGTTATTTTAGCCATTGCCTGAGGTTTAGCGTCTTCCTTCTTATCGCCGACATAAAGCACCTGCCCGTCTCGGCTGCCGTCTCGATATATGGTTACGCCCTTACATCTTAGCTTGTACGCAAGCATATACACGTTTGCAACATCTTCGCGCGTGGCCGTGTTCGGGAAATTCACCGTTTTTGATACGGCATTGTCCGTGAAGCGCTGAAATGCCGACTGCATACGGATATGGTATTTGGGCGAAATATCATGAGCCGTAACGAAAATATCCTTTACATGCTGCGGAACTTCCGATATATTGTGCAGCGTTCCTTCTTTGGCTATCTTGCGCATGAGCTCGGGCGAATAAAAGCCCTCGCGTCTTGCGACCTCCTCAAAATATGCGTCCACCTGCGGCAGCTCGTCGTTATCCATAACGTTCCTGACGAACGAAAGCGCAAATAAAGGCTCTACGCCGCTTGATGCGCCACATATTATCGATATTGTACCTGTGGGCGCTATTGTTGTACATGTGGCGTTTCTAATAGGCTCTCCGCCCGCATATATGCTCTGCTCGAAAGCCGGGAAAGCTCCTCGGGTCTTTGCAAGCTCGCGCGACGCCGCATGAGCCGTATCGTTGATAAAGCTCATGAGCTTACTCGCCGTCTCGATGCCCTGTTCGGAATTATAAGGTATTTTCAAGCGGAACAGCATATCCGCAAATCCCATGACGCCAAGACCGATTTTGCGCGTCAAGCGCGTCTGACGCGATATCTCATCGAGCGGATACTTATTTACCTCTATGACATTATCAAGGAAGTGAACGGCCTTCTTTACCGTATCACTAAGCAGGTCGTAATCAATACGGTATTCGCCGTTTTCGTCGAGCGCCACCATTTTAGCAAGGTTTATCGAACCAAGATTGCAGCTCTCATACGGCAGAAGCGGCTGTTCTCCGCATGGGTTCGTGGCCTCAATCTCGCCAATCGACGGCACAACGTTATCCTTGTTCAGTCTATCAAGGAATATTATGCCCGGCTCGCCGTTTTTCCACGCCATATCGACTATAAGGTCGAATACCTCTTTTGCGTTGAGCGTTCCCTTCTTGCTGCCGTCCCGCGGATCGACAAGGTCGTATTCCTCGTTCTTCTCTACCGCCGACATGAACGCTTCCGTCAATCCGACACTTATGTTAAAATTCGTTATCTCTTTGTCGTTGCTCTTGCACTTTATAAACTTGATTATATCGGGATGGTCTATTCTCAATATGCCCATGTTGGCGCCGCGACGCGTACCGCCCTGCTTGACGGCCTCCGTGGCGGAGTTAAATACCTTCATAAAGCTAACGGGCCCCGATGCTACGCCGCCGGTCGAGCGCACCGTCGAACCTTCGGGGCGCAGGCGTGAAAACGAAAAACCTGTTCCTCCGCCGCTCTGATGAATGAGAGCCGCATTTTTCACCGCGTCGAATATCTCACCCATCGAATCGCCAATCGGCAGCACGAAACATGCCGACAACTGACCAAGAGGCTTACCCGCATTCATAAGCGTAGGCGAATTAGGCATGAATTTAAGCGACGTCATCATCTCGCGAAATTCTTCGGATGTCGCCTTTACATCGGCAGTTTCATCAAAAACTTTGTCGGCTGACGCGATAGCGTCGGCCACTCTGTTGAACATGCCGTCAATAGTTTCGATTATATTACCTTCGGCATCCTTTGAAAGATACCTGCGTTCCAGTACCGTTATGGCGTTTTGACTTAACTGCATCTACTCTCTCCTACTTGTTTTCTTTTTCGCTTTTATATTTTTGTCCGAATAATCTATCCCCCTGCCTCTGTACTCGTATGCGGGGCATGATTTAATTTTGTATGACACAGCTCCATTCATTGAATTTGAGGAATACACTCTTTCTGTCGCTATCCAATCACAGCGCGGTTCCCCGCCCGCCCATGAACATAGGTTGATGTTAGCGGCTTTGCTGCACGACCAGCATATTTGGTCAAATCGTGAATTTACTAAATCAGCATCATTCCAATCTACCTCCCGCAATCTATTAGCATCTTCGCGGCGTATAGCTGGTTCATCCGTATCATAAAGCCGTGTCCTCAATATCCGCAATTCCATACGCTTGCGTTCAAACAATATTCGATTCACGCCCAGTTCTTTCACTAATCGGGCGATTGGTACACCCTCGTTCGGGCTTAAAGTATATATTATTTCTTCGCACAGGACAGAACTTTTCAGAGCCGTCGCTTTAATATTCCTACAACACCTGCATACTCGGTTCCTCGTAACCTTGTTGCCAGCCCTCGTAAGAAAATATTCAGCAGGATACTCCTTCCCGCACAACTTACAGGTTTGCGGTGCTTCCGTAATTTTAACTTCCATTCTTATTTTTCCTCTTGCTTGTCGTTTTCAATTAGCAATTTGACTGCTTGATTATGAATTTTATATAATGTGTTCTGTCCAAAGCCTGGCATATGTTCACACACTTCCTTCCATGATAGACCGAGAATGTATTTGCAAAACAGTACCTTGCGCATATGTGCATTCCGAATAGCACCTATGTCCTCTCGGATTTTTTCACGCACTATAATTAGCGCCGCAATTTCGTTTTGCACGGTCTCTATCTTGCGTTCTATAGTTTCTATCAAATTGTACACAGGGTCGCTTATATTTGGTGTGGAGGGCATCCCTGTAAAGTCGCATTTACTTTGCAAATCATACAGTTCTGCTAACTCATCCGTCATCATGTCTATATGACTTTTAGCGACATTATAACGATTAAGATAAGTTATTTTTCTTTTGTAGTCATTCATTCTGATTTCTCCTGTATTCAACATAGTAGATGTACGCCGTACCAGTCGGCGTTCTCTTGCGCCGCCCTTGCCGCACCGTATAGCCGTTACACGCCAAAATCATGCATATTGCGTTTCTGTCTGCTTTTTCACTTATATACAACACATTCCATTCGTCATTCATAAATTACACCCCTCTATTTCTCATTGGTCTTCGCGCTTCGTTGCGCATTTATTTATGCTGTCAAGCTCCGCAACGATGAAACAAAGAAAATGCGATGCGAGTTTCGTTCTAAACCCTTCGTTCAGTTGTAAATACGCTTCGCAGAAATCGCAATATCCGTCCCCTGTAAGTGTTCCGCATAACGCCTCGGGAATATATTTTTTGAAGAAATCAATGCAAGCCCCTATCTCATCTTCGTAATAGTCCCCGTACATGACAGCAACCATATCCGCGCAAATAGAATCGTATAGCTTACCGTATCGCTTCCTTATATCCGGCATAGCATCAGCCTTTTGTTTCCGCTTGATTAAATCAATTAAGTTATTGTTCATGTTGCACCTCATTCTCTTTTAGTAATTCAATTATTCTTTTTCCGGTATCCGCCTTTCGGCAAAATTCCCACTTGACGCCGTATTTCTGTGCGACAGTTACCATAACGCGATACAAGCGCTGTCCGTCCCACGCGTAAGGGCTTGTTTTTAATTGTGGGTTATGCCACCCCTGCACCTTTTCAAGCGATGTTACATAGCCTCCATGCTCAACAAGTACAATCATTTCTATCCCGTGCTTTCGCGCCCCGTCCACTTCGCAGATAAAGCGTTTATGGTCATGACAAAGGTTTTTGTATACTTCGTTTAAGTTTTGTTTTCTGTCAATAACTCGCCTCGCATTGTCAAGGGACATATAATCCCCGTATGGCAGCGAGTGAGATATTATGTTAATACCTTGCGCCGTAAAGTATTCGATTATTTTTGCTATTGCGCGAGATTTTTCACGCGTGTCAATCCATATATCCATACGCTGTTCTACCCCTTAAAATGGCGCCTCGCCGTCTATTTCTTCCCACTCTCCGCCGTCTGTGGTGGTTTTTATGCATACGCATTCGGTGATGTAATTTTTAATTCGCCTTGTGCGCGTATACCCACGGCCGTCCGCACGAACTGTCAAATACCCGTTCTTTTTAAGCCAAGGAAGAAAAACTGCAACAGAATAACCGGCGTCTTCTATAACCCTGTTGAACACGGAGCGAATTATACACACAATCCCTTGCGTTTGGTACTCAGACACGTCAATTACGCCATACACATCACCCGTCTTGTTGTTTTCGTTGAACTTGTTCACGTTTTCGGCTATCCAATCGCAGATATATGAATAAGCCCTCTCATTTACATCAATCTCTGTATTGGCGCGGATTAAATCTCTTATTGCGGACGATGGGAGCGGTTCTTCCTCCCCGTCAAATATCCACTCATTAACCAATCCGTCAGTGGCAGCAATTAACGCCAACGAGGCACATTGCTTGTCGTTTTTCCCGTTAGCCCCCAACTCTCCATATATGCGTCGCCATTCGTTCTGCGTTGCTTCAATGATAGTTGGGTCAGATAACAGGCGCTCTACAAAGTCTTTTCCGGCCATACCGTAGTTTGAACACAGTATCTTCATTGTTTCCGCGCCGTTCTCTACTATTAACTGGTCTCCGCAATCAAGGTCGATAACTCTCAACATTGCGCCGCCTCCATCCGTCGCCCTAACGAGCGGTGATTCTCCGGACGTTATGATGCAGTTAGCCCATGTTGGTGTAAGGTCGATTCCACCGTGTTTTGTTCCTCTTAGCTTGCCTGTACCTTCTGCCAATCTATAGACGTTAAAATCTTGTCGGCCTTTTTCTCGCGCAAGCTGTAACTCATCAAGCACGACGGGTAGATTATGCAAAAAACCTGCCATTCGTTCCGCGCCGACCGTTGTCGAATTGAATGTCTGCCAGTAACGTCCTTTCTGCGGATTTGCCCACACGGAAGTAGCTGCGGCTAAAGCAACTGTTTTGCCGATGCCGGGCGTCCCGCTCCATAGATGCAAAAAGAACGATAATAAATTCATAGGCTCAATTAAAACGCTTGCGAACGACGCAGACACCGTTAACCGAGCTGCCAATGTCCGCGCCCTCATGGCCTTAACGCAGCGCTTCCAAGCGTCATACTGACCACAAGGTCTTACCGCGTCGAACATTGGTGTAAGCGCGTACTGTCCGTCGAATAGTACGCCCTCGGAATACGGTATGAATTTTGTGCCGCCCTCTACGTAACCCAGACGCGAAATCGTATGCTGAATCGGAAGCGTTTCAAAGTTGTTGTATTCTGCATCATGCAACCACCTCACAAGTGCTTTAGCGTTTTCGCTGTTAACGGCAATACCAAGAGCGGATAATCCAACAATTGTGCTTGCACTCGATATGGTTTTTTTCTCAACAATGGTTTTTCGCCACTCGTCACCTAATCGATATGCAAGTTCTATTTTGACTTCCCCAGTCTCAAGATTTACAAGGCGTTTAACAGGCATTATAGGGTGGACGCATGCCACAACATCGCCCATCATGGTGCGCTGTCGTACTCCGAACTCGTCAGCCTCCCACGCACCACATTCAAGTTCCATCTCCTGACCGTCAAACTGCGTTTTCGAATTGATATAATATGTATTCCTTGCCGCTTTCTTTGATTCGACAAACTCTTTATAAACGCGTTTGAATCCACGAAACCCGACATTGGCAGCCTTCATCGACATGTCTTCGAGTTTTAATGTGTGCGCCAAGGAATCGCTTCGCATCTCATACAGTTCTTCATAAGGTGTGGGAGTAGCATAGTCTTCTTTAGTGTATTCCCCCAAAACATCATCCCCTTTCCGTTAATCTTGCATCATATCGAGTTCGGCGCCGACAATATCGCGTCTTTGAATCATTTGTATCCACTCCGCTGAATACGGAATGAGACCGCGACATATAACATTAAGCGCGACCGCCTCATGCATTAAAGCGCTATACTCCACTGTTTTGAGCGTTTTTTTTGTTGCGGCGTGCAAATGTCTAAGCTTATATAAGTCTGCGTTCATACGCGGCGATAGGGTTCTTCCTGCATCATTGCCAAGGTTAAATTCAGATATTATAAACCTTGCAGCCTCGGAATATGTCTCACTCCCTGTAAAGGCTCGCGTTAAGTCAATTATATCGCCGTACCGATTACACGAAAAACAGTAAACATGGTCTGTATAAATCTTCATGCTCGGTTTTGCGTCATCGTGCCACGGACAGAGCGCAAATCCCGTAGCGGTCACATCAACGCTTAATCTTTCAAGGAGCTCGCGCGGTGTGACCGCTTTTTTTAACGATTCATAATCTATCACTTTAGAAGGGAATGTCCTCGTCACTTATTTCGGGAGCGTCGGTAAATTCCGCCTCTGCCGTCTTATTCTGCGCAGATGAAAGGAACTCAACTTCGTTCGCTGTCAGTTCGAGCGCAGCAGCCGCCTCACCATTCTTTATGTAGCCGTTAGCCTTCACGCTCCCGGAAACAAACACCTTGCGCCCCTTGTCAAGATATTTGGCGCAAACGTCACCAAGAGAGCGCCAAGCGGTCACTCGGTAAAAAGTTACATCCTTTGAGCCGTCTTGTTTTGTGTAATTACTATTCACCGCGACGGTAAACGTGCATACGTTTACACCGTTCTGTGTTGTTTTTAATTCGGGTTTGTTACACAAGTTCCCAATTATCATTGTTCTCTCCATGTTATTCCTCCTGTGATTACATTATCAGTCCTGTTTGAAATTGCCTCGCCACTCTTCGCGCACCCCCATTGTTCAGCCATAGCTCGCGCAATGCCCGGAAACGTTTTGCTTCGATTTCTCGCTCTATCTGTACTAACGGTTTCTTCCCAGCATATAGATTTTAGCTTTCCGTCGCGCGTCACTCTTTTTGGAAGCAAAGGTCTTGGCAATGCATTTGTTTTTAATGGTGCAAGTCCTTTGAGCCATAAACACGTTCTTTTTGTAACATAATTCAAGGAATCTTTAGTGGATTCGGCGAACATATAGGGGTCTATGATTTGACTTGGCTTCTTATAAGCTGTGTTCATAAACCCCACAGGATTCTCAACAGCTATTCGTTCGCAATCTGCCAATACAAAATGCATGAAAAACGCCACCGCATACGCCCTGCTTTTCCACCGTTCAATAACCCTTTCGGCAGGTTCACATTTAAGTGAAAATCCCCTTGTGCAAACATTGCTCAGATATGTACACGGAGGGTGCGCAATAATCATATCCCATCTTTCGCTAATCTCATGGGCTTGACCGTCCATTGTCGTAAACTTGCAACGCCCATTAAGCAACGGTAATACGTCCTGCATAATATGCCATTCGGGATGGCCCCCGCTGGGAGGAAGGATGTCACAAGAATAAGCTTCATGCCCAAGTCTGCGCAATTCCTTCGTTACGGCTTGAGATTCTTCACACGCGCAAAGTATTTTCATACCGTTACTCATCCACCTAACTCCTTCCTATACCCTTATCAAGTAACCGCCTTGCGTATTGATACGACATGCAAGGAAGCATTTTTACATATTTATTACTTTGCCTAAATTCGCAACTTCCACAACTATGCTCACGGCAATATTCCCAACATTCAGCAAACATATCCATAAGCTGCTTTGCAAGAGCGTATCGCTTACGCAGCGGCCTTTTATTGTATGCTTCCATATAGATACCACCTTGGATTCACGGCAAACGGCGTTGCCTTACCGGACCCGAGCCAAGCCTCATTCGACTATGAAGACTTAGATTTATCGGGTGAACGTGACACCGCTGGGCTTTTGCACCGCGACTATGTCGCAACAAAGCTAAAATGGGCAATAAGCTACGATGCGTTAGATTGGAGCGTCGCTACACAAATCCTTGCCGCATTAGAATCTGAATTTTTCCAGTTTACTTGTCCTAATCCTAAAACGCTTACGGGGGTCTACAGCAATGAGTTTTACGTGGGTGCGCGAAAGGGCGATATTAAATGGGTTGTCGATGGCGACCGCACGGGGGACGAGGCAATTATATCACTATCCTTTGATATTATTGAAAGGTAATTCACTATGATAAACACAAGTACAGAATTAGAGCTTGCAATCGCTTACGAATATCCGCAGCGTGTGATATTAAAAATGTGCGGTACAACGCTGTCCAATGAGGATATCGCGGCATCGAGCGGATTGGATTTTATAGATGAAGTCAACGCAGATACCGAACTCCGCATAGGAAACGCGATATCGAATACGCTCAGTTTTACGTTACTCAACCAAGACGGGCAATTTAATACGGTAGATTTTAGTGGTCTGAGCATTGACGCTTTTCTTGGTGCGCGAACGACAACAATAACAGAAACAAGCCCATATGTCGGTGGGCGTACAGTTGCGCTTTCTAATGGTTCAACCGTCATATCGGGGGCAAGTCAAGCGCCCTACCTTTACAAGGACGGCGCCCCCGTATTAAAGAATGCGCCGTCGTTTCCCGTGTATGCATTAGTCCTAATTGATACAACACTAACCGCAATAGGCGCTAATGGTGAGGCGATGCGCTACACGCTTACAGGTTCGAGGTTAAACTATCTTGACACTTACACTCCAACGGCGGTAGAGCTTGCGCAATATAAGCGCTATGCCCGTGATAGAGTTGCATTTAGCCACAAAACGGCCAATATACCCACAACATATAAATGGTTCAAAATAAACGGTAAAGCGGTACTTCAAACAGATACATACGAGTTCGTCCCTCTTGGCAAATTCACAGCGGACAAACCTGAAAGACAGCGCGAGCGGCTTATTCGCGTCACCGCGTCTGATAGAATGCGGCTGTTCGACAAGTCTTCGGATGGATTTTATGCCGCGCTAACATACCCTGCAACTCTCGGCGAGATATTTACGCAACTTTGCGCATTCGTGGGCGTTGAGACTGAAACAACAACATTCATTAATAGCTCAAAGTCATTTACAGAAGCTCCGATGACGATTAAGGACGGCACATGTCGTGAACTTCTCTCATGGATTGCGGAGGCAGCTTGTAGCTTTGCACGATTTAACCGTGATGGCAAGTTAGAGCTGGCATGGTTCGGAACGACGGGCAAAATGTTCACACCGCGCCAAACGTTCTCGCTTACGCCCGCAGAATACACAGTAAAGAAAATCGATAAGCTACAAGTTTCCGTGTCAAAGAATGACATTGGAGTGGTTATCCCTGAAGACGCCAGCGCGGCAATAAACGGCTATCAAATAGTTGACAATCCGTTGCTGTACGGAGCAAAAGACGAGGATATCCGACCGTACGCGCAGTTAATTTATGCTCGGCTTATTCAGTTCAAAGAATATACTCCCGTGCGGCTTAAAACGGTTGGAGACTGGCGCATACAAGCAGGTGACATTATCTCGATAAAAGATACAAACGATATAACATATACTTTCCCTGTTTTTTATCATGCTATTCACTGGAATGGTAAAGCAAAAAGCGATTTTGAAGCAACGGGCTCTGAGTTACGCCCTCCCATGTCGGCGCACAACAGGGAGTTAATTCGCGATGGCGCACGATTTCATGAGTTCAAGGTGGACATAGAAGGCTTTGAATCATTGCTTAACAATGCCAGGCTGCGTTTTGATGAAAATGGTTTAACTGTATTCAATGCGGGTATGCGTGTGAAAAATGGAATGGACGACAATGCCGATACCATGTTCGAAGTTGATACGGACGGCAATATCATTCTCGGAGGAAGAATGAAGATTACGCCGGACGGCATAACGGTCAACGAAGAATCTACAACGTCGCCGCCGGGAATGGAGCCTGAAACCATTGAAATAACAAGAAATTCAATAAAAATCGCGCAAATGCAGTTTTCAAGCGGTCCGGAAAGCTGTATTTTGACTAGTCCGCTTATGATGGATTTCGTACACCAATATGGCGATGAAGGTGCTTTTTTCTTTAGTACGGAGGATGGCGAGGGAGGCGCAAATTCCCAGACGCGAATAAATGTTAATCAGCCTGCTACGGCCGGCAGCGGGCGCACGCCTTATTGGTTCAATGCATCGTCAACCTGGGGTGACGGTTGGTATACGTTGGCACTGTCCTCATCCTCTCGGCGTTATAAGGAAGCGATTGAATATATGTCTAATGAAAAAGCGTTAGATATATGTGAGGGACTTAAACCAGCAACATATCACCATAAAAGCGAACCAACGGGTAAACGTGACATGGGGCTTATCGCCGAAGATGTAGATGTGGTTGAACGCGCACTTGTATTCTATGACAAAGATGGGCGGCCGGACGATGTTGATTATTCACATCTGGCAGTGCTTTGCGTAGGAGCAATAAAAGCGCTGTCCGCAAAAATAAATGCACTTGAAAGCAGAATAGAAGAACTCGAGCAGAAAGGAGACGCATAGCTTGTACAATACGATATCGTTTACGATGGATTTTTCGCATGACATAAGTTATCCGTCTGCATACGTCGTCAAGGGCGATACCGGCGATTTGTTTAATATAAGACTAACTCATGATGGAAATGACGCTGATTTGAGTGATGTAACCTTGGCGCTTATAACATTTAGGCAAGGCGATTTCAGTGCGACACAGGAAGGCACGATAGAGGGAAGTAATGTTTCTTTTACTCTCAATCCAGCTTGCGTTAGAAGCGGTTTTAATTTGTGTGATGTTTCATTGTATCACGACGATACGTTGCTTGTCACGACTGCTCTATTTTGCATCGCTGTACGTCGCTCGTTGCAGGATGAAAACACTCTTGTGCCTGACGTTGAATCGCCCACACTTATTGAATTTATAAAACAGTATAGCGGTGGGATTTCGGGTGTTACATCAGTTAATGGGCAAAACGGCGATGTACAGCTTAATGCAGATGATGTAGGAGCTGATAAAGCAGGAACGGCAAGCATACTTGTTGACGCAAAGCCCGGTGAGAAGTGCGAGGGAAAGATATTCAATATCCCAACGGGCAAAACGGACACGGACGGAAACGCTATCTATGAGGAAAAGACGGCGGGCATAGGCACAGAGAGATTTAACGTATACGAGGACGCAAGCTTTGAATGGAATGGCGTTACGCGAACATTTACGCCGTGCAAGCCCATAGGCAAATTTATAAGCGCACGCGGCACGGGGAATATCAGCAGAGGACTTCTCGAGGACGTCTGCGGGGCTGATAACAAGACGGGCGAGAAGGACATAGGCACACGTCAAAGCGGCTGCGCGAATTATTCTGAATCGTACTTTGGTTCTCAAGACGGCTGCGGAGGAACGCTCACGGGCAAGTATGGCCGCACGTCTGGAGCATATAACGTAGCGCGCGGATATGCGTGTGAGGCTCGAGGGAGATACACTATCGCGGATGGCTCTCACGGTAATGTATCTGGCAGGCCGCAAGAGACTTTTGGTCAGTTTAACGTTCCTGACGATACGCAAAAATACATGGCTATCGGGGGAAACGGCACTGATAATGAACATCGCTCAAACGCATACATGCTTGATTACGATGGGAATGCCTATTTTAGCGGAAATGTCAAGATTGGCGGAACTCCGAGGAGTTCATCATGGTTCCCCATAGCAGGGGGATTGGAATCAAAACGACACGATGGCGGCTGACTACATTAAGAACCGTCCAGGCGCATACATGGGGGATGAAACGATATACGATGGAACGCCGACTACCGCGCTTGCAAGCGGCTCATACCGCGTCATGCTGTCCCCTGCTTTTACGCTCACTGCGGGAAATGCGTATCGAGTAACGTTCAACGGCACTGCGTATGTTCTAACAGCACAGGACAAGACAGCAGAACTTAAAGCTATTATTCTCGGAGAGCTAACAAGCGACAACAAGCGCGACTTCACGAATTATCCGTTCTGCATATATCAGATGGGGCAGCTTGCTGCGCTTTGGACGGAGGCGGCAGGAACATACACGCTCAAGGTTGAATCTCTCGGTACGGTTGTTGTGCCGCTCGACAGTAGGTTTATGCCGCTCGGATACGCTACAGAGGAATTCGTTACGAACGCCATAAACGCTGCTTTATACGTTGACAGCGAAACGGAGGTAGGATAATGGGTTTGCTTAATATTAAACAGTTACTTGTCAATTCTGCTAAAAAGGTAAAGGCAAAACTTGGGCTATCTGCTATGACTTGGGGCGAGTATGAATCAAAGCTTGACGAGGCGATGAGCGAGGACAGTGCTATGTTTTATACTCCACAAGGAAGTGGATACAAAGCGAATACAGACCTATCGGTTGTTCAGGTTCTGCCAGCTATGTATAACTCGGCAACTGAATTAGTGTCACTCAAACTCACTAATTGGAATCCAACAACGTCAACGAGTTTAGGTCTCTGGGCGGGGAGCTTAACAAGCTTCATACGCGGCTGTTCAAAGCTTACAACTGTAACGCTTCCAAAGGCTCAATATTTGACGAAATATTTTTGCCGTGAGTGTACAGCGTTAAACGCCGTTCAGCTTGGTAGTATCGGATACCCCGTCACGAGTATTGACGCTTTCGCGTTTGACGGGTGCAGCAATGAGGAAATAACATTCACGATATATGTCGATGCCACAACGATGGACGGCATACCTGTAGCTGTATCTGGCAGTTCGCCGTTTGGCGCAGTAAACGCGACTATAATATACAAAAGCAGCACTACGGGCGAGGTGATAACAGCATGAGACAAATAACACTGTACACGGGCGACGGAGTATCACTGTCCCCGCAAAATGGGGAGGGGCGCACGGTGTCACAATATACGCGACTTATAGCTGACGATGGAAAAGCAATTACAAACGGGAGCATTGTGACGATTTGCATTGATGTTCCCAGTGCTGAAATCATGAATTGGAGTGATTGTGACTTGTCGGCGGCAGATGATGAAATATCCGACACTGATGCGCTTAAAATAATCACGGAGGGTAACGTATGACGAGGAAAGAAGCAGAGAGTTACCGCGCGAAGATTGAAATGGCTGCGGCGCTCATGAGCGACGAGGCGGCACTTGATTCTATAGAGCTAATAGCTCCGTGGAAAATCAAAGAGTCTGTAAAAGTGGGAGACCGTAGACGGTTTGATGGAGCTTTGTACAAGTGCGTACAAGCGCATACGACGCAAGCCGATTGGGCGCCCGATATAACGCCTGCGCTTTGGGTCGCTGTAAGCATTGAGGAATATCCGGAATGGGTACAGCCGACAGGCGCGCATGATGCCTATAATATTGGCGATAAAGTAACTTATAACGGCAATCATTATGTTTGCGCGGTTAATGGGAATGTATATGCGCCAGATGTGAACGGATGGACACTCATCTCGTAATACTTTAAGCTTTAGGAGAATAATATGAATAAAATTGAAAGATTTATTGAACTACTCAGCACGCAGATTGATAAAGGAATTTATGTGTGGGGCGGCGACGGAGAGAATATAACAGCGATGAAAAATCCAATAGATTGGATACGTCGTCACGAAACAAGCACGGATAACGCCAATCGCGCTGAAACACTCTATCGCAGTCGTGTATCCCTTGGTATTAACCCTATTCTTGCTTTCGATTGCTCGGGGCTTGTCTACTGGGCGTTGAAGCAGATGGGTTTGCGTAAAGATGATATATCAAGCAGAGGGTTGTTTGCTCTTGGTAAAGAGGTATCACGCAATGACATACAGCCCGGGGATTTATGCTTTAAGTGGCGCGATAAAAACGGCAACGGCAAGTTTGATGCGAACGAGATATATCACGTTGGAGTTTTTGACGGCAAGAGGGTTATTGAATGCAGAGGCCGCGATTTTGGTGTATGCGCGTTTGATATTGATAATTCATGGACTAAGTTCTGTAGGCTCGAAGCACTTGACGCTGAAGAAAGTGTCTCGTCACAAGCTGTAATATTTGCTGTCACGAGCCCCATGAAACAAGGCGATGCGTTTTCAATAATGCAGAACGCTCTCAAGGCCGCAGGATACGGCGCAGAGCTGGTTATTGATGGGAAGTGGGGTAATAAGTCACAACAGGCATTTAACGCGCTCGTACGCGCCCATAGTGAGGTTTATGACGCTTCTGTAAGCGTTAAAATTGGCGGTGTTGTGTATAGCGGTATCATCGTACGGGAGGGCGGTGCGTGATGGAAAAAGAAAATTGGGGGTACGTTGTCGGCATTGCCGGCGGTTTACTCGGTATAGTGTTTAGTTATCTTGCTTTGTTGCGCGGACGCAAACAGGACAATCGCCAAGAAGGACAACAGACAGGGACAGTCTTAACAGAGTTAGGATATATTCGCGGAGGCGTGGACGATATCAAGCGCAAGCAGGAAAAGCAGGATGACGCTATGCTTCATTTGTCCTGCGAGCTTGAAGCAGTAAAGGAATCTACTAAATCTGCACACAAAAGAATTGATAGACTTGAAGAAAATAGAATAGGAGTTGAACATCATGAGTAAGAAAATATTCACAATGGATTGGTTTAAGGCGGCAGGGATACGTGCACTGAAGACTATGGCACAGACAGCGATAGCAACAATAGGGACTTCGGCAGTGTTTTCTGATGTGAATTGGCTTATCGTCGCGTCATCGTCAGCCCTCGCAGGGATACTGTCATTGCTTACAAGCATTGCAGGCTTGCCTGAGGTAACTGAACCCAAGACGGCCAATACAGTAGACCGCATAGACAACACGAAGTAACATAAAGAGGGACTATTGCAAATACAAACGTTGTACAAGCGATAGTCCCTCTTTTTCTTAAAGTTGTCCCAGATTGCACTCCAACACGAACAAAAGACCGAAACAATAAATCTTTGCGCCGTGTTCGTCTGAGACCCTTATGGTGGAGACGAGGGGATTCGAACCCCTGGCCTATGCGTTGCGAACGCATCGCTCTACCAACTGAGCCACGCCCCCATGCATGCGCAGTTATTATTATAGCTTATATTCAGAAAAAAGCAAGGATAATTTCAAATAGCTATCATATATTATCATTCGGACGTTAGTGATTTGCCGGCAGTCATTGGCTCACATACAGCGTGAAGCCTCGAGTTGCAACGAAAAATTGAGCGCACTAACCGATTGTATCCAAAAGCTCCACATACTCCTCAAGGCAAAGGTTATGCTCATACATGTATTTTGCGTGTTCAATCCCGACATAGCGAAAATGCCACGGTTCATATCTTACTCCCGTTATTCCCTGCTTATCCGCTCCGTAACGTAGCACAAACCCGAACCTGTGCGCATTTGCATAAAGCCATCTCCCCTCAGCGGTATTTGCAAATTCCTCGCTCGAACGAGGGCATTCTTCGCACAATATGTCTACGGCAAGCCCTGTCGTATGCTCGCTGTTGTTTTTGGGCATTACGGCGACAGGCTTGTTATACGGGTCGCTTCCGTAGTTTGGCTCCTTGCTCGCTCTGCGATTCCAAAGCATCTCCTGCTCATATATATGTCTAAACGCGCTTGCAATTATAAATTTATATTCGCCCTCCTGATGCGCCGCAAGCATCATTTCGTTAAGCGCCTT
>OIYX01000396.1_pt1 | contig 15695 bp, 21 predicted proteins | sample 1588431 | NCBI WGS metagenome assembly OIYX01 (sample SAMN03283241) | human gut metagenome | biome: human-associated habitat; material: feces | host: Homo sapiens | place: Peru | collected 2012
AATTGGAGTTACGGGGAGTTTTTTGAATTTGTGTTGTCATTTTAGAAAAAATATTCATGCTTTGTATATATTTCCAACAGTTTAGAATACTCAGTTAGAAATCCGATAGACACATTTGTTCTTCTCTTTTATTCTACCGTTACACTCTTTGCCAGATTTCTTGGCATATCTACATTCAATCCCTTATCTACTGCCACATAATACGCAAGTATCTGCAGGGGAACAACGCTGAGAAGAGGTACCAAAGCATTGAGGGTCTGCGGTACTTCTATCACAGAATCGGCTATCGCCTTGACTTGTCTGTCGCCTTCGGTAACAATAGCCAGGATGCGTCCGTTGCGGGATTTTACTTCCTGCATATTGCTGATAATCTTCTCATACAGCTGGTGATGAGTGGCAAGGAAGACGATCGGCATATCGGTATCTACCAAGGCTATCGGACCATGTTTCATCTCGGCTGCAGGATAGCCCTCGGCATGGATATAGCTGATTTCCTTTAGCTTCAAGGCTCCCTCTAATGCTACGGGATAGTTGAATCCTCGACCGAGATAGATGAAATTATGTGCATAGGTGAATACTTTAGCCAGTCGGGAGATCGATGGCGTCTGCTCCAACACTTTCTCCATCTTGCCGGGAATCTCTGCCAACTCGGCGATGGTCTCTACATAGTCTTTTTCGGAAAGGGTGCCAAGCTCATGACCTAACGCCAAGGCAAAAAGGGTAAGGACGGTGACCTGACCGGTGAAGGCCTTGGTACTCGCTACGCCTATCTCGGGACCTACATGAATATAGATGCCGGTATCTGTCTCTCGGGCGATGGATGAGCCTACGCCATTGACGATGCCGAAGATCAATGCTCCATGCTGCTTGGCAAGTTGAATGGCTGCCAAGGTGTCGGCAGTCTCGCCACTCTGGCTTATGGCTATCACTACATCATCGGATTCGATAACGGGTTCGCCATAACGGAACTCGCTGGCATATTCTACTTCTACTCGCTTGCGACACATCTTCTCTATGAGCTGCTTACCGATGAGGGCTGCATGCCAACTGGTTCCGCATGCCACGATGATGATATGCTTGGCTGACATGAGTCGGTCTTTATAGTCTGTAAGGGCTGACAACACGATGTGGTTGTTGGATGGATTGTCCTTATCCGCAAACAGGCGACCACTCATACAGTCTTTCAGGCACTGGGGCTGGTCGTAGATCTCTTTCAGCATGAAATGGTCGAAGCCTCCCTTGCTGAGTTTGGAGATGTCGAGGTCTACGGTCTTGATGGCATAATCGCATAACTTATGGTTGAGATTGATCATCTCTATATCCTTGCCGATTCTGATTTCTGCTATCTGGCCGTCTTCGAGATAGACTACCTGGTCGGTATATTCTACGATAGGAGTGGCATCACTGGCGATATAGAAGTCTTGCTTGTCGGCTCCTACTCCTACCACCAATGGACTTGACTGGCGGGCTGCCACAATGTGAGTGGGGTTCTTGCATTCGATGACTGCTATAGCATAGGCGCCCACAACATCATTCAGTGACTGGCAAACGGCTGACACCAAATCTTTGCCATTCTGCTGATAGTATGAGTCTATCAACTGTACCAGCACCTCGGTATCTGTTGTGCTCTTGAACTGATAACCGCGTGCTATGAGTTGTTCTTTCAGCACCTGGTAGTTCTCGATGATGCCATTATGTACCAAAGCCAGGTCACCACTCATACTGACATGGGGATGTGCATTTTCGGCTGATGGTTCGCCATGTGTTGCCCATCGGGTGTGGGCTATACCGATATGGCCTCCGCAGTCTTTGTCTGCCGCGAGTTCTTCCAAGTTTGCCACCTTGCCCTTTGTCTTATAGACATTGAGTTTGTCCTCTCCATTGACGAGTGCTACTCCGGCACTGTCATATCCTCTATATTCGAGTTTCTTCAGTCCTGCTATCAGGACTGGATATGCTTCGTTTTGTCCTATATATCCTACTATTCCACACATAAATTTATGGTTATGTCGTTATATTCTGATTGGTATTGTATTTTTTGTATTTTTTTCGAAAACCTACCCGTCCTTCCTTTATTGATAAAGCTGGCTGCACTCGGCAATTTGAAAGCGAGCTTTCATTGCGCTCATTTGCACAGCTTTTTCCCGTTAAGGAAGGCTCCACCTCTCTTCTCGGTCTTCTTTAATAGTCTTTACGACCCATTCGGTTTTCCCCTTGTAGGGGACAGAAACCTCAGGGGAAAAGAGGAAACCGCTCCTCCGTCGCTCTTAACCGCTTCGCTATAAGCTTGGCATTTTTCCCAACCACCCCGTCCCTCCTTCGTAAGGAGGGCTCCACCGCTTTTCCCAAGCCCTTTTCCCCTCAGGGGACAAGGGATGTAACCGCTCCTCCCCGTCGCTCTTAACCGCTGTGCTATAAGGTTGGCGGGGCATCAGAGCCCTCGCCAGGGGTGTTTTAGCGGGGATGAACCCGCAGGGAGAAGACTTGCTAAAACGGTTTGCGGGATGGGGCCGCATGACAATAGGCTTATTCCATTATCAAATTCGGTGCTTCTCTACCATTTTTCTGACATCAGAGATTTTATAAAATATGGTATTACGAATCTTATAATATGGAAGTTCACCACTTTCACGCAGATTTCTTATAAAATCTCTGCTTACACCACCAAGATAAGACAAGATGGTTTTATTCGTCAAGAACTCCTGATCTTGTTCTTTCAACGAAATCACTTTCTCTATCACGTTGATGCCAACACGAGTTTTATATTTATCATTTGCCATAATTGTATAACTGTTAAGCCATATCAAACTTTACTTCCAAAAGCTCGCATTTTCGATAGAATTTGCTGTTTCTTGTCTTCTGGAAAGTTTGGACTCGAAAGCAACTTTAGTATCTCTGCCTCTGCTTTAGAGGCACGGGCGCTATTTTCGGATGCTCTCTGATTTGCAGCGGCTATTTGAGCATTTGCATTAGCTATACGGGCATCGGCGGCAGCTTTCTCTGCCTCCAATGCTGATATTTTATCTTGTATATTCATATTCTTATTTTCGTTTGAACTGACGTTGACATTATCAATATCAAAGTTTATCATGGCTAAGACATTTTATGAAGCAATTCTGCCACAACAAACAAACTGTTGCTCTTTAACTCAATCTGCTCTCCGTCTGGAGATTTCAAAATCAAGGTCTCCACTTGCCAGGTTGTTGGCTTAGGAGTTTCATCCTTTATAGTAATAGGTATAAAAGCATCTTGCGGTTGCTCTTGTTTCTTTTCCTGTAAAGGATAAGTTTTCTTATACTGGATGAGCCAGTCATAATCAACTGCTTCATCTTTGCAATACCTACGCAAGCTACGACCCTTGCGGTTCTGGTTGTAGTTCCTGCATCACCTTTTCAAAATATTCTTTGCTTTCCATTTTATGTGAATTTTAAAACGGTTGCAAAAATAGTATTTTTCATTCAAGCCACCTTACGCTGTATTGGTAGTTTACTTGTCGATTTCCTATTGATAAGATTCTCGCCTAATTGGGCGTAGAAGCAACCTTTACAATAAGCTATACAATATTCTTTAGCCGGCATAAAACTTTCTCTTTTATTATAAAACTCATCACTTATTTTCTTATGGTTTCTTTATACTCCATTTGCTAATATCAGATGACTGATTTAAAAACATTATTCTATTCCCAATTTGTGAAAGAAAATTTTGTTACGCATTGTTGCGTCTTCGATAACTTTCTTAAATGACATAATTTCCACATAAGCATTATATTGTGATATATAACCAAAATAACCCTCATCATCAGGGCTAACTGATAAATTTGCCATATCTGCAAATTCCCGGATTTTATCAACGATATCACATACTATATAAATATAGACAGGAGTATTATCCTTATTTACTTTGACATTTTCTATACCGTCAGGCATTTCATACTTTCCAGATAATATTTTCCTAGAATATCTTAGAGCCTGCTGAATAGGATTCTCATTATCTGGATAGTTCGTTCTTTTCGGTCTTTTAAATTCAACAATAGTAATAGGAGAAGTGATTATATTCTCACCATTTCTAAAAAACATCTTCTCATTATAAAAAGCTTGCTCATTATGAAATACTGCAATATCCGGTTCTTTGTGATCTTCTTTAGAAATAACCTTATCGGATGCTATATAATGACTGAAAACTAATCTTTCATCCAAAAGCCATAAATTATGATCTTCATAATCCACATCTCTATCATTTTTTATCATTGGAAAGAATAGATTGTGAAATTCACTCTCCAAATGAGCCTTTCTTGATTCTGTTCGCCTTCGTAGCTCATTATACAAATCTATTACCTTTTTTCTGTTGCAAACATAATGTGCCAAATCATTCTTTCCTTCTTCTGTTACTTTTGTAAAGAGTTCAAAAACTTGTTTTTCAAAAGTTTCTTTATCCGAATCTTGTTGGGTTTCAAGTAACTCACTTATTTCTATTCGAGATTTTTGCTCTTTCTCAAATTTGATTTGTTGAAATTTTAATTCAAGATCCAAATCTCTTATTCCTATTGGTAGGTTTTCTAAGTCCAAATCTTTCAACAAGCTCTTGTTCCAAGGGGCGACCTTCGTGACATAATCGAGAACTTTTTGTTTCTTCACCTTAAATTTTTCCTGAATGTAATCTTTGAAGAAATTCTTCGTTATGAAACTAGCCTCTCTTTCTATACGCTCTACTGAAATATCTGTAAAAAGATTATCCTCAGTATGAGATAGAGAAAAATCACCTCGCTCAGTATCGACATGATCATCTAAATATTTTCCTACAACATAAGAGCGTATAGCATAATTCTTCTGTTTGCCATTTTCTGTATCAAGTAAAGTTTCCTTAAACTCAGGAACATAGTTGTGAAGCGGTCTGTTAGTAACCTCTCTGCGATGTGCCGTCAAAATCACTTTATTTGTCAAAGATGAAAAATAGACTTTATATGATTTTACTATGAATTGATGCTTTGTGTGTTCTTTACCTTGTAATTCGAATGATTCCTCTTGAACAAATTGGATTGTATTATTCTTGCTTACAAAATCATTCAAGACAATAGGATTAGTTCCATCGTTCTCTTTCAATGTAATAATAGGCATACTTTCCATTTCATCCACAAAAAACACCAGAAGACGTTCCACAAGTTTTCTTGCTATTACATCTAATCTTTTATCGGCATTATAATCTTTCACTGCGGACTTCAAATGAAGTATCGTCTTGCAAGCAACGTTTTCTTCTTGACACAAATCATTAGTCTCATTCTCAATAATTTCTTCATTGTGACCAAAGTCAAAAGTTCTATGCCAATACTGATTTCCAAAATAGTAATAACTATCAACTGACACTTTTTGAAAGTACTTGAGATACATAAATCTTCCAAATCCCTTTCCACCAGATTCATATTTATATCCTGACAGATAGGTGTCAAACGAGTCTCGATTTGTGTCAGTAAAACCAACTCCATTGTCTATGACATCAAAGCCAATGATAGAACCACAAGCAGAATCCTTTTTATCATTAAAGCTTTTCTGGCCATCTCTGATAGCTATAATATCAATAGAGCCATTAGGACGGTTTCCTATAGAGTCTATCGAATTACAGACAGCCTCAATTATTGGTGTCAAATATGTAGTTGGGGCTTTGATGCCTTTCACTATCCCTAAAATATTAAGCTTGCTCATAGTTATTGTATCATTATAGTTGTTTTTTACCCACAACGTAAATAAAGGTGCTCCCGAAGGAACACCTGGACTTATTTGTCAACCCCTAAGCCCAAGAAGTCTGCGTAGCCTACCTGGTAGGCGTCTACAATGCGAACGAACATATTCCCATTTACCGAAGCGAAAACGGAAATAGTCGCGCACACTGACAGGTTTTTCCGCAGTGCAGCAATTACATCTGGCCATAATTTATAAATAAATATATTTCTAATCATGATTCAGATATTAATTGTGCTGACAATATTATTTATGAAATGATGTCATCACATCATTCCTATACTCTTTTTTAATTTTTCAACCTCAGATTCTAATTTAGCTAAAAGTGCCATAGATGCTTCTACTTCTTTTTGAATGAATTCTGGCATTGTATTTGACTTTCCATGAGACAATTGATGTATCATGACTTTTTGATAAGTCTTCATCCTTTTAATCATAGGGATGATTTTTTGCATATTTGGATTTGTCTGATACACATCTATCTCGTTTTTCGATCTTTGTATTTTATCAGAATCACTATCTGTAGAATTTAGTATATTGGATATTGAAGAGACCAAGTCTTCACCAACAAATTGTTTTTGTGAATTTGCACGAATATAAATTGGCTTTCCATTTACCAAACGAGTTATTAAAAATGTTGCCTCTTGTGACGCTTCAATCTGTAATATCTTAGACAATTCCAAAACTACAGCTTCAAATCGCTTTCTAATTTCATTTCCAACGGTATTCGGTTGCAAAAGTCCTCCTTCAAATTCTCTTTTTATATCCTTTGAAGTTTTGAGTTCATTATAATTATAAAGATTGGCCCCACAATTGGTTTGATATAGATTTTCGAAGTTCCACTCGTTTTCCTTGTTTTGACTTTTGATTTGATTGACAAAAAGATTATTGAACCCAATATTGTGAGTTAAAATAACTTTTTGAAAATCACTAAATTTTGCCAAAAGGTATTTAGTAATATACAGCCGATTACTTGCGTCCAAACTGGTAACGACATCATCTAATACTAAAATCTTATGTTTAGTAATGTCTGTAGCTTTTAACAACAGAATACTTTCCAAGATTAATAGCAATCTTACAAGATTCAATTTAGCCTCATTGAATATAGCATGAAGTCCTTCACTGGCTCTTAATTTTGCATCAACATCTTCTACATAAATGTCAAAGTCAGTATTCTCCTGTCCTATATTTATGGTTTCTATAAAATCTTGCGACAAAGACTTATTTACTTCTCTAATGATTTCTCCAACGTTGCTAGAAACAAAAGAATCTATATCTTCACAATCAATAAAAGCATTCTTTAGTATGTTTACAAGATTGAGATTGTCCTTTGTGTTAGAAGGGAAAATACTTTCCACATCTATATTTGAAACCATAAAGCTCTGGTAGTCTGTACGATTTATGTTCTTAAACGAATTGTCATTCAATTTTAATTCAATGTCAACAGTATCGCCTTTATGCTGATACTCTTTGTAAAATGCCTCTTCGTCATTTTGCCGCTGCTCTGGGGTTCCACCTATGGTTATTTTACCTTTCAACAACCTTTTTCTGAAGAACAACAGTTTCAATGCTTCATAGACAGATGTTTTACCTGCTCCGTTTTCTCCATAAAGCAATAAATTCTTGCGTTGTGCAGAAAGGATAAAAGCAATTCTGCTACCAAAAGCTTTGAAATGATTAATTTCTAATTTCTCCATGCTTGATTATTTTTTAGATGGTTTACTAAAAAAACTAACCAAAAGTTTCTTTTTGTATATACTGCGCTTTTGAAGTTCTTCATATGAAATATCTTTAGGATGTTCAACAAAAAATTGCTTTAATTCTTTATTCTCTGTATTCGCATAAATTTTTAACTTTTCTGTATATTTTTTAGAAACACGACAGTGATCCAAAATCGCCAAATTACCCAAGTCATCTAAGTGTTCATTTAGGGCATGTCCCTTCCAATCCGTTGGCAAATACTTAATGTCTTTGGAAGTCAGCAATCGATCTGTATCATAATACACGAAAGCTTCTGGTTGTTCCAAATAATGAGCGAGTAATGCATATCCATACTTCAAACGACCAAGGTAGTTGAAAGAATCGATGGTTACATTTTCCTGATAATACTCATCTACAGGCAATTGATGAGATACTTGTTTTATAATTGTATATATACCATACTTGACCATCGTCGTAGAACCCATATAGTAACAATACCTAACTATTTTCTTTAGTGTATCTATAAGTTGTTCCTCGTTTTCGAAACCATTATGAAACAGATAGGCAATAACTGCAAATCTTGGATAATTATTGGTATAAGTATCTATTAGTTGCAGCCATGATGCCAAAATAGTCTTTTCGTTTTTCTTTTCATTATATGCCGTCAATAAGTCAAGTATATGATTTAAATCGGACACAACATCTATTTGGCTTTTTCTCGTCAATACTGAACCCGCAGATTGGAAGAACTCACGAAGACTTATCTCACTTTTGATATTGCTTTCTTCACCACGGATAATATGTGAGTAATATCGGAATAAGTCATCAATACTAATCTTTAAATTACGGCAAGTATCTTTTATACCAACCCATTGGTTAATAAAGTCATCCTTTTCCTCTTTGTTTAAAGCCTTGTTATACAACTTTGCCTTAAAGATATCTGCATCTTCCAAGTTCATGCCTCTGTCATTGATAGTTTCAAAGATATTAAGAGCCTTATCCTCTGCATCTGTGATGTCTGCAGCACTTAGTTCTATAGGAAGAATAAAGACCCGCTCAAGCATAAATCGCAAGAACAACATTAGTTCTTTATCTCCAAAGGTTGTATGAAAGTCATAAAACAGATTGTAAAAGTAAACTCCGTTTGCAAAAATGTGATTCCAATCCTTATGCGCTTTTTTGCTCTTGGAGTTCTCTTTCTCCATTTCAAAGTTAGATGAAGTCCAAGCATATATCGCAGCTAAATGCGTTTGGTCTGTAACCTCAAAAACCTTAGAATCTATTTTAATAATGCTATCACTACCATCCCAATTATAACAGCATAGCACATCTTTTAAGATTCTTGTATTTGGCAGTATTACTGATAAAGCTTTGAACATCAACCAAATAGATATCAATCTTTGTTGACCATCAACGACGCGAGGGTCTTGTTTCGTATCATCTGATACAGCAAGGATAATATTACCTATAAAATAATCACGCTTTTCATTGCAAGCCGCCACAATATCATCATATAATTTCTGACATTGATCAAACTCCCAACTATAAGGGCGTTGGTATGAAGGTATTACAAATTGCTCTCTGCCTGTAAATAGATTTGAGAGATTCTTTTGTTCTGCATTAAGTGATAGTGCCATATCTTAAAATATATCTATCTATTTTACAATTCAATTGTCATTATTAACTATATTGAAACTATCCTCTATCTTTTTCACTTGCAGTGAATTGATAAGAGAATCCAACTCATTAATTCTGTCAGAATGATTGTTTCTGAAGTTAGAAATACTATTATAAATTTCTGTATTCTCTTGATGTCCTTCTGCATTTGTGCATCCTGTCAGAATTGCAGGGATAAATAACATCAACAAAGCACCGATTTTGACATTGGATTTAAAATCTATGCGTCCTGGACTATTCAAGTTGATGGAGGTGTCTATACTATTTATGTCAAAATCCAATGATTCTGATTCGATATAATCCTCAAATAGTTCCAATATCAAGTCACCAAACTTAAAAAGATGGCGAGCTTTAATTTTCTCAGAAGTTAACGCTATAACATAATGACTTTCGTCATTGATTACAAACTGGCTACGAATACATCTTTCGATATATTCTTGATAGTGACTAACGTCACATATGGCATGATGAGAAGTAAATAGCTTGTAAAAGAAAGGATCAAAGTATCTTTTTTCTAACTGCTTTACCCACTTTACCTTTCTTGTATACACAAAATTTTCATTCGTCTGCTGGGAATCTGCAAGATGATCTTCAGTAAAGATGCCTATACATATTTCATCTGAGTTTTCAGAGGGTATAATGACAATGTCATTCTTTTGAACCTCATACACAAATTTATATACTTGTGATACAGCTAAAGATAAAGAACGTTCTTCATACCCACTTTTATTAATAGAAGCAGATTCTTTAATGGCTTCTTTGACCTTCTTGATAACAAAATTCGTTTTGTCGGAATATTGCTGTTTAGCATCATGCAACAATTTGTATGGAATATCATTCCTACTAAGCGCTACATAGCCGTTTTTTACGAACAAATTAAAGTAAGCTCCAGCATTGGTTCTCACCATCCAATATCTACATTGCTGATTTTCTGTTTTCACAGAATCAGACAACTTTTCTATATTTTCTTGTAGACTCATATCCGTTATACATTTATATAATAATATGTGTATGTCTTACGATTCTCATTATATGTTAATATCCCTATTCTATAGGATAATTTGGTATTTTGAGAGAAATAAGGCAACACAAAATGATTCTGTTTATTCTTATATTGATAAGTTTTACCAACAGAAGGGTTGGTTGTACTTATTATATATATAGCTTTTGCTCTTCCTCGTAAGTTTTCATCATATATTTTTAGCAAGAACGAAAAATTGCTTTTATTTGATAGTGGCAGTTTCTGTATGTTCATTTCTTCATCTGTCACTTCATATTGATTATCGATAACCAAATCCCTTATATATATAGTATCATTCAAAGTCTCGACTAAATATTTTGATTCATTTACTATTTCCCGGATTTTCGCAATTCGCTTGTCTATATTTATGTCCGTGTACGCTTCCTCTTCCTTGATGCGCAAAGCAATACTATCTATTTTACTCAATACAATATCCGAATGTTTGATATATTCCGTTTTTTTGTTGCTTGCACTGATAGACTCTATATTATCAATTTCAGAATGCAATAATCTGACCAATACAGATATTTCGTCTTCATTCTTCGTTATTTCTTGCTTAGATATCACCCCAACAAGGAAAATTCCTCCAACAAGAAACGCAAAAGCAATTACAGTCCAAGCCTTCAAGTGTTTAAATGCATGTATTCTAAAAACAACCAATGCAAAAAACACAGTTAAAGGCAACAGAACTATAGTAAAAATAATATTACTACTCATTTTACTTTTGATTTTCCTCATTAGAGGTCGTATGCAGAATAGCCTGTATAGAACCAGTCCATGTCAACCCTGCTAAAATACAAGCGGTAGGAGTTTCTGGTTGGGATAGCAGATAACCAAAGAATGTACCTATGATGATTATCAAGAAGAAGTTAATGCGAAAACAGCATTTCTTACTCATTTCAGGGAAACATTGCTCTAGAAATGGAATAGTACCCTTGAATCCTTTAGGGGTAAAGGAAAGCATAGCTGCAAAAGCGGCTGTGAAAGCAATAACCAATAGTCTAATTATAATTGTACACATATGCTATAATGGAGATATAACTGTCATTTGTAAGCGTTCATCCAAGCGGCGTAAACCGCTTGAATAAAGGGATAACTTATTTTTGCTATTAAAATTTTAACTATTAATAAGATAAAGTCAGGCTCACGGGCTTCCATTTATGAGGTAAGAGATCTACCAACGAGCCTATATGATCTATACGACCTAACACATCAAAACGCCGCTTGGATGACTGCTTACCAGCCATCATTGGCTCCAACCTCTTCAGTTGAACGACCAGACTGCTGACTCTTTGTTCCACTGTAAAGATCCGAACGAAGAAGAGCTATTTCATTCTCCAAGTCTTTACGCTCCTTGGCATTCTTCTCCCGTTCTGCTTCCAACTGACGGTTCTTCTTTTTGGCATCTGCCAACAGGGTCTCAGCAGTTTTCAGCTTTCTCTTTGTATCAGTAAGCTCTTGCCTGGTTTCTTGTAATTGCTGAAGCACAACATCCAACTTTTGAGAATGGGTGGCACTTACCGCCTTGTTTTCATCATTGTATGTTTGCTGTTGAAGACGCGACAAACGAACCTCATCCGTCAACTCTTTAATATTGGCGGTAAGGCGACTTATCTCCTCATCCTTGGACTGAATCTGAGAATACAAGAATTTACAAAAGTTATGTAGTTCTTCTCCTGTCATAATCCCTCCAATCTAGACACTAAGTCCTTCATGCCGGCATAGTCAAGCCCACCCTTCTTGACAAATAAACCATCCGCCGTTTGGATGGTAATGAACTGGATGAGCCAGTCATAATCAACTGCTTCATCTTTGCAATACTTACGCAAGCTACGACCCTTGCGGTTCTGGTTGTAGTCTTGCATCACCTTTTCAAAATATTCTTTGCTTTCCATTTTATGTGAATTTTAAAACGGTTGCAAAAATAGTATTTTTCATTCAAGCCACCTTACGCTGTATTGGTGGTTTACGAGCTTCATTATCGGTAAATTTATTCCTATCAGGATGCCATTGAGCAATTAAAGATTGTAGACTCTTTAATATAACAGAATCAGGGGGGCTTCTGGAAAATTCATTACATCAAGGCATTCGGCTCTATAGTTTATCTTCTTTGTATCCATTTATCAACAGCCCTAATAAGAAGAAGTATAATCACAAAGAGAAATACTTCATCAAAAAAGAAAGAATGTACCCATATCCAATAGCTGTAACTATGGTTTTTGCATAAATACAAAGCCATGGAATTACATTAATCCATTCACTTTCGTGAATATCAATATCCTTATCTGCTACATTTTTCTTATGCTTGAACAAATAACACATATGCCAACATAATGTACCAACAAAATATTGCAAAGCATCAAGAATTATGGATATAACAAGAAATGTACAAGCATTATGAAGATGTAGAGGTACAGTTTCTGATTCCTTTCCAACGAAAATCCATACAATAGCTATTCCTGCAAAATTAATTTGTCGCACAACAGAACTTAAACTACCAGACAAATCTTCATAAGCCTTCCGTATTTCATCAAGTTTCATCATAAAGCAACCTCCTATCTTGGTCCCGTACCATTTTTCTTATTATTTAGTATTCTTCCTCTTAAACAAGAATGTGCACTACGTTTTGCGCCAGTCTTTACATTTCGACTCTCATGTAAACTATATTTTACTTGGGAGTTTTTATTTTCTGATTTTCTTTTATTTTGTTCTGCCATAATCTTTACTTTATAAATTTAGTTGTCTTCTAGTGTATCAATCTCAATTGCATCAAATATATTCTTTGCCCTTATATATGCAGCAAGAGCTGGAGATAAAAACATATCTCCCATTGGATGACTTGTCAAATCTTCAAAGGCCTGACGTGTTAAGCCTGATTTTTTCACCAGAGTTATGAACTCATCCTCTGTTATAAGTTTCTCATAGAGTTGCTGAAATCCTTGATTCACTATTTCTAGTTGATAACAAACCATAGACCTTGCATCCTTTTCTGTGTCAGAAAGGCTACACCCAGAGAACAATTCATATTTGCTGCGAGGATCCATAAATTTTGGAGCCGTTATCTTTGCAACTATAAATTGATAAATCCAATGAAGGAAAAAAGCTGTAGCTAATCCTATTAAGTATGCAGCAAAAGCATATAGTGCAACTTGCTTATCGATCAGGGACAAAAGAAAATCCATGCATCCTCCTCCCAGTAATAAAACCATGGAATCTCTTAATACTTTTGGATTATACTCTTTGTATTTACGTACAAAGTAAACCACAAGCCATCCTATCACTGCTCCGAGCAGAAATATTGAAATACAGATAATTTGTAACATCATATTGTCAATTTCATCCTTTATATCTTTCCCAATCCATCACGCAGAAGGGACTGCCGTAATCTTTGTAGGATTCCATCTGGGCTATCTTTGACATGCCAACATTGAGGTAAGCTACATCTTCGATAGCAACTTTGCCTGACTTGATTTCTGCAATGATAGACTTCAAGATATCGGAGCAGGTGTAGTCGGGACAATACATGTCATCGAAATAACAGAAGTGCTCATCTTTCACGAAGTGATAAGAAAGGGATTCTAAGATTTCTAAGAATGTCTCAAAGGCTTTACGATGGTTGCCTTTCGACATATCTTCCTTAATCATTTTCTCGTATGGACAGAGGAGACTAGATATCATATTACAATCCATGTCTATATTACGAGGATTAAAGATTGATTCTATCTCTCTTTTCAAAGGAGATAACTCTATATCGGTTCGTAAGGCTGACTGCTCAGCCCTACGAAGAATGTATTTCATCTTTTCTGAAGCCATAATTTTACTTTATTGTTCCCCAGAGCATATCGCTCTGCGCTTGTCGCCACTCGAATGAGGAATATTCAGGATTGTGACAGCAGTAGCTACGCCACCTTTATTGGTTTAAAATATTCAACAACTCAGCAGGAGTATAAACGGGTAAAGAAGAATTCGTAAAATCCTTCTTGTTACGAGTTACAATACAATCTCCCTCAGCTCGCAAAGCTGTGGCATTTTGAGTTGCATCTTCATAATCCTTCCAATCAGAAGAGAGCATTTCAATTACCGTATTGCCTTGCAAGTCCAAAACATCTACAAAATTCGACACCGCCAGAAGAGTTTCTTTTACATCTTGATACTCATACTTGTGTGCTATATACATGGCTGTAACATAAGACAAAGCTGATGTCATCAACTTTATGTCTCCTGTTATTCCAAGGGCAAAGAGTTTATCTGCATCTTCAGAAAAGCCCTCACGATTTACAACGAAATCTATTAAGATATTCGTATCTATAAAAACTCTCATAATGCATATTTTTTATCAACCAACGCATCTAAGCTATTTTCATCTGCCGGTATCGGCTTGCCACCTTTTGCCTTTAATGTTTTAACATAAGACAAAGCATCATTAAACTCAGCAGTTTCTAATAGCTTTTGCTTAGGTTGTACCTTTTGCAAAAACAAAGAAATCGCCTTTTCTATTGCAGCTGTCACACTAATATTATGTAATTTAGCATAACTTTCTGCACCTTTATATATATTGCTGTCAATTGCTATTGTGTTCATAATTGTATCTCCTTTTTTGTCTGCAAATATAAGAGTTTTTGATGAAACAACCAAATTTTTAGAGGAGTTTTTGCTTCATACTCTAATCTCCCCCAGATTAACGTATATCACCAATACAGCGTCCCTACTATATTACAAGTAGTTCACCTTTCTGTTTTGGGAAAAAGTTATATTTTGTTCCTCATTGCAGTATCGCTCTGCACTGGTCGTCGATCGAATGAGGAAAAATGCATTTATTAACCTATGCTTGGCTTATGGCTAAACATTACAACACACAAAATGATTCTGCTTCCTTATCTGCCTTTTTTTCTTCTATGTTCATAACGTAATCTCCTTATTAATTATTGTATTTTTTCGACTCCCCTGTCCCCCTCTTGCGAAGAGGGGGTCCTTAACCCACTCCCAAGCCATCGCCCTTTCCAAAAGGGCAAGGGATGTAACCGTTCCTCCTGTCGCTCTTAACCGCTACGCTATAAGGTTGGCGGGGCATCAGAGCCCTCGCCAGGTTTCTTGTGCGGGATGGGACCGCCTTGCTGAAAGCGGGGCATCAGAGCCCTCGCCAGGATTGTTTTAGCGGCTGCATCAATTTTCTGAAGACCTACCTATTTGTCATATTCTTCTAAGAAGCGTTTTATCATGGAAGTTACGGCTTGCGGAGACCGCTTGACATGAACTATTCCCATAATTACTACTTGCTCGCCATCTATCAAATAATAGACACGATTAGGGGCTAACAACAAATGGCGTATAACCATGTTCTGACCAGACACACATGAAGTGTACCGAGCATCATATATTCCATGTGTGGAATATTGAGCCAATTCGTCAGTCTTCTCCAAGATAGTAAGCATCCAACCCCTATGGCAATACACCTCCATCCCCAGTGTTTACTGGGGATACAGAGTATTTTAGGAATTTGAACTTTTTCGATTTTTAAACAGGTTTAACTAAAAGTGCCTTTGTCATCAAGGCATAATCCCTTC
>OIYX01000398.1_pt1 | contig 15639 bp, 13 predicted proteins | sample 1588431 | NCBI WGS metagenome assembly OIYX01 (sample SAMN03283241) | human gut metagenome | biome: human-associated habitat; material: feces | host: Homo sapiens | place: Peru | collected 2012
GCCGCTCGCCGCTCTTTTCGTAGGCTGCAATGATCTGCTGCACCAGCGCGTGGCGCACAACGTCGCTGGCCGTCAGGCGGCAGATGGCGATGTCGGGAATATTCTCCAGAATGCGCACGGCGTCCTTCAGACCGCTGATCTTGTCGCCCGGCAGGTCGATCTGCGTCACGTCGCCGGTGATGACGATCTTCGAGCCGAAGCCCAGACGCGTCAGAAACATTTTCATCTGCTCGCGCGTGGTGTTCTGCGCCTCGTCGAGGATGATGAAGCTGTCGTCGAGCGTGCGGCCGCGCATATAGGCCAGCGGCGCGACCTCAATGTTGCCGCGCTCGAGGTATTTTTGATAGGTCTCCGCGCCAAGCATGTCATAAAGCGCGTCATACAGCGGCCTCAAATAGGGGTCGACCTTGTTTTGCAGGTCGCCGGGCAGGAAGCCCAGCCGCTCGCCCGCCTCGACCGCCGGACGCGTCAGGATGATGCGGTTGACGGTCTTTTCGCGGAAGGCCGCGACCGCCGCCGCCACAGCCAGATAGGTCTTGCCCGTTCCGGCCGGGCCGACGCCGATGGTGACGGTGTTTTTTTGAATGGCCTTCATGTAGCGCTGCTGGCCGAGGGTCTTGGCCTTGATGGGCTTGCCCTTAGCCGTGATGCAGACGACATCCTTGGCCATTTGGCCGATCTTGTCGTCGTTTCCGGTCGAGACCAGCTCGATCAGATAGCGCACCTTTTGCTCGTCGATCGGCTCGCCCTTGGCCGCGAGGGTCAGCAGCCCCTCAATGGCGCGCGCGCCGCGATCGGCAGCCTCCTCCTCACCCGTCACCTTCAGCTCGGTGCCCCGGTTCGTGATACGCACGCCGTAGGTCTGCTCGATGCGCTTAATGTTTTCGTCGAAGGAGCCGAACACGTTGATGATCTGCTCGATGCGTTCGGCGTTGATGATTCGTTCCGTCATTCCGGCTCTCCTTTTTTTCTTTCGCCCGGTCTATTTCTCCACGGGCAGCATCCGGGCGATCATTTCGTTGCAGGTCGCCTCGGCGTGCAGGAGGAGCAGACCGTCCTGCTCCGTCAGCTCGCCGGTGCATTCGACGATCCTGCCCGCCAGCATCCGCCCGCGCAGCTCGCGCCGGAAGGCCTCGGTCAATTGCTCCTGCGTCACGGGGTTTTCCCGCAGCACAAGGGTATATTCACGGTAGGTCACCGTCTCCAGCCACACCGGGAACGGATACTCCGGCAGGGTCAACCGGTTTACGCTTATCATTTTATCACATCCGGTAGGGAAAATTCCACTGTTTCCGCATAAATTTATTCTTTTTCTTCCGACGACTAACGTTCTCTGCGTTTTTTCGCGCCCGGTATAGTGCTTTTCGGCGATCTGCGCCGGAGCGGCCAGCGTTCCTGCGTACCAAGTCTCGCCGTAGACCTCCCCCTCGGCGCAGACGCCGCGCACGCACAGGCCATAGTCCTCATAGCCCGAGACGAGCACCTGCCCCGCGGCGACCGTGTCTCCGACGGCGCATTCCCTCACACCCTCGAGCACGACCAACTCCGTGATCCGCGCGTCGCGCACGGCCACAAGATGCGCCGCCGGATAGCGCGGCTCATTCCGCTCGGAAAATTCCCGCTCGTTGACCTGCACATGCAGCACGCCGCCGCTGCGGTTGACCGCCAGCCAGCTCAGCTCGGGCGTCGTCTCGAGCACGCGGTTGCGCAGACTCGTGTATTCGATCGATGGAGCAAAGGCGCCGATGCGCACGCCCTGCTCCTCGAGCGCGGCAAGGATCTCCGCATCCGGCACGCGGTCGTTGCCTTCGACCGTGATGCCCCAAACCACCGTCTGCATCAGAAAGCTCAGCGCAACGGCCAGCAGCAGTCCGACGGCGAGCACCGGTCGGCGCAGCAGCCGCCTCAGGTCGTGCGCCAGTCCGCTCACGCCCAGCGTCTCCACGCTGCAATAGCTTTTTTCGGCAAGCTGCACGATCTGCCCGTAATGCCCCGACGTAAGGCAGAGCGTGCAGGTCATCTCGTCGAGCATACAAAGCTCCCAGAAGCTCCGATCCGCGCGGCTCAGCGCGTTCAGAAAGGCCTCCGGCGACGCGCCGGTCACGCGCACGCGGCGGCAGCCGAGCAGGTATCGCAGCGGCGCGGTCACGTCAGCTCCACCGCAAAAACGGTGCCTCGGATGACGACCGATTCCCGGCTCATCGTGCCGAGCCTCAGCCCGTCGCCGCGCACGGTCACGCGGCCGCCCGGGAGCGCGAGGATCACGCACTCCGGCGCATAGTGGATCAGGCCGCAGTGCCGCTCGACCTGCACGCAGGAATTGCCGTGCAGCGTGATGAGCTGCGTGTTGCCCACGACCTCCGGCGGCAGACGGAGCACGCCGGACAGCGTTTTTTGCACCTTCAAATTAATCACCCGAGGACATTCTATGCGCGGCGGTTCAAATCTTTCCGACTCGCGCATAGATTTCTACGGGTGATGCTTGTGAAAAAAAGACTTCCGCTGCTGCTGACCGCCGCCGCGGGCTTTCTTATGCTGCTGCTCGAGCCGGACGCCGCGCTGCGCGGCGCGCAGGAGGGGCTGCGGCTGTGCGCCGTGCGGGTGCTCCCCGCGCTGCTCCCGTTTTTGTTTGCCGGCCGTCTGCTCTGCGGCGCGCTGCCTCCGCTCCCCTGCGGCGGACGGCTCGACCGGCTGACCCGGGCGCTGCTGGGCGTGCCCGCTGCGGCGCTGCCGGCGTTTCTCGTGGGGCTGTTGGGGGGCTATCCGTCCGGCGCCGCCGCCGTTGTCGGCCTGTACCGGGAGGGCGTGCTTGAGCGCTCCGACGCCGAGCGCGCGCTGCGCTTTTGCAACAACTCCGGCCCGGCATTTTTTGTCAGCGTGGTCGCCTCCGTGACCGGCGGCGTCCAAGCCGGACTGCTGCTCTACGGCGTGCACGTCCTCGCCGCGCTTTGGGTCGGGCTTGCTCTGCGCGAGCCGGACACCGGCGGAGCCGCGCATATCAGGCGCATCGTCGAGCCGTCCATACCGGAGCTGTTTGCCCGCTCGGTGCGCGGGACATTCGAGACGCTGGGCAGCGTGTGCGTGCTGATCGTCTGCTTTCGCGTGCTGCAGGAGCTTCTGACCGTGTGGCGGCTCGGGGCTCTTCTGCGTCTCCCGGCGGCGCTGCGCGGGCTGCCGCTCGGTATGCTGGAGCTGAGCTCGGGCATTCTGATGCAGCAGGGGCAGCCCTTTTCCCTGCCCTTGTGCGCATTTCTGATGGGTTGGGGCGGCCTGTGCGTGCATTTGCAGACGCTCAGCCTGACCGCGGCGGCCGGTCTGCGCACGCGCGGCTATTGCACGGCCAAGCTGCTGCACGGCCTGTTCTCGCTGCTGCTGGCGCTGGCTCTTTGCTCGCCGCGCCCCGCGCTGCTCGCGGAGCTGGGGCTGCTGCTCGGCGCGAGCGCCGTTTTTCCGTCAATTTTGAAAAAATGGGCTGGAAAAAAGCGCCGCACTGCGGTATAATAACGCCGAGGTGAACGCAATGCTGTTTAAGAAAAAAATCGCCCCGTCCTGCTCCTACTGCGCCCACGCCGGCAAGGTCGACGACAAGACCTATCTCTGCAAAAAACGCGGCATGGTCTCCTGCGGCCAGAGCTGCCGCAAATTCAAATATGACCCGCTCAGGCGCGTCCCCGCGCGCAGAAAGCCCGCCGATTTTTCCAAATACGACGACGTGGATTTTTCGCTGTAAGCGTCAGACGGATTTCCGATCCGAATTATGAGCTGTCTGATTCAAAAATCGTTATAAACGCCAGAAAGCCTCCGAGCCTGTTTGTGCTCGGAGGCTTTCTGCTTGCGGTATGCGTCAGGACAGTCTGTCGGTGATCGTGTTTCGCTCCTCGTCAGACTCGTCCATCATTCTGTGCGCGTAGTCGTTGGCGTAGTCGAAGATCAGATTTTCATAGTCGATCTGCTTGCCGACCAGCTTTTCCGCCCACGAGACGGCTTTTTCGATCAGGACCTGAGACTTGCTCTCGCCGTCCTCCTGCGGATCGTCAAGCGCGGCGCTTGTCGACTCCGTCGTCTCCGACGGCGACCGATCCGTGAGATAGGGAGAAAGGATGCCGTCGACCTTGCCCTTGGCAAAGCGATACCCCAAAAACAGCACCACCGCAAGAACGGCGACCTTGATCCACACCGTCCACCATGCACGCCTCATCTATCCCACCTCCTTCTTATTGGTTCGACGCCGGAAACGCAGCTTTGTTCCGACGTTTTTTGCAATGCAAAGGCATCGCAAACTTGGAAATATTCCCGAAATTTTACTTCTTCGCGGCGCGATCCTGCTCGATGATGAGCTTGAGCGCCTCGACCGCAACGCGGACGGAGGACGAGGTATCCTCGCTCATATCCTGATCGAGGCCGGCGGCCTCGCGCTCTTGGTTCCAGATCACGTGGAAGCAGGAGCCGCAGCGGCACTTCAGAGCGTCGGCAACGACGAAGAGCGCGGCGGATTCCATCTCGCTGGCGAGCACGCCGAGGCGCTTCCACGCCTCCCACTTTTGCAGCAGCTCATAGGAGACGGGCATCTTGGCCGGGCTGTGCTGGCCATAGAACGCGTCCTTGCACTGCACAACGCCGCAGTGGGTCGTCTTGCCCATGGCAAGAGACGCCTGACGCAGGGCGATGGTGAGGTCGAGGTTCGCGACCGCCGGATATTCGATCGGCGCGTACTCCATGGAGGTGTGCTCAAAGCGGATGGCGCCGGTGGCCACGACGATGTCGCCGGACTTCACGTCCAGATTGATGCCGCCGCAGGTGCCGGTGCGGATGAAGGTATCTGCGCCGATGTTGTGCAGCTCCTCCATGGCGATGGAGGCAGACGGGCCGCCGATGCCGGTGGAGCAGACGGAGACCTTCTCGCCGAGCAGCGTGCCGGTGTAGATGTTGAACTCACGGTTCTGTGCGACGTGAACGGGGTTATCAAAAAGCTTCGCAATGGACTCACAGCGGCCGGGATCACCGGGCAGGATGCAGTAGCGACCGACGTCGCCCTCTACGCAGTGAATGTGAAACTGTTTCTCAAGCTGTTGCATAATCAACAAACTCCTTTTTTCTTTATTTTGCATGATTAGTATACCGCATACGCCGCAGAACATCAAATCCATTTCCGCGTTCTGCGCGTTTTTTGGAGCAACGCACAAAAAGCACAAATAAAATTTGTAAATTTTATCAGAAAAGCGTCATCTGGCTGGTGTCGGGAAGATCGCCGAACGCCCCGGCGATGCGCAGATTCTCAATGTGCGTTTTCGACACCTTCGGGCATGCGGCAGAGAATTCCTCGATCGAGATGAAATGCTTGCCCTCGCGTCCGGCGACGATGTCGCGTGCCGCCGTCTCGCCAAGACCCGAGACCGACACGAACGGCGGCAGCAGCCGGCCGTCCTTCATCAGGAATTTAATGGAGTCGGACTCGTACAGGTCGATGGGCGCGAATTCAAAGCCGCGCAGATAGAACTCGTAGCAGACCTCAAGCGTCGTGATCAGGTCGTCCTCCTTGGCGGTGCGGTCCGGATTTTCGGAGATGGACTTGATGTGCTCCTTGACCGTCTCGATGCCGTGGGTCATCATGGCGGCGTCAAAGCCGTCCTTCTGACTGCGGCGGTAGAAATATGCCGCATAAAACGCCAGCGGATGATGCACCTTGAACCACGCGATGCGGAAGGCCATCATAACGTAGGCCGCCGCGTGCGCCTTCGGGAAGAGGTATTTGATCTTTTTGCAGGAATCGATGTACCACTCCGGCACCTGATGCTCGCGCATCTCGTCCTCGATGCCCTCCGGCCACGGCTTGCCCTTGTGAATGGCGCCCTTTCGCACGGCCTCCATGAATTTGAAGGCGCGCTTCTCCGGCAGGCCGCACTTGATGAGATAGAGCATGATATCGTCGCGGCAGCCGATGGCCTGATTGACGGAGGCCGTGCCGCTCAGGATCAGATCCTTCGCGTTGCCGAGCCAGACGTCCGTGCCGTGAGAGAAGCCGGAAAGGCGAATGAGCGTGTCGAACTGCGTCGGCTTGGTGTCCATGAGCATCCCGCGTGTGAAGCTCGTGCCGAATTCCGGGATGCCGACCGTGCCGACCTCTGTCAGGAGCTTGTCGTGCTCATAGCCGAGCACCTTGCTTGAGACGAAGATGGACATTGTGTCCTTGTCGTCGAGCGGGATCTCCTGCGCATTGACGCCGGTCATATCCTCCATCATGCGGATCATGGTCGGGTCGTCGTGCCCCAGCATATCCAGCTTGAGCAGATTTTCCTCCATGGAATGATATTCAAAGTGGGTCGTGATGATGTCGGTATGGACGTCGTCGGCCGGGTGCTGCACGGGGCAGAAATCCCAGATCTCGTTCTCCTGCGGAATGACGACGAGGCCGCCGGGGTGCTGACCGGTCGTGCGGCGCACGTCGACGCAGCCCGCCGCAAGGCGGTTCTCCTCGGCGCGCGAGGCCGTGCGGCCGCGCTCGGCAAGGTATTTTTTCACATAACCGTAGGCCGTTTTCTCGGCCACGGTGCCGATCGTTCCGGCGCGGAACACGTGGCTCGCGCCGAACATCTCGATGCAGTATTGGTGGGCGCGCGACTGGTACTCGCCGGAAAAGTTCAGGTCAATATCCGGCACCTTGTCGCCGCCGAAGCCGAGGAAGGTCTCGAACGGGATGTTGAAGCCGTCCTTCTCGAGCTTCGCGCCGCACTGCGGGCAGACGTCGTCGGGCAGGTCGGCGCCGCAGTTGATGCCGTCCGGGACGTCAAAGGTGCAGTATTTGCACTTGGGGCAGCGGTAATGCGGCGGCAGCGAGTTGACCTCGGTGATGCCGGACATGAAGGCCACGAGCGACGAGCCGACGGAGCCTCGAGAGCCGACCAAATAGCCGTGCTCGAGCGAATTCTGCACGAGCTTCTGCGCGGACATATAGATCACGTCGTAGTGGCAGTTGATGATGTCGCCCAGCTCGGTCTGCACGCGCTTGGTGACGATCTCGGGCGGATTATCGCCGTAAAGCCGGTGCATTTTTCCGTAAACAAGGCTTTTCAGATCCTCAACGGAGTTTTCGATCTTCGGCGCAAAGAGATTATGCGGCACGGGGCGGATCGTCTCGCACTGATCGGCGATATGGTTCGGATTCGTCACGACCACCTCGAGCGCCTTCTCCGCGCCGAGGTAGGAAAACTCCTCGAGCATCTCGTCGGTCGTGTGGAAATAGAGCGGATTCGGCCGGTCGCAGTCCTCGAAGCCCTTGCTGGCCAGCAGGATGCGGCGGTAGATCTCCTCTTCGGGGTTCAGGAAGTGGACGTCGCCCGTCGCGCAGACCGGCTTGCCCAGCTCCTCCCCGAGGGCGACGACGGTGCGGTTGAAATCGCGCAGCTGCTCCTCCGTCTCGACCGTGCCGTTTTCGAGCATGAAGCGGTTGTTGCTGATGGGCTGGATCTCGAGGAAATCGTAGAACGAGGCGATGCGCTTGAGCTCGGCGTGGCTCTTATGCTGGAGGACGGCCTGAAACAGCTCGCCGGCCTCGCAGGCCGAGCCGATGATAAGCCCCTCGCGGTAGCGCAGCAGCTCGCTCTTGGGCATACGCGGATTGCGCTTGAAGAACTTCAGATGCGCGTCGGAAATGATGTGATACAGATTGCGCAGGCCGGTCTGGTTCTTGGCAAAGACGATGATGTGCTTGGCGCGGCGGTCACTGATGCGCGCGCCGGAGCGCAGCTCGGCCATGGCCTCGTTGATCTGGCCGATCTCCTGCAGGCCGCGCTCTTGCAGCATTTTTGCAAAGCGCAGATAGAGATAGCCGCAGGTCAGCGCGTCGTCGGAGGCGCGGTGATGCTGGAATTCCGGCAGGCTCAGGGCGTTTGCAACGATGTCGAGCTTGAATTTGTTGAGCTGGGGCATCAGGTTCTGCGCAAGGATCAGCGTGTCCATATAGGTCGGGTCGAACGCGATGCGCTCGCGCTCGCAGGCCGCCGTCAGGAAGCCGACGTCGAAATCCGCGTTGTGCGCGACCAGAGGCCGGTCGCCGCAGAAGCTCAGAAATTGCGGAAGCACGTCGTGCAGCTCCGGCGCGCCGCGCAGCATCTCGTCGGTGATGCCGGTCAGCTCGATGATCTTCGGCGAAAGATGCCGCCCCGGCGCGACGAAGGTCTGGAAGGTCTCGACCGGCTCTCCGTCGCGGATGCGCACGGCGCCGATCTCGATGATGGTGTCCTTAAAGGCGGAAAGGCCGGTCGTCTCGAGGTCAAAGGCGATGAATTCGCCCAAAAGCGGTATATTTCCGCTGCCGTGAACGGCAATGCGGTCGTCGACGTCGTTGACGTAGTAGCCCTCGCAGCCGTAGAGCACCTTAATCCTCTGATCCGTCCCGGCGACCTTGGCCTTTTCGGCGGCCTTCATCGCATCCGGGAAGGCCGAGGCCACGCCGTGGTCGGTGATGGCAACGGCGCGGTGCCCCCAGCGCGCCGCCGTAGAGACGGCGTCGCCGGCCTTTGTCAGCGCGTCCATCATGGACATGGACGTATGCAGATGCAGCTCGACGCGCTTTTGCTCGGCCGTGTCCTCGCGCTTCGGCGCCTTGCCCTCCATGACGGCGAAGGGCTTGACGACCATTTCCTTGGAATATTCGTCGTAGTCGAGCTTGCCCTGCACGCGCAGCCAGCCGCCCGGCTTTTTCACGCCGTCGGTGAGCGGCTTGCCGGTGTCGCCCTTGAAAAATCCGCTGACGCGCACCGAGCCGGTATAGTCGGTCATGTCAAAATTCACGACCGTGGCCGTGCCCTTGCGCACCTCGCGGTGGTCAACGGAAAACACGCGCCCCTCGATGATGACGCGCTCGTCCTGAAGCTCCTGCCGGATCTCCCGCATGGGCAGCGCCGCGCCCTGAAAGGGCTTCCCATAGATCATACTCGGTCCGTCGGCCTTCTGCTGCTGCTTTTCCGGGGCGGAGAAGCTCGGCTTCGGCAGCTCGGCGGCGGCCTTGCGGCGAAGCTGCTCCGTCTGGGCGATCGCGTCGTCAGCCGCGTCGCCGCCGGTCAGCTCGATCTCGGGCTGCACGCCGAAGCGCTCCTTGAGATAGCGCGTCAGCGCCGGAAGATGCGGCATCAGCGCCTCTCGGCCGAAGCTCAGGAGCTGCAAGCCGAGCCTGTCCGCGCCGACCGTCCACGTTGCCCCGGCCAGCATCGAGGCCGCCGGACTGAACGCGTCGATCAGCACGGCGCTCAGCTCGAGCGGGTCGATCCGCTCAAGCGTCTGCGGCGGAAACTGCGGATGCAGCAGCACCTCGTCCATGCCGTAGAGCGACGCCAGCTCGGTCTGCATCCGCTCGACGGACGCGCGCGGCACGTAGTCGGCAAAGCGCGTTTTCAGCTCGATGCATTTGCGCTCCCGGTCGATCGTTGCGTGGCAGACCTCCGCCTGCTGCAGAGGGGCAAGCAGCGGCTCCTCCGGCTGATATTCATAAAACAGGTCTAAAATCGGATAGGAATTCATGCTTTCTCCCGCAATGGCGTGCGCCGAACCGCTCCGGCGCACGCCACGTTCTTGTCTTTAGGGAACCTCTGATTAAATCGCAAGAGCGGTCAGCGAAGGATTTTGTTCCAAATTGAGGTTTGGAAATCGCAGGAATCCTTTACGTATTTCAAGATTTTCAAACCGATTAGTTGGGGCAAAAGACCCACTGACTGCCGCAGCCGATTGATTCAGATGTTCCTTATAGTTTTTCAACGTAGCGCAGCAGCGCGCCAAGCAGCTCGTCATAGGGCAGCTTCTCCTTCAGCTCGCCCTTGACGAACAGGACGCCGCAGCCGTCGCCGCCGGCAATGCCGACGTCGGCCTCACGCGCCTCGCCGGGCCCGTTGACGATGCAGCCCATAACGGCGACCGTGATGTCCTTGTCCACGTCGGCCAGCGCGCTCTCGGCGCGTTTGGCGAGGTTGATGAGGTCGATCTTTGTCCGGCCGCAGGTCGGGCAGGAGATAAAATTCACGCCCCGGCGCAGCCCGGCGGCCTTCAGAATGGCCTTGGCCGCCTTGACCTCCTCGACGGGGTCATCCGTCAGCGAGACGCGGATCGTATCGCCTATGCCCATGCAGAGCAGACCGCCGATGCCCATGGCGGACTTGATCGTGCCCATGTATTTTGTGCCCGTTTCAGTCACGCCGAGGTGCAGCGGATAATCCGACCGCTCGGAGAACAGGCGATAGGCCTGCATCATCAGCGGCACGGAGCTGGATTTCATCGACACGCAGGTGTCGTAAAAGCCGAATTTTTCAAGCAGCGCGATGTGCGAAAACGCGCTCTCGACCAGCGCCTCGGGCGTCGGATGGCCGTATTTTTCCAGCAGTCTTTTGTCCAGACTGCCGCCGTTGACGCCGATGCGGATGGGGATATGATGCGCTTTGCAGCAGTCGACGACCGCCTTCACACGCGCCTCGCCGCCGATGTTGCCGGGGTTGATGCGGATCTTGGCCGCGCCGTTTTCGGCGGCGGCAAGCGCCAGCCGATAGTCAAAATGGATGTCGGCCACGAGCGGCAGCGGCGAGCGCTGCGCGATCTTGCCGAAGGCCTCGGCGGCCTCCATGTCCAGAACGGACAGGCGCACCAGCTCGCACCCGGCGCGGCGCAGCGCCTCGATCTGCTCGAGGCAGCCGTCGATGTTTGTGTTGGGGATGTTCAGCATGGACTGGATCGACACCGGCGCACCGCCGCCGATCTTCAGCCCGCCGACCGTAATTTGTCTGGTCATATTTTCTCCTAAAACAGCTTTATAACATCCTGCACGGCGATGAACGCCATCAGCGCCAGCAGCAGGATCATAAAGCCCGCGTGCAGATAGCCCTCGATCTTCGGATTGAGCTTTCTGCGGATGATTTTTTCGATCACAAAGCTCAGCAGCATACACACCACGCGGCCGCCGTCGAGCGCGGGGATGGGCAGCAGGTTCATCACGGCCAGATTGACCGCGATCAGCGCGAACAGGTAGACCTCGTTGGCGATGCCCTCGCCGATGTTCCCGGCCGCGCTCCCCTGCTCGCTGACGACCGCGACGATGCCGACCGGGCCGGACAGATCCTTCACCCCGGCTCTGCCGCCCACGAGATCCTGCAGAGACAGACGCACCAGACGCACAAAGTCGCGGCAGCTATTCCACGAATATGAGATCACGCCGCCGACGGTTTTATCTTGATATTCCACGTTGAAGCCGTAGCGCAGGTCGTCCGCGTCTCCGTAGTCGCGCACCATGGGCACGTCGTGCAGCGCGAGCTTCTTGCCGTCGCGGATGACGACCAGCTCCTGTTTTCCGCTCGTGTTGCGGTCAAGCAGCATGGTGATGTCCTGCTGGACGTAGACGCGCTCGCCGTTGACGGAATAGATCTCGTCTCCGGCCTGAAGCTGGCCGGCAAACGGCCGCTCCGGCTGGATGCTCGCAACGGTTCTCGTGGGCACGATCTCAAAGGAGACGCTCACGAGCAGCAGCATCATCACAAGCCCCGCCAGCAGGTTCATCATTGAGCCTGCGATTAAAATGATAAAGCGCTTCCAGATCGACGCATTCGTGAACGCGCGCGGATCGTCGCTGTCGCCGTCCTCGCCCTCCATGGCGCAGTAGCCGCCGATGGGGATGCAGCGCAGGGCGTAGAGCGTCTCGCCCTTTTGCTTTTTCCAAATGGCCGGCCCCATAAAGAGCGAAAATTCGTTCACGCGCACGCCGAAGAGCTTCGCCGTGATGAAATGGCCGAATTCATGCACAAGGATCAGCAGGCCGAAGAGCAGAATTGCCAGAACGATATAAAAAACGATCATAGATTCACCTCAGAATTCCGCGAGCACCACGTTTCGCGCGGCGGCGTCCGCCGCGAGCAGCGCTTCGAGATCCGGCCGCGCAACAAAGTCGACGGCGTCCGTCGCCCTGCGCACGAGCCGCGCAATGTCATAAAAGCCGATGCGGTCTTGAAGGAACAGCGCAACGGCGGCCTCGTTCGCGCCGTTCATAGCCGCGCAGACGTTTCCGCCGCGCTCGGCCGCCTCCTCGGCAAGCGCAAGGCATGGGAACGCCTCGCGGTCGGGGCGGTCGAAGGTCAGCGCGCCGCAGCTCAGCAGATCGAGCGGCGGCTCGGGGTTTTCCGTGCGGAAGGGATAGGTCATGGCAAGACGGATCGGAATGCGCATATCCGGCACGCCGAGCTGCGCCAGCACCGCGCCGTCGCGGAACTCCACGAGCGAATGCACGATGCTCTGCCGGTGGATGACCACGTCCACCTGCGACAGCGGCAGGTCATACAGCCGCATGGCCTCGATGACCTCGAGCCCCTTGTTCATCAGCGTGGCGCAGTCGACCGTGATCTTCGCGCCCATGCGCCAGTTCGGGTGCCTGAGCGCGTCGGCCTTGGTCACGCCGCGCAGCTCCTCCGGCTTTTTGCCGAAAAACGGGCCGCCCGAGCAGGTCAGGATCAGGCGGCGGATCTCCTCCTTGCCGTGCGCACCCATCAGGCACTGAAAAATGGCCGAGTGCTCGGAGTCCACCGGGATGATCTCCGCCCCGGAGGCACGCGCCGCCGCCATGACCAGCTCCCCGGCGCAGACGAGCGTTTCTTTGTTGGCAAGTGCGATGCGCTTTTTCTTTGCGATCGCAGCCAGCGTCGGCCTGAGGCCGACCATGCCGACCACCGCCGTCACGACGGTGTCCGCCTCGTCCAGCTCGGCCGCCTCGATCAGGCCGTCCATGCCGGAACGCACGCGGATCGGCAGATCGGCAATGCGCGCACGCAGCGCGTCGGCCGCCTGCTCCGTCGCCATCACGGCCAGAGACGGCCGGAATTTGCGGCACTGCTCGGCCATGCGCTCGACGTTGCTCCCGGCCGTGAGCGCCGCCACGCGGACGGAGAGCTGCTCGGCGACCTCAAGGGTCTGCCGGCCGATCGAGCCGGTGCTTCCGAGGATCGATAAGCTCTGCGTCATAGGCTTACACCGCAAACGGCAGCACCAGCACCAGCAGCTCCGTCAGCGGAGCGACAAGCATGGTGCTGTCAAAGCGGTCAAGGATGCCGCCGTGGCCGGGGATCAGATTGCCGTAGTCCTTGAGCTTGACCTGACGCTTCACGACCGAGAGCGTCAGGTCGCCGACGACGGACGCCGCCGCGCCGAGGACGCCGTAGATCGGCGCCGTCCAATAACGCACGGTCACACCGCAGAATTTCGAGATCAGGAAAAGATAGAGCAGCATGAACGCGATGTTGCAGATCACGCCGCCGATCACGCCCTCCCACGTCTTTTTCGGGCTGACGACGGGCGCAAGCTTATGCTTGCCGCAGGCTCTGCCGACGAAATACGCGCCGGAATCGGCGATCATCGACAGCAGGAACACCGTCAGCGTCAGGTACGGGAAGGCATGGTCGGCGTCCATGCAGCGCAGGCGCGCCAGCGAGGCGATCAAAAGCGGATAAATCACGCCGCTGAACACAGCCGCAAAAAGCGACGTGAACGACAGCGCTGTGTGCGCGGCCAGCAGCTCGCAGAACAGCGCGACGAAGAACACGAACAGCCCGGCCAGTGCAGCAAGCCACGCCTTCTCGCCCGTGAGCCGTCCGCTCTGCATCGCCCACGACCACAGAACGGTCGCCACGGCCATGAGCACGGTGCAGCACAGGATGCGCTTGTGCTTCAGGATGCCGGTGCGCCAGAGCATTTCATATGCGCCGATCGCACAGGCGGCGGCAAAAAGGATCGCCGTCGCGACCGGCGGCAGGAACAGAATGATCGCAAGCAGCAGCGGCAGGCCGACCGCCGCTGCCAGAATTCTCGTCAGCATGGGTTATTTTGCACCTCCAAAGCGGCGGTTGCGGTGGTTGAACGCGTCAATCGCCAGATCAAGCTCCTTCGGGCCGAAGTCCGGCCAGAGGACATCGGTAAAATAATATTCGGCATAGGCCGACTGCCATAACAGAAAATTGGAAATTCTCAGCTCGCCGCCCGGGCGGATGACCAGCTCCGGGTCGGGGATGCCTGCGGAATACATCAGCTCAGAGAACCGCTGCTCCGTCAGCTCCTCGGGCTTGGCCTCGCCCGCCGCACATTGCGCGGCAAAGCGCTGCGCCGCGCGCAAAATTTCGGCGCGGCCGCCGTAATTCAGGCAGAAATTCACCTGAACGCCCTCATATTTGGCCGAACGCTCGGCCGCGATGCGCGCCTCCTCCCGAAGCTCCGGCGACAGGCGGCTCAGGTCGCCGAAGAAGCAAAAGCGCACACGGTTCTTGTCCATATCGGCGATCGCCTCGCGCAGATAGCGCTCCAGCAGCTCCATGATCGCGTCGACCTCCTCGTCTGAGCGTTTCCAGTTCTCGGTGGAGAAGGCATAGACGGTCAGATAGCTCAGGCCGATGGATTTGGCGTAGTTTGCGATCGTGCGGAAGGCCTCCGCGCCGACCTTGTGCCCGGCCTGACGCGGCAGACCGCGCCGCTTTGCCCAGCGGCCGTTGCCGTCCATGACGATGGCGATATGCGTCGGGATCACGCGCGGCGCGGCGGTTTTTTTCTTGCGAAACAGCATAGGTTCTCCTTAGAAGCAACACAAAATGAATGCCATTCGGCGCGGGGCTGCAAAGCGCCCCGCGCACGGAATGACATTCGTTCGACGGATCAGATCTCCATCAGTTCCTTTTCCTTGACGGCGCAGGCGTCGTCGACCTTCTTGATATACTTATCCGTCAGCTCCTGCAGATCCTTCTCGGCCTTTTTCTGGTCGTCCTCGGTGATCTCGGAGTCCTTCTTGAGCTTCTTGATATAGTCCATGGCGTCGCGGCGGATGTTGCGGACGGCGACCTTACCCTCCTCGCCGTATTTCTTGACCTGCTTGACCAGATCGCGGCGGCGCTCCTCGGTGAGCTGCGGGAAGACCAGCCGGATCACGCGGCCGTCGTTCTGCGGGTTGATGCCCAGCTCGGAGGTCTGGATGGCCTTTTCGATCTTTTTCAGCAGCGAGCCGTCCCACGGCTGGATGACCAGCGTGCGGGCGTCCGGCGAGGAGATCGAGCCGACCTGACCGACCGGCGTCTCAACGCCGTAATATTCCACGGTGATGCGGTCGAGCACGCGTGCATTGGCGCGTCCGGCGCGGATCGCACCGAAATTCTCCTGAAGAACCTCCAGGGTCTTGTCCATCTTGCGGTTAAATTCCTTGAAATCTACTGACATGGTGCGTCCTCCTTATTGTTGTTCGGAAACGACGGTTCCGATTTTTTCTCCCATCACGACCCGGTAGATATTCTGCGGATCCTTGAGCGCGAACAGGATAATGGGGATGTGATTGTCCATTGAAAGGCTGGTGGCGGTGCTGTCCATGACCATCAGGTGGCGCGCGAGCACCTCCTCATAGGTGATCTCGTCAAATTTCTCCGCCGTCGGGTTCTTCGCCGGGTCGTCGGAATAGACGCCGTCGATGTTCTTGGCCAGCAGGATGGCGTCGGCGTTGATCTCGGCAGCGCGCAGGACAGCGCCGGTGTCGGTGGAGAAGAAGGGATTGCCCGTGCCGCAGCCGAAAATGACCACGCGCCCCTTCTCCAAATGACGGATCGCCCTGCTGCGGATGTACGGCTCGGCGATGCGGTTCATCTCAAT
>OIYX01000399.1_pt1 | contig 15632 bp, 15 predicted proteins | sample 1588431 | NCBI WGS metagenome assembly OIYX01 (sample SAMN03283241) | human gut metagenome | biome: human-associated habitat; material: feces | host: Homo sapiens | place: Peru | collected 2012
ATCTATAGCAAACAAATCAAAAATAGCCTCTAAACGGCTGGCATAAGAGAATCCTTCGCCGCGAAACAGATTCGCGAAATCCGGGAACTGTAAAGTTTCTTTACGAAATGCGGTTAACAACAGCACCAAGGTTAGGTCCAACAGGCGGCCAATGATGATACCCGGCAGGCCAGCGTGGGACTCCCGTGAGCGGAAAGGCGCTTACTGCGCACGAGTCGGGCCAGCGGGGGACTCCCGTGAGCGGAGAGGCGCTTCCTGCGCACGAGGCGGGCCAGGGGGGTCTCCCGTGAGCGGAGAGGCGCTTCCTGCGCACGAGACGGGCCAGGGGGGGTCTCCCGTGAGCGGAAAGGCGCTTCCTGCGCACGAGGCAGGCCAGCGGGGGGCTCCCGTGAGCGGAGAGGCGCTTCCTGCGCACGAGGCGGGCCAGGGGGGTCTCCCGTGAGCGGAGAGGCGCTTCCTGCGCACGAGACGGGCCAGGGGGGGTCTCCCGTGAGCGGAAAGGCGCTTCCTGCGCACGAGGCAGGCCAGCGGGGGACTCCCGTGAGCGGAGAGGCGCTTCCTGCGCACGAGGCAGGCCAGCGGGGGACTCCCGTGAGCGGAGAGGCGCTTCCTGCGCACGAGGCAGGCCAGCGGGGGACTCCCGTGAGCGGAGAGGCGCTTCCTGCGCACGAGGCTATCTCTGAGGGGGGGGGTGGTCGCTCTGCTTTCTAAGCGCAGGTGCGATGAATGACCGAAGATAGTTCTTGATAATATTTTCCTTTGGAAATTTGTTTTATTGGAAATTAATTCCGTACTTTGGGAAAGTTTTCGTTGGAAACTATTGTATAAATGCTTGTTAATTATTTAAAACACTGATTATTATGAATGCAATTACGTTAAAGGCGCTCTTTTGCATCAGCGGGGTGGCTGTCGGTGGGCTTCTTCTGTTCTCTTCTTTTGAGACCAAGGCTACAGAAAGGTGGGGAATAGGAAGTGCTTTGGTTGCCGAGTCTGTCGAAGTGGCTCTGACTCGGGTTGCTGAGCTGGGAGTTGAGAAGATGGATCTGGAAAATTCTGGAGTTAAAACGCTGAAAGGGAATGAATTGACGACTGAGGTGCCGAATGCCGAAAGGTTGGCGGAAGAGCAGAAAGCAGAGCTGTCGGGTGCAGGAAGACCGGCGGAAGAGCAGAGTGTTGAGATGACGGGTGCGGTAAGGCCAGATGAGGAGACGGCGGCGAAGGAAAAGCCGACGACAAAGGTGGTGCACATCACCAAGGCTGATTTCCTTAAGAAGGTCTACGACTTCGAAAAGAACCCCGATGAGTGGAAATACCTCGGATCTCAGCCGGCTATTGTCGATTTCTATGCGGACTGGTGCGGGCCGTGCAGGCAGCTGTCGCCTGTGCTGGACGAACTGGCCAAGGAATATTCAGGGAAACTCACCATCTACAAGGTCAATGTGGACAATGAGAGGGGACTGGCTACATTTTTCGGCATAAGATCGATTCCGACGCTTCTGTTCATTCCGATGAAGGGTAAGCCGCAGAGGTCTCTCGGGGCTTTGTCTAAGACGGAGCTCAAGGGACTCATCAAGGATGTTCTTAAAGTTGAGCTGTAGTTGGTAGGTCGTGGAGAATAAGAAGAACGCAATCTGCCGCCTTCGCGAGATCCATAGGGCGATCTCCGGGCTGGACGCTGAGTTTCAGAGGAAATTCGGGCTGAACCTGAACGAGGCGATGCTTCTCTGCTTCCTTGCGGGGCAGGGAAGCGCTTCGGCATCGGAACTATCAGATGAGTTGGGGCTTACACATTCGAATATGTCCAAGGTTCTTGCCTCGGCGGAAAAAACATCCCTCATCAGCCGGAAACTTAACCCGGCTGACAAGCGGGGGATGATCTTCTCGCTTACAGACGAGGGCCGCATCCGGCTCGCCTCCATCCACTGTGAGGAATTGGTGATCCCGGACTTACTCAAAGGAATCCTCGGTTAGGCTCAGAGCCTTCCGCACTTCCTTGCGGTCCTTGTGGAACAAGATCTCTAAAGATCCGCTGTGTGCTAATCTGAAGAATTCCCTCACTTCCCTGACCGTCTGAAGTCCTTGTGGAACAAGACCTCTAAGTAACGTGAAAAAAATAACCTGCTTCAGATTAGGAGAAGATTTTCGAGGATAGATCTATTTTCGAAGAAGGAGTGTGCCGGTGGCACATGACTGATGAGAAAAAGAGATCTAGACCGAAAAGATTCCTTAAGATGAGGCAGGTTATTTTTTGAAGGTTACTAAAGATCCGCTGTGTGGGTAAGCTTGCCGTCGGTGTCGTAGATCCTGACGGCGATCTTTTTGGCGTTCACGGTAATCTCCATCCTCTGCCACTGGCCGTTGGTGATCACAGGGAAGGATGCGTCGGTAGATCCAACTTCGCGGAAAGAGTACTTGTGCACGTGGCCGCTCAGCATCAGATCGACACCCGCACCGTTGAGGATAGGCAGGAACTTCTCCGACATATTCAGATTGCCGTGCCATGCGTCCTTGATCTGAGGGGGAATATGGTTGAAGACGATCCTTCTTTCGGCGTTCTTCCACTCATCACTCTCCACCACGCCCTTGAGCCATTTGGCTTCCTCGTTCAGATAAGGCTCCGAGCAGAGCCGTCCTTGGTTCTCGATGTCGCTGTCCACCTTGTCCTCGCCGCCGTCCAGCACCAGGAACAGGAACTTGCCATATTTGAAGGTGTAGTAGGGGCCGTGCTCCGGGAAGTCGAAATATTCAGAGATCCGCAGCGCGTCCCTGCCTCTGAACTCGTGGTTGCCGCGGGCCATGAAGAGAGGAGTCTGGTCGGCGAACAGGTCGCTGGCCGGCTTGAGGTAGTGCCGGACGATCTTCTCGCTGTAGGCCAGGTCGGAGGTCATGTCTCCGTTGAACAGAACGAAGTCGAACTCCTTGTTCTTCTCCTTGTCCGCGAACAGTCTGCGCAGTAGCGAGTCCTGGGCGTGCACGTCGTTGACAACGGCGAACCTGACCTCGCTGTAATCCTCTTTGAGAGTGGTGGCCTTAGGCAGGTCAACCTTGTAGGCCGGCGCTCCGGAGCCTTTCCCGTAGACCGGATTGTAGTTGTTGTAGTAGTCCTGCACCGCCGTCATCATCACCCTGTAGCGGTAGCTCGTGCCGGGCTTAAGCCCGCCAATCGTCACCTTGTGGATCTTGCCGATAGGCTTCAGCCCGTGGCCGCGCATGTCGTAGTACTTCGGCCTGTCCTTGTAGTAGAAATTCTCCTCGTTGTCCGGAGCGATCTCCACCCACCCCACAGCGTCCACGTCCGTCATCCACATCACCGTGAAGCTGTCCGTGGTAACACTCTGAAGGTAAGGCCCGCACACGATCCTGGCAATGGCCGGCCCGTTCTGCGCCTCCGCCAAAAACGGCAGCACCGCCAGAACCGCAATCAAAAGGTACTTTCTCATATTCTTGAATATCACTGTTTATCGTCTGTTCGTCAGAGGCCCGGCCAAAGAAACCCGGCAAACCGTCCGTCCGTTTCGTTGAACACAAATTTACTTCGTTTTGCCGAAAAGGCAAAATCATTGGTGCGGTTCTTTCAATCCGCAATGGATGAGTCCACTTGAAAAAGTCGTTTTTGAAAAACATGTGCCTCGCAGATACTTCTGTAAGGGGTAAAAAGTGGCAAATGGCACTTTTTCAAGTGGGCTCATGGATCCAAATGTTCGAAATGACTATAATTCATTATTTTTGTGTTTGATTCCGAGACTCTTCTATGTGGTTAAGGAACGATTATAATAACCAATAATGTATTGAATAGTTATGAACAGCATGCTGATGAGGGGCTTGATGATCGGCCTGACTGCGCTGTCAGGCAGTCTGGCTTTGTCGGCTCAGGTTGTGGTTTCTTCAGGATTTGAACAACTTGACAGATGGGCGTCCGAGTGCCTTGCCGAAAGGAGTATGACCCTTGGTTATCCAGGCAACAATGACATAAGACTGGAGGAGTTTTACCGCTGGTACGCAGGAAAACCGGCTTTGATTCCATTAGCGTCAGCGGTCATAAATTCTTCGGCATCGACAGCCCTTGCGGACTTTTCATCACAACCCGCGACGTTTACGACAATCAGTCAACCTACGACATCTCTTATCTGAACGCCAACATGCGCATGATAAACTGCTCACGATCAGGAATCGAGCCACTCAAATTTTGGTGGCTTATGAAAACGGTCGGCGATGAAGGCTGGACAGAGCAGGCCGCGAGGATTTTTGAAAACACGCGATACCTTAAGTCTGAGCTTAAAAGGATAGGTTGGCCTTATTGGAACAATGAATATAGCAACACAGTCATATTCCGCCGTCCTTCCGCCAAAGTCGTAAGGAAATATAATCTCGCTTGCGGCGAGGACGCGGCGTTTGGCGGAAAGCTGTCGCATGTTGTCGTCATGCAGCATGTCACAAAGGATTCGATCGACAGGCTCATCGCCGATCTGCGGAACGAGACAATCTCGGATCTGTGACGTCAATCGCATTCCCGCACATCTGGGTCGTCTCAGCCGACGAAATCCTTTGGCAGGACACCGAACTGCCTGAAGAAGCATTTGGCGAAGTACGACGGGGTGTTGAAGCCTACCATGTAGCAGATCTCATTGACCTTGTACTTTTGCTCGGCCAGCAGGCTGGCGGCCTTGCGCAGACGCATCTCCTTGATGAAATTGTTAGGAGTCATGCCGCAGGCCTCCTTGGTACGCTCGAACAGGACGGAACGGCTCAGGTGCATCTGCTCCGCCAAGTCATCGACGGAGAAATCCATGTCGGTAAATCTCACAGACACTATCTCGCTGATTTGCTGAAGGAATAGCTCGTCGCCTTTACCCTGCACGGTGCTTCTTAACGGGGCGTACGGACGTTTGCTGAAACTGTCCCAGATCATTTTTCTCTTGTCGAGAATGCCGTTCCGCTTGCTCCGGGAGGTGGTGCCTGTTATGTTATGGCTCCTATTCGATGATTTTTGTTATTTTTGGTAAGCGTTAAAAAATAAGTTGAACTAAATTTGTGTCAGATTTAGTTCAAGTTATTTTTCAATGATCACTTGATGTCTGCATTAAAATTTTGAATGATATGAAAAGGTTTCTTATTGTGATGGCGGCGGTGTTGCTGACTGCTTTGTCCGTGTCTGCGAAAGTCTCTCTTCCATCGCTCGTCGGTGACAACATGGTTCTTCAGCGCAACACTTCCGTGAATGTCTGGGGAAAGGCCAAGGCCGGGGCAAAGGTCTCAGTGTCTGTGTCATGGAGCAAGGAAAGGTATCGTACCAAAGCTGATCCGGACGGGAATTGGCGTGTCAGGGTAGCGACCGCTGACGCCGGCGGCCCTCACACCATGACCATCTCCGACGGCGAGCCGGTCACCGTCCGGGGGATCATGCTCGGCGAGGTTTGGCTTTGCTGTGGGCAGTCCAATATGGAGATGCCGCTTTGCGGTTTCATGATGCAGCCGGTCGAAAATTATCCCGAGTACCTGATGGATGTTCCTACCGAGGCCTCCTTGATCAGGTTTTTCCAGGTTCCCCGGGTTCCGGCTGACGAACCGGCGGACACCTGCGGAGGAGAATGGCTTTTGCCTACCATGAGGAACGCGAGTCAGTTCAGCGCCTGCGGTTATTTCTTCGGCAGGGCGTTGTCCAAGGCTCTCGTAGGTGTGCCGGTGGGTCTGATCTCCTCGAACTGGGGAGGCACACGCATCGAATGCTGGATGAGCGATGAGGCAATCCTCTCCACCGAGGGGATCAACCATGAGTTCGCCCTCTCCGGAGAAGGGGTCACCAGTGAGCCCCACAGGCTGTTCAACTCGATGATCTGGCCTCTGCGCCATTACACGGCCAAGGGATGGATCTGGTACCAAGGGGAGTCGAACAGGATCAACTGGTTTGACTATAGGAATCTTATGGTTTCCATGGTTGACTTGTGGAGGAATATCTGGGAGGATGAGGGAATGCCGTTCTATTTCGTTCAGCTTGCCCCTTACCCCTACAACGGCGAGGGACTGCGCTCTCTGCCTCTGGTCGTGGAGGCACAGTACCAGGCAATGGCTCAAATCCCTCATAGCGGCATTGCCGCAACGACAGACATCGGCAGCCGTACTTGCATACATCCTCGGAAGAAGATGGAGGTGGGCACCAGGCTTGCATGGCTCGCGCTCCGTAACGACTATGGTGTCGATGGAGTGCCGCTTCCTGCTCCGACCTACAAGTCGATGGAGAAGGAGTACAACGATTACCACAAGTGCAACCAGCTTGTCCTGAGTTTCAACAACCTTTCCGGACAGAATGAGTTCAATGAGTCCGACAGCATTCTCGGTTTCGCCTCGGACGGCTACTACACTCCGGGAGGCTTTGAGATCGCCGGGGCGGACAAGGTCTGGCATAAGGCCAAAGTCAACTTCCGCTGGTGGCAGAATAAGATTGAAGTCTGGTCGGAAGATGTCCCCGAGCCTGTAGCCGCTCGCTATGCTTTCAGAAACTATCCCGAGGACGCAAACGTGATGACAACCTCCGGTCAGCCTTTCGCTCCGTTCAGAACGGATGACTGGGAAGTCAAAGATGTGGGAATAATAAAATAAAAACGTGATGAAAAGGATTCTGTGGGCCATTCTGGCGCTGGTAACGAGCGCCAATGCGGCATATTCGCAGACGTGCTGGACAATCGGAACGGACGGTTCTATAGAGCTGAATCCCGAAAGGATCGTCCTGCCATATTCCGACCACATCGAGATGAGCGGGGAACAGGTTTCCTGCGTCCTTCGATGGATGGTTGACGAAAAAGGCCTGTTCGGCCAGGAAAGATCGTTGGTTTTCCCGATGCTTCGCCGTGTCCCTAATGACACGCACGCCAGCCTGCTTTACAGGATGGGTACGGACGTCATGTCGCTGGTCGGGATCAACTCCCTTGTCCCTCGGCAGCTTTCCACTAAGAAAGTGTCCATAAACGGAGCCCTTTCCGTTGTCAATGAATATGGTGTCGGAAAGGCCAATGTCGGTGGCGCCCGCGGTGACTACACGAGGCCTGTCGCGGAAGTGAGCCAGACAATCTTTCCCAGCCGTACCCTTCCAATGGTCTGCGAGATCTATGTCTTGAGGAATATTTCGGACAAGCCATTGACGGTAAGCGTTCCTGAGTTCAGCCAAGTGGTAAGGACCCTGGCCGGAGAAGGGCTGGACGGCAGTTATGTGATCAGGGCCGATATATTCGGAAGCGGGACTTATGTCCTTGCGCCGCGGAACGAGATAAGGTTCCATGCGGCCTTTCAGGCTTATCGGGCCGACACGGAAAGGATGATCGTACCTGACATTGACGCTGAATATGCCGCAAGGATGTCCTTCATCCGGGAGGACGTTGATTCTTCCTTGATTCTAAGGACTCCGGATCCGGCCATCGACGCAGAGTTCCGTTTCGCTAAGATCAGGGCGTCGGAGAGCATATTCAGGACAAAAGGAGGTCTGATGCACGGGCCTGGTGGTGAGTCTTATTATGCAGCCCTATGGTGTAACGATGAATGCGAATATGTCTCGCCTTTTTATCCTTTCCTTGGCTATGCGACCGGCAATGAATCTTCATTTAACTGCTACAGTCTGTTCTCCAGGTATCAAAATCCTGAGTTCAAGCCGATTCCAAGTTCGATAATCGCCGAGGGGACCGACATCTGGGACGGGGCCGGTGACCGCGGAGACGCTGCCATGGTCGCCCACGGTGCGCCACGTTATGTCCTGGCGCGCGCGGACAGAAAAGAGGCGGAACAACTTTGGCCTTTCATAAAATGGTGTCTTGAATATTGCCACAGAAAGCTCAATGCCCAAGGTGTTCCTGAATCCGATTCAGATGAGTTGGAGGGTCGTTTCCCTGCCGGGGACGCCAACCTTTCGACCGCCTGTCTTTACTACGACGGCCTCGTTTCCGCCACATATCTCGCCCCGTTGATGGGAGAGCCTTCATCGGTCACCAAGACATACCGCAGGCGGGCCGCTGACCTGAAAAAGGCGATTGAGAATTATTTCGGCGGCAATGTAAGCGGTTATGACACTTACCGTTACTATGACGGTAACGATGTGTTGAGGTCATGGATATGTCTTCCGTTGTGTTTCGGTATCAATGACAGAGCCGAGGGTACGCTCGTGGCTCTGTTCTCCAAGGAAATGATGACCAGGGACGGAATCCTGACTCAGCAGGGCAGCACAACCTTCTGGGACAGATCAACCCTCTATGCTCTGAGAGGAGCTTTCGCCGCCGGCTATGCCGACGAGGCGCTTGTGCAGCTTCATGATTATTCTGAGCGCAGGCTTCTCGGAACTCATGTCCCATATCCGGTCGAGGCTTATCCTGAAGGATCGCAGCGGCACCTGTCCGCGGAAAGCGGACTGTATTGCAGGGTGATCACTGAAGGTCTGTTCGGAATACGTCCGACTGGATTTGATTCATTCAGCCTGAAGGTTCAGATGCCCTCAGGCTGGAACACGATGTCTCTTGATCACATAAAGGCTTTCGGCAAAGACTTCAACATCGCCGCGCGAAGGTTGGACGACCAAAGAATCAAGGTCACGGTCAATTATGATGGAAAAACCCGTGAATATTCAGTCAAATCAGGACAGGAAATCAAAAACATAACATTGAAGTGATGATTATTCCATAAATCATCGTGGCAGATAACTCCTTTATAATCAAGGAAAAACGCTATGTCCTGGTGCGATGTCTCCCACTAGGACATAGTTTATTATCTTGATATTCAGTAATTTAGATGCCACGCTTTTTTCCTATTTCTCGCCGGTGTACATCCGGCAGATGCCGAGGGTGAAGGCTTTGTGGGTGACGGCGCGGAAGCCGGCCTCGCGCATTGTGGCGGAGAATTCCTTTTTGCCGGGGAAGGCGGCCACAGAGGCGGGGAGGTAGGCGTAGGCGGCCTTGTCACCGGAGACCTTGCCGCCGATCTTCGGGAGGATGTGGAGGAAATAGAGGTCGTAGAACCAGCGGATTATCTTGTTCTCTGGGCGGGAGAGCTCAAGGATCACGAGACGGCCGCCGGGTTTGAGGACGCGGAGCATCTCCCTTAGGCCTTTCTCTCTATTCTCGAAGTTCCTGATTCCGAAGGCTATGGTGACTCTGTCGAAGGTGTTGTCGGGGAAGCGGAGGTTCTCGCCGTCTCCTTCCTCGATGCTTATCATCTCAGTCAGGCCTGCTTTTGCGACCTTCTCGCGCATCACCGCCAGCATACCCTCCGACAGATCCACGCCGGTCACGTGACTTCCGGTCGCTGAACTCAAGGCTTTGGCGATGGCGATGGAGAAATCGCCCGTTCCGCAGGCCAGATCCAGGACGCGGACCGGAGCCGGAGCATCCACGATCCGCTTCAGCGCACGCCTCCTCCAAATTTTGTCCACGTCCAGCGAAAGGATGTGATTCAGAGCGTCATAGTCGCCAGCGATGCTGTCGAACATATTCCTGACTTTTGTCTTTGTCGGCATATTCCTAAAAAATTAAAAATCCCGCTCCGGCGAGGATGGAGAGGAAGAAAGTTGAGATCACGAGCATCGGCAGCATCGGGTCGAGAGCACGCTCGCTCCGGGTCCATACACCTTGCAAGTGCTTGATGTACAATGGAAGAGTGATGATGAATATGTAATGTCCCGGCGCGAAATCATAGACCGCGCAAAACACCAGTATCAAGGTCCAGCCCAATGTGACCAGGATGGTCTGGTATATTCTCGCCCCCTTCATCCCGAGCTTGATGGCCACGGTCACACGATTCACCGCATCCGTCTTCATGTCTCTTATGTTGTTGACATTAAGCACACCGACACTGAAGCATCCGATGGCAGAGGCCGGCAGAAGCATAATCAGTGGCGGCAGTTCCCGAGCCGCGACATAATACCCACCGAGCACCGACACAAGGCCAAAGAATATGAACACGGACACGTCGCCCAGCCCTCTGTACCCATAAGGATTCTTGCCCAAAGTGTACTTCATCGCACCCACGATAGCCGCCGCGCCAAGCACTTCCAGACAGATTGACTCAGTTTTGAATATGCTCCTGAAGGAAACACTTATCATCGCCAGACCGGAGACGATGCAAAGGACGATGAATATTCCGATGAGCTTTTTGATGTCTCCTACGGTCATATCTCCGCTGCCGAGGGCGTACTGGGGGCCTTGACGGTCAGCAGAGTCGGTGCCGTTCAAGGTGTCGCCGAGCTCATTGGACAGATTTGAGAGGATCTGCAGACATACCGTTGTCAGGAAGATCAGCGCGGCTGTCCACGGGCTGACATCTGTCTTGTCCGCCGCGAGCGTCACCCCGAGGATCACCCCGGCCAAGGACAGCGGAAGAGTCCTCAGCCTCATCGATTTTATGCTGGCTTTCAGCGTCATATTCAATAATTATTTGATTCTGTATAACAAAGGTACTCATATTCTCGAAAATATTCATAACTTTACATTTGTTGCGGAAAAGCGGCTCGCTTGTGTGGTGTCGCTTCGAGGCGGGAAAGGTTGAACATTAATATTCATGAATATGAGACGTAAATCATTCATTCTGGCAGCCGTGGCTGCTTTTGCCGCTGTCGCGTGCGGCCCTAAGGTTTCTGACAAGACAGCCATCGAAGGTGCTTTCGAGGGCAATGCTCCTGAAGAGGTAAGCATCAAGATTTCCGATCTTGGAATTGACACTACCCTCACTGTGACGGACGGGAAGTTCGCCGTTGTGCTTCCTGCATCCAAGACCGTGCTCGCCACGCTGACCGGGGAAGGAGTAAGAGCCAGATTCATTTCTGACGGTACTCCGTTGACGGTCACTGTCAAGGAAGACGGTACTTGCGAGATCGCTTCCAAGACTCCGTCTGTCTCTGTACAGGAGAGGTACAATGCCTTTGCCAACGCTATGGCTCAATTTGAGAAAGATGCTAGAGCCAAGCTTGAGGCTCTTGGCGACGAGGCCGCCGATTCTGCCAAGGATGAGGTTTTCGAGGCTTACCAGTCCGCCGTGGAGGAACTCAGCAAGAAGACGTTTGAGGCGAATCTCGACAACGCCATTGGCGCGTCCCTGTTAGGTAACATTCAGTATGACCTCACTCCTGCTCAGGTTGATTCTGTTCTGAACATGCTTGATCCGGCCATCCTTGAGACCAAGGCCGTCGCCGCCATAAAAGCTAAGAACGACTCCAAGAAGAACACCGCCGAGGGCATGATGTTCACCGACTTCGACATCAACGGCGTGAAGCTCTCCGACTTTGTTGGCAAGGGTCAGTATGTCCTCGTTGACTTCTGGGCCTCATGGTGCGGCCCATGCAAGAGGGAGATCCCTAACATCAAGAAGGTCTACGAAAAGTACGCCGGCAAGGATTTCGATGTCCTCAGCGTGGCAGTCTGGGATCAGCCTCAGGCTTCTGTTGACACAGCGAAGGCCTACGGTGTGAACTGGAAGGAGATCATTGACGCTCAGGCTGTTCCTACCGATCTCTACGGCATCCAGGGCATTCCTCACATCATCCTTTTCGGACCTGACGGAACCATCGTCAAGAGGGATCTCCGCGGTGAAGGCATTGAGGAGGAGGTCGCCAAGTACGTGACCGCCAAGAAGTAATATTCAAACGCTTTGAGCGAGAAGGGTCTTACAGTCAGGGAGAAAATCGCCCTGTTTCCACATTCCCCGGGGGTCTATCGTTACTACGATGCCTCGGGGAAGGTGATTTATGTGGGCAAGGCCAAGGATCTGCACAAGAGGGTGGCGCAGTACTTCGTGCCTCCGGAGAGGCTGAACGTGAAGACCAGGATTCTGGTCTCGAAGATCGCCGACGCGCAGTTCTCCGTTGTGGACTCCGAGGCCGACGCGCTGCTGCTGGAGAACAATCTCATCAAGCAGTACAAGCCTCGCTACAACATCCTGCTGAAGGACTCCAAGACCTATCCGTGGATCGTCATCACGAACGACGACTTCCCGAAGGTCTTTCTCACCCGCCGCGTGGACAGGAAAAACGGAACCTATTTCGGGCCGTACAGTTCGGTCTCGCACGCCAACTACCTTCTGGAGTTCTTCCGGAAGAACTACCCGCTGCGCTCCTGCAACCTGAAAATCACCGGCGACGCAATACTTCGGGGCAAATTCCGCCCGTGCCTTGACTTCCACATCGGACGCTGCAAAGGCTGCTGCGTTGGCGCGATCAGCAAGGAGGAATATTCATCCTACGTCACCGAGATCACCCGTCTGCTGAAAGGCGGCGTGAATGAGATAATCCGTGAATATGAGGCCGAGATGAAGCGTGCGGCCGCGGAGCTCCGTTTCGAGGAGGCGCAGGTCTGTAAAAACAGGATAGAGTCCTTGAAGAAGCACTATTCACATTCGATAATATCCTCTGTCGCAGATACTTCCTGTGATGTGTTCTCTCTGGTTTTCGATGGCCAGGAGGCTTTCGGAAACTTCCTGCGTGTTCGTGGCGGATCTGTCATCCAGTCGTTGAACCTGGGCTTCAAGATGAACATCGAGGAGGAGCAGGCATCTGTACTCAGCACGTTCATCGCCGAGATCGAATCCAAGTTCGGTGCATTGGCGAAAGAGGTCATCGTGCCGTTCAAGCCGGATGTGGAGATAGACGGCATCGACTTCCGCATCCCGGCGCGCGGCGACAAACTTTCCCTTCTCGAACTGAGCGTCAAGAATGCCAAGGAATATCTTTTCAACTCCATCAAGCAGAGGGAGCACACCGATCCTGACGAATATCGCAGGATGGTTCTTGAGGACTTGCGCAAGGCCTTGGGAATGAAGGAGCTTCCGACCCATATCGAGTGCTTCGACAACTCCAACATCCAGGGAACCAATCCGGTGGCTTCCTGTGTGGTTTTCCGTGACGGAGTGCCGTCCAAGAAGGATTACCGTAAGTTCAAGATCAAGACGGTCATCGGGGCGAATGATTTCGCTTCGATGAAGGAGGTGGTCAACCGAAGATATTCAAGAATGCTTGAAGAGGCTCCGGATGACCTTCCGCAGCTCGTAGTGATAGACGGCGGTGAGGGGCAATTGGAGTTCGCCCGCCAGGCTCTCGCCGAATTGGGCTTGATGGACAGACTGATGGTCATCGGCCTTGCCAAGCGTATGGAACTCGTGATCAGGGTGAACGATCCTTATCCTCTGTTTCTGGACCGTAACTCGCAGGCTCTTAAAGTCTTGATGCACATTCGTGATGAGGCTCACCGCTTCGGCATCACCTTCCATCGTAGCCTCAGGAGCAAAGCCCAGATCCAGAGTGCTTTGAGGGAGATCAAAGGTGTCGGTGAGCAGACCGAGAGGCGTCTTCTGATGCACTACGGCTCTGTCGCCCGCATCGCCGCCGCCCCCCTCGAAGACCTCTCCAAACTCGTCTCCCCGGCCCTCGCCGCCGAGATTCTCAAGGCACTTGACCAGTCTTGACCCAATACATTGAACCGTCTGCGACACACGCGTGATCTTCGCGCGTGATTCGCCCCCTTCTTGCACACCACCTTGCTCCTTGTGAACACCTCGTGAGCCAGATCAGCCTTTTTGCTCACAACAAGGCCTTTATGGGGACCTTCGTGAGCGGAAGAGCCTGATCTGTGCACGGACAACTGCTTTTGCCAGCTCCTTTGTGAACACCTCGTGAGCCAGATCAGCCTTTTTGCTCACAACAGGGCCTTTATGGGGCCTTCGTGAGCGGAAGAGCCTGATCTGTGCACGGAACACTTTTCTACTTCTCGGCGCGAATTTTCCGTGCTACTTTTCTCAGGGAAGGTCAGTCTGCTACAAAATTTTTTCTTTTTATGGAATAAATGCGTTATTGGCTTCCATATTTTTCGGAATAAATGTATATTTGCCTATGTAAAATTTCGGAATAAATGTGTGAGATATGCTTGATCGTAAGATTTCAAAACAAATAGAAAACTATCTAAATTCCGGCGGCGATAAAATGCTTGTTGTCGATGGAGCGAGACAAATCGGGAAGTCTTTCATTATCCGTGAGATCGGAAGCCGGTTGTTCCCGAACTTCATTGAGATTAATATGGAGAAAGACAAGCAGGGTGACAGGCTGTTTGCGGAAGCCAAGACAACCGAGAACTTCTATCTTGCATTGAGTGCTGTTGCAGGGGATAGGATGTCCGACAAGAAATCAACGCTCGTGTTCATCGATGAGATCCAGGCCTATGACCACCTGCTTACCTTGGTTAAGTTTCTTATGGAAGATGGGCGCTTTACCTACATAGCAAGCGGATCTCTGCTCGGGGTCACATTGAAGAAGACACAATCCATCCCGATAGGAAGCATAACTCCTTTGCATATGTATCCACTTGATTTCGAGGAATTTCTTTGGGCCAACGGTGTAGGGCGACTCGTTATAGAAGACTTGCGTCGGTGCTTTGAAGAGAGGGTCTCGCCTAACGAATCCATACACAGGAAAATGTTGGACTTGTTCAGGAAGTATCTTCTTGTGGGCGGTCTTCCGGATGCTGTGAATACTTATGTGAAGGAGCATAACATCGTCAAAGTGCGCGATGTGCACAGGGAAATTCTGGAACTCTATGGTCTTGACGCTTCAAAATACGAAAAGGAGTCATCGCGTAAGCTTAAGATTCTACGAATATATGAAATGATTCCGTCAAACCTTGAAAACAAGAAGAAGCGTGTCAAGGTCAAGGACATCGAAGGGAAAAAAGGTAAGCGGACCAGTGACTATCAGGACGAGTTTGACTACCTTGTGTCTTCCGGGGTCGCATTGGAGGTGGATGCCATAAGTCAGCCTGCTTATCCGCTCAGACAGAATGCGGGGAAGAATCTTCTCAAATTGTATCTTAATGACTGTGGCTTGTTTACGGGAATATTATATGGCAACGACATCAGGCCGGTTCTTGAAGACATCCGTTCTGTCAATCTTGGTTCGGTTTACGAGACGGTTGTCGCCCAAGAACTGAAGGCGCACGGATTCGGCCTGTACTATTATGATAACAAGAAAAACGGTGAGGTGGACTATCTGATTGATGATGTGAGGAATATGTCATCAATACCACTTGAGGTAAAATCGGGAAAAGACTACACGACGCATAGTGCTCTTGACAGATTTGTGGCCAACAGGGATTATGCGATCAGGCAGGCGTGTGTGTTGTCCAATGGATCAAAGGTTTTTGAAAAGGATGGTATCACATATTTCCCGATATATTTTGTGATGTTTTTCAACCATGATCTTGACATGCCTGAGGAAGAGTATATATTCTGATTACCATTTTAATTCCGCCAACAGGTTTAATTACTTGATTTGTTGTCTTTAATGAGCACCAGTCTTGACAATGTCCGGCTTACTGCTTCCTCAAGGTAGGCGATTCTCCGTTAAGTTCGTAACGCCACTCTGAGCCTGCGTTCTGCAAGGCGGTGTCAATGTGCAGTCGAACCAGCAAGCGATGATATCGCCATAATTTGAATTGGCTATACCACCACTATATGCAGTAAGTTTTCCCGTCACAGAGCAGGCAATGATTTGGCCATGATTTTGACCCGCTTCGCGGGATATTGTCATTTGTTAAAAAGCGGCTTCGCCGCAAATCAACTGCAAACCGAGTGCAAAGCCAAGCTCGCTTGGGCTATGCCGAGGTGCAGCGTTGATTATTCAA
>OIYX01000400.1_pt1 | contig 15620 bp, 11 predicted proteins | sample 1588431 | NCBI WGS metagenome assembly OIYX01 (sample SAMN03283241) | human gut metagenome | biome: human-associated habitat; material: feces | host: Homo sapiens | place: Peru | collected 2012
GAAGTATTGGTAGGTACCCCTTTGAGTGCTTTTGTAGCCGATCAGTTGAAAACTACTGAGCACGTGCGAGTTATCAATGGTAATCCTCTGACAGGTACTCAAGCATCACTTGCCTCTTATGTAGGTGGACACACCTCAGAGATCACCGCTATTCCAGAGGGTGACGACAAGGATGAGATGCTGGGCTGGATACTTCCACGCACCGATCAGTTCTCTACATCCCGCAGCTATTTCTCATGGCTTTTCGGCAAGAAGAAGGAATATGCGCTGGATGCACGTGTGAAGGGTGGTGAGCGCCACATGATCATGAGCGGCGAGTACGACTCTGTATTGCCAATGGACATCTATGGTGAGTATCTCATCAAAGCCATCATCACAGGCGATATCGACAAGCAGGAGCAGCTCGGTATCTACGAGGTGAGCCCAGAAGACTTTGCTGTAGCTGAGTTTGTAGATAGTTCCAAGCTCGAACTCCAGAAGATTGTACGTGACGGTTTGAACACCTTGCGTAAGGAGAATGCTTAATTCCAATAATGAATAAATAAAAAATGAGTGCATTAAGAAATTATCTCAATAAGATAAAGCCTAACTTCCAGGAGGGAGGTAAGCTTCATGCCTTCGAGAGTGTCTTCGATGGTTTCGAGAGTTTCCTGTACGTGCCTAACACGACAGCGAAGAGCGGAGCCAGCATTCACGACTCTATTGACTCGAAGCGCATCATGAGCTTTGTGGTAATCGCCCTGATTCCTGCATTGCTCTTCGGTATGTATAATGTGGGATACCAGAATTTCAAGGCTGCCGGTACATTGGATACTGCCAGCTTCATCGAGGTCTTCGGCTTCGGATTCTTAGCTGTCCTCCCTAAGTTGCTGGTTAGCTACATCGTGGGTCTCGGCATCGAGTTTGCCTGGGCTCAGTGGAAGCACGAGGAAATCCAGGAGGGTTATCTCGTCAGCGGTATCATCATCCCATTGATTATTCCTATCACTACACCGCTCTGGATGCTTGCCTTGGCTTGCGCCTTCGCAGTTATCTTCTGCAAGGAAATCTTCGGTGGTACAGGTATGAACATCTTCAATGTGGCTGTAGGTGCCCGTATGTTCCTCTTCTTCTCATATCCATTGGCTATGAGTGGTGATAAGGTTTGGATTGCCAAGGATGCCATCTTCGGTCTCGGCAACACCTTGGCAGACGGATTCACAGCGGCTACTCCGCTCGGACAGTTGGCTCAGAACATTACGCCTACCGCTAATCTCGGCGACGCCATCACTGGTTTCATCCCTGGCTGTATCGGTGAGACATCTGTCATCGCCATTGCCATCGGTGCCATCATCCTTCTCTGGACAGGTATCGCATCTTGGAAGACCATGGGTTCAGTATTCGCAGGTGGCATCGTGATGGCGCTTATCTTCCAGGCTCTCGGCATGACACCTATCGCTTGGTATGAGCACATCGTTCTCGGTGGTTTCTGCTTCGGTGCCGTATTCATGGCTACCGACCCTGTAACCTCTGCCCGTACAGAAAAGGGAAAGTACTTCTACGGATTCTTCATCGGTGCCATCGCCGTCATCGTACGTGTGATGAACCCAGGTTATCCAGAGGGTATGATGCTCGCTATCTTCTTCGGCAACATGTTTGCTCCACTCATCGACTACTGTGTAGTACAGAGCAACATCTCTCGCCGTGCTAAACGTGCAATTAAATAATGTAGGAGGAATGTAGATATGAAGACAAATTCAAATAGCTATACTATTATCTATTCGGTTATCATCGTGGTAATCGTGGCATTCCTGCTCGCATTCGTGTCTTCTTCATTGAAGGCAACACAGGATGCTAACGTGGCACTGGATACTCAGAAGCAGATTCTGAACTCACTCAACCTCCGCGACCTCGACAATGCAACTGCGGCTGCTAAATATAAAGAGGTGGTAAAGGCAGAGAAGGAGAAGGACGGCATGAAGTATTACGAGTGCGAGATTGATGGTCAGAAGAAGACCGTTTACTCCGTAAAGGGTATGGGTCTCTGGGGCGGCATTTCAGGCTTCATCGCCGTGGATGCTGACAACAACACCATCTATGGCGTATATTTCAACCACGAAGGCGAGACAGCCGGACTCGGTGCTGAAATCAAGGACAACCTGAAGTGGCAGCAGAAGTTCCAGGGCAAGAAGATTCACAAGGATGGCGTACCGGGCATCGCGCTCGGCGTTGAGAAAGACGCTCCAGCAGGCGACCCAAATAATGTGGATGCCGTGACAGGTGCTACATTGACATCCGATGGTGTGGATGCTATGCTCAAGGAAGGTCTTGCTAAATTCATTAAATAATTAAGCGATATTATGGCATTATTTAGTAAACAAAATAAGGAGGCATTCATCAAGCCATTGAACGGTGACAACCCTGTCCTCGTCCAGGTGCTTGGTATCTGTAGTGCCTTGGCTGTTACTTCACAGTTGAAGCCAGCCATTGTGATGGGACTTGCCGTTACGATCATCACGGCATTCTCTAATGTGATTATTTCCATCATCCGCAACACCATCCCTCAGCGCATCCGTATCATCGTTCAGCTGGTGGTAGTTGCTGCCCTGGTTACCATCGTGAGCCAGGTATTGAAGGCTTTCGCCTACGACGTGAGCGTGCAGCTCTCTGTGTACGTGGGGTTGATCATCACCAACTGTATCCTGATGGGTCGCTTGGAGGCATTCGCCATGATGAACAAGCCTTGGTCTTCATTCCTCGATGGTGTAGGTAATGGTTTGGGTTACGCCCTCATCCTTGTGATTGTGGGTGCAGTACGTGAGCTCCTGGGCCGTGGCTCATTGCTCGGTTTCCAGCTGATTCCAGAGGGAGCTTACGATTTCGGATATGTTAACAACGGTATGATGACCATGCCAGCCATGGCATTGATTCTCGTTGGATGTGTAATCTGGGTACATCGTGCCTATATTTATAAGGAGGAGAAGTAAGATGGAGCACGCAATTAGTTTGTTTTTCCGTTCGATTTTCGTCGATAACATGATCTTCGCCTACTTCTTGGGTATGTGTTCATACTTGGCAGTATCTAAGAACGTGAAGACCTCTTTGGGATTGGGTCTTGCAGTAACCTTCGTGTTGCTCATCACCGTACCAGTAGATTATCTCCTGCAGACCAAGGTGCTCAGCGCTGACGGAATCTTAGGTGTGGATCTCACTTACCTGAGTTTCATCCTCTTCATCGCAGTCATCGCCGGTATCGTGCAGTTGGTCGAGATGGTTGTAGAGAAGTTCTCTCCATCGCTCTATGCAGCTTTGGGTATCTTCCTGCCATTGATTGCTGTAAACTGTGCCATCATGGGTGCATCGCTCTTCATGCAGCAGCGCATCCTGATGGATCCTACCAATACTCAGGCTATCACCTCAGTATGGGATAGCATTGTATATGCAGTAGGTTCTGGTCTCGGTTGGACACTCGCCATCGTGCTGATGGGTGCCATCCGCGAGAAGATGCAGTATTGCGACGTGCCAAAGCCATTGCAGGGACTCGGCATCACATTTATCACAGTAGGCCTCATGGCAATGGCTATGCTTTGCTTCTCAGGCTTGAAAATCTAAAAAAGGAGGACTATAGATATGGGTAATACATCATTTATATTGGCTAGTATCGGAGTTTTCCTCGTGGTGATTCTCCTGCTGGTTATCATCCTGCTCGTGGCTAAGAAGTATCTGAGCCCTAGCGGAAATGTAAATATCGAAATCAATGGCGACAAGACCATCAACGTGCCTCAGGGCAGCAGTTTGATGACTACGCTGAATGAGAACGGCATCTTCCTGCCTTCTGCCTGCGGCGGTAAGGCAAGCTGTGGCCAGTGTAAGGTTCAGGTGCTCGAGGGCGGCGGCGAGATTCTCGATTCCGAGAAGCCTCACTTCACCCGCAAGCAGATTAAGGACCACTGGCGTCTGGGATGCCAGTGCAAGGTGAAGGGCGACCTGAAGATCAAGGTGCCTGAGAGTGTGATGGGCGTGAAAGAGTGGGAGTGCGAGGTTATCTCCAACAAGAACGTTTCATCATTCATCAAGGAGTTCAAGGTGGCTCTGCCTCCAGGCGAGCACATGGACTTCGTTCCGGGTTCTTACGCTCAGATCAAGATTCCTGCATACGACTGCATCGATTACGACAAGGACTTCGACAAGGATCTCATTGGCGAGGAGTACATCGGAGCATGGAAGAAGTTCAACATCTTCTCTCTCAAGGCTCACAATCCAGAGCCTACCGTTCGTGCTTACTCTATGGCGAACTATCCTGACGAGGGTGATATCATCACTCTTACAGTCCGTATCGCCACAACTCCATTCTTGCCACGTCCACAGGTAGGATTCCAGAACGTACCAACAGGTATCGCTTCTTCTTACATCTTCTCATTGAAGCCAGGCGACAAGGTAATGATGAGTGGTCCTTACGGCGACTTCCATCCTAACTTCACTTCTGGCAAGGAGATGATCTGGATTGGTGGTGGTGCCGGTATGGCTCCATTGCGTGCGCAGATTATGCACATGACCAAGACCCTGCACACCACCGACCGTGAGCTTCACTTCTTCTACGGAGCTCGTGCGTTGGGTGAGGCATTCTTCCTGGAAGACTTCTGGGAGCTTGAGAAGGAATTCCCTAACTTCCACTTCCATCTTTCATTGGACCGCAAGGACCCAGTGGCAGATGCTCAGGGCGTGAAGTACTACGAGGGATTTGCTGTTAACTGCATCCGTGATACCTACTTGAAGGATCATGAGGCACCAGAGGATTGCGAGTACTATCTCTGCGGACCTCCAATGTTGATCAAGACCGTAACCGATTATCTGGATTCTCTGGGAGTTGATCCTGAGAGCATCATGTATGATAACTTCGGATAAAGATGATAAAATAAAAGCCGTTGCGCTCATGAGTTGCCTCATGATGCCCAACGGTTTTTTTGTATTGTTAACAGACTTCTTGGCTTGAAATCTTGGCTGTTTGTCGTTTTTTTCCTAATTTTGCATCACGTTATCCGTCACAATGGATCAACAGTGACAGAATCGCATTAAAATAATAGAAATCAAAAGGAAAGAAGAATTATGAAATACCTCTTATTTTCGGATATACATGGCTGTTTGCCAGCATTAGAACGGGCACTCGACTTCTATGAGGCTCAGAAGTGTGATATGATGTGCATCATGGGCGACATCATCAACTATGGTCCCCGCAACCGCATTCCGGAGGGCATCGACCCTAAGGGCATCGTGGAGCGCCTCAATGGTCTGGCAGACCAAATTATCGCCGTACGTGGCAACTGTGATGCAGAGGTCGATCAGATGCTGCTCGATTTCCCTATCATGGAAACCTACGCCCTGCTCGTGGATGACGGCAAGCGATACCTGCTGACCCACGGACATATATATAATAAGGAGAACATGCCTAAGGGACCTTATGATGCCATCATCTACGGCCATTCTCATCTCTGGGAACTGTCGCATTCCGACCGTGCCATCTGCAATACGGGCAGCATCACCTTCCCTAAGGGCGGCAATCCTCCTACCATCGCCACCTTGGAGGACGGCAAGTTCACCATGTACAATTTGGATACATTGGAAGTCATGGCTACCATGGAGGTGTAATCAAAAAAGGAAAATCCTAATAATATGATCGAGGAATATCAAATCAGAATTCTGCCAGAACAGGCAGCGAGCGAGGAAGGCATCAAGCGCTATCTCGCCAAGGAAAAGGGGTTGGATGTGAGAACACTCAACCAGGTGAGAGTACTCAAGAGAAGCATCGATGCCCGCCAGCGCACCATCTTTGTCAATCTCAAGGTGCGTGCCTATATCAATGAGTTTCCGCAGGACGACCAGTATGTCCATACGGAATATCCCGACGTGAGCAGTAACCCTTGTGTCATTGTGGTGGGAGAGGGACCTGGCGGTCTCTTTGCTTCCCTCAAACTCATCGAATTGGGTTACAGACCGGTGGTTTTGGAGCGTGGCAAGGATGTGCGTGAGCGCAAGAAAGACCTCAGTAATATCACCAAGACCCAGAAGGTGGATGGCGAGAGCAACTACTGTTTTGGTGAGGGTGGTGCAGGTGCCTATAGTGACGGCAAACTTTATACCCGCAGCAAGAAACGTGGTAGCGTGGATAAGATACTGAATGTGTTCTGTCAGCATGGAGCCAATACGAATATCTTAGCTGATGCCCATCCGCATATCGGTACCGATAAGTTGCCGCGTGTCATCGAGAATATGCGCAATACCATTCTCCAATGTGGTGGTGAGGTGCATTTCCAGACCAAGATGACCCGCTTCGTCTTGGAGGGCGACAAGGTGATAGGTGTGGAGGCTGTCAACCTGCAGACGGGTGCGGAGGAAAACTATCGTGGACCAGTGATTTTGGCTACCGGTCATAGTGCCCGTGATGTGTATCGCTATCTCGCTTCTTCCAAGATAGAGATTGAGGCGAAGGGCATTGCGGTGGGTGTCCGTCTGGAGCATCCTTCCCAGATCATCGACCAGATACAGTATCACAACAAGAACGGTCGTGGCAAGTATCTGCCTGCAGCCGAATACAGTTTTGTAACCCAGGTGGATGGCAGGGGCGTATATAGTTTCTGTATGTGTCCGGGCGGTTTTGTGATTCCTGCAGCTACGGGTCCTGAACAGCTTGTGGTCAACGGTATGAGTCCGAGCAACCGTGGTACGGCATGGAGCAATTCGGGCATGGTGGTGGAGACGCATCCTGAAGATGTAGCGCCATTTGTGAAGGATCATCAGGCAGTGTTGGAGGAAATCGAACTTCGCAGACAGGAGGATTCTTCACTCTTCACTCCTCACTCTTCCCTTCAAATGATGTATTTCCAGGAGATATTGGAGAAACAGTGCTGGCAGCAGGGCAACATGAAGCAGACGGCGCCATCTCAGCGCATGGCCGACTTCGTGAACAACCGTTTGAGTTACGACCTGCCTAAGAGCAGTTATGCGCCGGGTCTGGTATCCAGTCCGCTTCATTTCTGGATGCCGTCATTTGTGAGCAAGCGTCTGCAGGAAGGATTCAAAACATTCGGCAAGAATGCGCATGGTTTCCTGACCAATGAGGCGATACTGATAGCGACGGAGACTCGCACCTCTTCTCCAGTCCGCATCGTTCGCGACCGTGAAACCTTGCAGCATGTCCGCATCCAGGGTCTCTTCCCTTGTGGTGAGGGAGCTGGCTATGCTGGTGGCATCGTTTCAGCAGGCGTGGATGGAGAACGCTGTGCCGAAATGTGTGCGCAGTATATGGAGCAGCTGTGATTTAAAATAATCAAATAAAAGTTGATAATTATGGTAGAGACAAACGATAGAAGATTGCCTGTAGGTATCCAGTCCTTTGAGGAAATCAGAAGGGAAGGGTATCTTTATGTTGACAAGACAGATATCATCTGGCAACTTGCCAATAGAGGGAAAAAATATAATTACCTGAGCCGCCCACGCCGCTTTGGTAAGTCTGTGCTGGTTGATACGATCGAAGCTTATTTCTTAGGAAAGAAAGAACTCTTTGAGGGCTTGAAAATCATGGATTTAGAGACGGAATGGGTGAAACGTCCTGTCATCAGACTCGACATGAGTCGTGCTGGCGCTGAACCGAAAACATTACGATCTTATTTAGATCTTACTTTTGATAGACTGGAGGAGGAGTATGGTATTACTCCTAAACCTACAGCCCAGCTTGCCGACCGTTTTGATGCCATCATCCAAACAGCCTGCAAGCAGACAGGACAGCAGGTGGCGATTCTTATTGATGAATACGATTCTCCATTGCAGCATTCCTGGAAAACCCCTGAGCATGAGGCGTGCACAAATGTCTATAGAGAAGTGTTTGCCATTCTTAAGGCAGATGATAAATACGAGAAGTTTGTCTTTATCACAGGTATCACCAAGTTTACACAGATTTCCCTCTTTTCTGTGCTCAATAACCTGAGCAATATCAGTTTTGATCCAGAATATGCTGCCATCTGCGGTATTACGAAGGAAGAAGCTCTCCGTGATTTCAAGCCTGAAATCAGTAAATTGGCAGCCAAGAACGACTGGACTTTCGATGAAGCCGTAGCACAATTGACGGCTTATTATGATGGTTATCATTTCAGTTATGAGAATATGGTGGATGTATTCAATCCATTCAGTCTCATCAATGCCCTTTCTGATTTTAGATTGAAGAACTATTGGGCTTCATCAGGTGCAACCTCGCTGCTTCCAAAGTTTGTGGATGATATGGAAATAAGGATGAAAGATTTTGAAAATTGTCCGATAGACAGCGATACTTTAGAGACCTCGGATGTGACAGGTGGAGGAGCAGAATTATTCCTCTATCAGTCTGGCTACCTCACAATAAAGGGATACATGGAGGGAATTTATTTGTTAGGCATTCCAAACAATGAAGTTCGCAGGGCTCTTTATAAGATAGTATTACCTGTCTTGACGTTGAAAACTGAAGCCCAAGTCATATCTACTCAAAATATGTTGTTGTATTCGCTGAAACTTGGCAATCTTCCCGAAGCCATGAAATGTCTGAAAGCTCTCATTTCGGATGTACCTTACAGCAACAAGAAACTGGCAAGTATGGACATGGAGGAGCGATATCGCCTGATTCTGAGCACCATCTTCAATGCCATCGGTTGTCGGGTGGAAGTAGAGAAGATGATTGCTACAGGCAGAATTGATATGGTGGTAGAGACTATCAATATTGTCTATGTATTAGAACTGAAATTGAGCAATAATGGCGGTGTTGATGCTGCCGCAGAGCAGATAAAAGCCAAGCAATATGCCGAACCATTCCAGGCTGACAAGCGCAAAGTAATAGCCCTTGCCATAGAACTGGATGAGTTAGGAAAAGGATTGATAGATTGGAAAGCAATATAAAAAATCGGCGCATTTCCCATATTTTGAGGGAAAATGCGCCGATTTTATGTTATTTTTATGCAATTTGCATGGAAAGAAGTCTTATTCTTACCACGTCAACGCTTTCTGAGCCTCTTTGTTAGGAATATCAAGCGTAAATAGCTTAGTTTCAGGGTCATAATCCTTAATGGTTATACAACCACTTTGGTTAATATCAATTCTGCCATGGTTTGTTCTTTTAAGTTTCTGGTGATAATACCTTATCAGCCTATTTGCTTTTGCAAAGCTAATCATTTTATTCGGAATAACAAAGGGAATTGGCTAAAAAATGCCGATTGTGCAAACGTTTGCACAGCAATATATGTAGAAATTAGAGGGAAAAATGTGCAGGTTTCGGAAAAAAAAGTTAATTTTGCCGCAATAAAGTAAGTATAATAAAAGTTTCTAACTAAGTAATGGATATTGCTAAAAGCATGTTCATCTTAAAAAATTAGACAAAGTTAAAAATGACGTATAAGTTCCTAAAGAAGTGATGATTGCCTAACTGAAAAGTACAAGGTCATCTACCTGTTCATAGAAGCTTAGAACAATATATAAATAATAACTTAACTAAATAAATAGAAAAGATGAAAAGATTTACATTAATGATGATGGTGTTGTGCTTCTTAATGAGCATACCACTGAAAATGATGGCTGAAACTGTCACCGTTCATTTCATTGATAATAATGGATGGACAGAGTATGATGCTTATGTTTTTGATATAAGTACGAATAAGTCGATTTCCGAAAAAGATTATCCTTGGCCTGGTAAGCGCACAAATTACACAACAACAACAACCGCCAATGGTACGAAAGTAGTAACATGGACTATTGATTTGCTTGATTGTACACTTGCTAATGCTCGTATTGTTTTTAATAATGGTGGTAACGGCAATCAGTATCCTGGAAATGGTGGTGGTTTTGAAGTAGCTAATAATCAGTATTACGATAATAACGGTAAGACCGATGCTCCTTCAGAAGGTGGTGGCTCAACTGGCGGCAGCACAACCGAGAAGTGGAATACTGTGACAACGAATCGTCTCACAGGAAAAATATATACTCAGGGTTTCTATCTCGCTGGTGACTTCTTTACCTTTGATACAGATGGGATAAATTATGACGATGCTGTGTTCAAGTTCCAGCCGCAGGAGGATATTAATGAAAGTGCAAGAATTCCATATGATGTATATATGGTTGAGATACCTGCTTCTCTTACTGCTAAAGCTCAGCTTATGTATGTGAACGAGAATGGAGAAAAAACTGGTATCTTTGGTCCAGGAACTGCGAATAAAATAATTGATAAGGATTTTCCTGCAACGGGGCAAAATACCGAATGGGCTGGTATAACACCTAATGAAAGTACAAATCTCTTTGACAAGACAAAGAATTATTGGGATTTTTTTAGTCGTAATGTGTCTAAAAGTGAGTATTCTGATGGATTGTACAAAGTATATATTGCTGTAGAAAAGAATACTCATGAGCCAAAGATGTGGAAGATTACACATATAGCAGATAAGCGTGTAGCTTACTTCCTCAGCAATACTCCTGATGCAACAGCTATGCCTCTTTATGATACTTACAAATTAAAAAATCGAGATACTAACCCCCAATTTTACAATAATTTCTTTGGTACAGTCAATTTCGCTGCAAATCGTTCGTACTATGTAATATCTAATTATATTTATAATAACGATAAGGTTGATGATGCGAAAGATTATGGAACTATTCATGGATTTTATCTGGAAAGAATTCCGAGTCCAACGACAAATAAGTTATTCTTACAAGGTAATGGTGGACTTGATTTTACAGGTAGTGATCCTAATAATTTGATTTGTCCAAATTTAGCTCCATTAAAAGTTGGCAAAGATTATTGGGGTACACGAATCGTAGAATATAATCCTTCAAGGGGAAAAAAGAATGTACATGGTACGCCATTTGGTTTTTGTGGTGACCTTCAGCTGCGTCGTGATCGTGCAGTACTTACCTCTGTATCTTTGGTTGGTGATGCTATTCCTGGTACATTAAATGCGAATGGTACATGGAATTACAAATCTAATGTTGCAGATATGGTTTATGATGAAACTGAGCAGTGTTATAAGGCGAGAGTCGTTACTACTGCAGAAGCTTATGGAGAAAAGTTCAGATTTGTAGGTAACCATGATCAAAAAATTACTTGGTATGAGGATACTAATACTGATAAAAATAAGATGGCTAAGAATCCTTATGATTCTGATGATGCATCAGTACTTGGTCATACCGCAGATGTCAATGATCCTAACAAAGTAGATTATTCTGAAGATGGTAACCCTGCCAGTGCAGGTTATGATAGTTGGAATATCATCTGGAACCGCCCTGCAGGTCGATGGACAGTACGTCTTTACTTCTATACCTATGGTGTTGGTACCGATAAACCAGTTACTGAATATTATTACACCATTACTGCAAATAGGGATATGGAGTTACACGATTTAGAGGACGTGGTTTATGGTTCTGAAGACAACAAGCAAAAAATAACTAATTCGCTTGGCTATAGGTATATGAGAACATGGAGTGCACAAAAGTCATGGAAGATTTCTGATAAGGTTGATATCTTTGTGGTTAGTAGCATCAGCCCAGATGATAAATCTGGTGTTGTTACGATGACTCTAAAGAATATTAATGAATTTGTATCTAAGGATAGCCGTGTGATTCCTGCTAATACTGGTGTGATTCTTGCAACAAATTGTGATAATGTTTCTAATAAGATACCTGGAGCTAAATTCAAATCTCGTGAAGATTTAAAATCCTACAATAATTTGGTAATTCCTATGGAGGAGTATAAAGATGTTGTAGAATATCCGAAGGATAAAAACCGCTTGGAGCCAATTCTTGTTTCACATGTGATTCCTTCATCTGACAAGGATAATTACAATTATTTCTTTGGATACTATAATGCCCAGATTGCTACAGGTGATAAAAAATATGGAGCAAATGATTATCTTCTTGGATTCTGGATTTCTAAAGGTAGCAAGCCATACTTAAGTAACTGTAGTTATTTGTCAATACCTAAGAAAACTGCGGCAACGATGAAATATCTTGGTACAAGTTATGTTGATTTTGAATCTGTTAGCAGTGCGAAGAAGGTTCCTGGAGTCATATTTGACTTTGATAATGTTGGCGGTACAACAGGTATCAACGAGGTGGTAAATCAGAGCACTAAGTTGAACGATGGCAAATACTACACCCTGAGTGGTCAGCAGGTAGAGAAGCCTACAGCAGGTGGTATCTATATCCACAACGGCAGAAAGTTCGTGGTTAAGTAACTATAAGTATTGTAGAACAAGTAAGCAAAGAATAAAATGAAAAAGAAATATATACAACCGAATGTTTCAGTAAGTTTTGTAGTTGTGGAGTCACAACTGTTGGGACAATCGCAAATTGAAGGAATTGAATATGGACCAGGCGGAATTGGTGGAGGTCTCTCCAAGGAAAATAACTTCTCTTCTTGGGATTACGATTTCGATGAGGAGGATGAGTCAGAATCTAATTTCAGCAGCAAGTCGCTCTGGGATTAAGTGAAAATTCAGATGAAATGAGTTTGAAACAAAAATATACAGAGTTTATATAACAAACTTTTATTAATCATCTTTTACTAAAGTTAGGCGAGGGTTGCAGGGATGCAATCCTCGTTTTTCGTTTAGCAGGTTGTTAGTGAGGGGGGATGGGGCAGATTTCTATAATTCATAAATGCCATAACTCATTGAATATGGGAGAATCTTTTTTCTGAGTAATTTGCTGATAACTTGAAGGATTCTTGCTGTTTTTTTTGGTATTTTCGATAAAATAGCTTATTTTTGCATCACATTTCAGTTAAACGTTTTAAAAGGAGATGAATATGAAACGGATAGAAGAACGATATATTAGCTTGCTTACCGATTTCGGTTTTAAGCGTATCTTTGGAACAAAGCCTAACAAGGATTTGCTCATCAATTTCTTGAATTCACTGTTTGAAGGTTTTCAGGTCATTAAGGATGTGAAGTACTTGAATAGTGAGCACGTTGGTGATGTCTTTGCCGAGCGCAAGGCCATCTTTGATGTTTATTGCGAAAATGAACATGGTGAAAAGTTCATCGTTGAAATGCAGAATGCTTATCAGAAGTACTTCAAGGATCGTTCTTTGTTCTATTCTACTTTTCCTATCCGTGAGCAGGCTCCAAAAGGGGCAGAATGGAACTTCAAACTTGAACATGTATATACAGTTGCTCTGCTGAACTTCGACTTGGAAGAAGAGGCATTTGACAAGAATGATATCAACCATGATGTAGGCTTGCTTGATAAGAAGACTTTTAAGGTTTTTAATGACAAACTTTCTTTCAAGTATGTTGAGATAGCGAAGTTCAACAAGACAGAGGAGGAGCTTGACACGCTTTATGATAAGTGGTTGTATGTATTGAAAAACCTTTCCCGATTGGATAAGCGTCCTGCTGCCTTGAAAGAGAAAGTGTTTACTAAACTCTTTGAGGAGGCCGAGATTGCGAAGTTCACCCCAACAGAGCTGAAAGAATATGAGGATAGTTTGAAGGCTTACCGTGATGTCAAAAACTCTATAGATACGGCTTTGGAAAAGGGTCGTGAAGAAGGTATGGCGGAAGGAATGGCTAAAGGAATGGAAAAAGGAATGGCTAAAGGAATGGAAAAAGGAATGGCTAAAGGAATGGAAAAAGAAAAGCAATCCACAGCTCGCCGCCTTCTTTCAATGGGTCTTTCTGAAGAGCAAGTATCAACGGCCACCGAGCTTCCACTGGAGGTAATCCGGAAATTGAGTGAACAAGCCTGAACTGGCTGAACTTTCAGAAAATCATATAAAAATGAGGAAAGAATATGAGGATAGTTTGAAGGCTTATCGTGATGTCAAGAACTCTATAGATCCGGTTATCTGACCATCAAGGATTATGACGAGGGTGTTTATACTTTAGGTATTCCTAACTTTGAAGTAAGGAAAGCACTTAAAGAATTACTTTAAGCATTTTTTAGGTTTAAATACTACACCTCTCTTAAACCATTACTTTATGGTCTAAGAGAGGTTTTTAATTATGCAAACTTTTGGGCGGAAATCTTTGAAAGATTCTATGCAATCGATTGCATAATAATATTTTACGTTCTAGTGCAATCGATTGCATATAAAAAGTGTGGGTAAAGCGCTTGTTTATTTGCTGTTTACACCTTTTGTTATTATATTTGCAAACAAATGATAAATAACTAAATATCTTAACTTAACAACACAATTTATGAGAAGGTTTACTAAGAAGCTTTGGACGGCATTGCTGCTCCTTCTGGTCTCAATGCAGTCGATGGCGACGGATGTCTTCACATCTAATCGTACAGACTTCCGAGACGAAAGTATCTATTTCATGATTACCACACGTTTCTACGATGGTGATCCTGCTAACAATGTGCTCTGCTGGGATAACCAGGAAGCACAGAAGAGTACCAAGGACCCTTGTTGGCGAGGTGACTTCCAGGGTGTGATCGACAAGCTCGACTACATCAAGGCGTTAGGTTTCACTGCCATCTGGATTACTCCTGTCGTACAGAATGCATCCGGTTATGACTACCACGGCTATCATGCTTCGGATTTCTCCAAGGTAGATTGCCGTTATCAGAGCGGTGACGGCAAAAAGAGCGGTGACGTGATGTTCCAGGAACTCATTGACAAGGCTCACAAAAAGGGTATCAAGATTATCCTCGATATCGTGCTCAACCACTCCGGTAACTTCGGTGAGGAGAAGCTCTGCAAGGAGTTCGACCGCGATACACGTCTTCGTAATCAGGCAGACATCAATGCTTGTATGATTCCTAATCCCGAAACATTAGGTAGTGACTATCCAAGTCTTTTGCCTACGGCACAGTATCAGCGTCGTCTTGCCCTGATGAAGAATACAGATGGCAATAACCACGATATACACAACTATTGGCATCATACAGCCAACAACTGGAACTGGGACTTCCCAAGCCGTTGGATGGGTCAGATTGCTGGTGACTGTGTGGATCTCAACACAGAGAACGACTACGTGGCTAAGTATCTCGTAGATTGCTATGGACAGTTTATCAAGATGGGTGTCGATGGTTTCCGTATTGATACATCCGGCCACATCTCCCGCTTGACATTCAACAAGGAGTTCATCCCTGAATTTGTAGCTCTCGGTAAGAAGTACGAGGACAAGCGCTTGAACAAGGCACCTTTCTTTATGTATGGTGAGGTTTGTACACGTATGAACGATGTAACCTACAGAGGTCAGGCCAATCTTTCTTGCTACTTCTATACCTGGAAGTCGGATCAGTCCTTGCTTGATGCTTGGGATGGAAGCCAAAGCTACTGGGATAATCAGGTGATTCCTGAGGGTTCTGAGCCTGTGGGTCCACAACAGCTTTGCTTGAAGGAGACAACTTCTCCACAGAGCAACAATGCCAAGATGATCAATGGCGCATGGCACGAGCCAGACTATTCTCTGGCAAGCGGATTCAACGTCATTGACTTCCCTATGCACTACAGCTACAACACTGCCCAACAGGCTTTCGGCATGGCAAGCGGCGATGAGTGCTATAATGACGCTACTTTCAATGTGGTATATGTAGATAGCCATGACTATAGTCCAGGTCCTAACGATACCAACCGTTTCGGTGGTACAGATGCTCAGTGGGCTGAGAACCTCTCTCTCTTGTTT
>OIYX01000405.1_pt1 | contig 15499 bp, 10 predicted proteins | sample 1588431 | NCBI WGS metagenome assembly OIYX01 (sample SAMN03283241) | human gut metagenome | biome: human-associated habitat; material: feces | host: Homo sapiens | place: Peru | collected 2012
GTGTGAAGCCTACGGCGGATGCTGGCGCGGTCATGAAGACGATGGCGCGCACTCTGCCAAGGGCATCACCGCGCGGACGAAGGTGATCTTTGGCGAGCCTGGTCATGCCTACGTGTATCTCATTTATGGCATGTATACCTGCCTCAATATCGTCTGCGAGCCCGAAGGAATACCCGGCTGCGTCCTTATTCGCGCCATCGAGCCGCTTTCCGGCGTGGAGCTCATGCGGCATCGACGCAAAGGCGCGAAGGGCAGGCTTCTCACAGGAGGGCCCGGTCGCCTGACGATGGCGATGGGCATCGATCGCTCCTTCTATGGGGAAGACCTCACCGGAAACCGGCTCTGGATCGAAAAGGGAGAGGGGTATTTCCCCGTGAAGCGCACCAAACGCATCGGTATCGACTATGCGAAGTATGGAAGAAATTTCCCGTGGCGCATGGTGCTTGAAGATAATATATATGTATCTAAGTAAAGAGGGCAGCTCTAGGGAGCCACGGATCACATCTGACCCTGCGATCGAACCGGCGTTTTCCTGCGGCTGCTCTTTTATGATGAAAGAAGTGCTTGCCATCGATGCGTCCATGCATAGCAAGCTCTGGCAAAGGCGATTGGCTATGCATAGAGCCTGCTTTTGTTTAACTTTTCAAAAGAATCCCATAAAACGCTCTTAAATGGCTATGAGAGCGTTTTTGTGCTATAATAAGATTAGCTATTGTTTAATTTACAGCGCAAAAGGCGCTGTCTTTTTTCGCAAGGAGACACTATGGATATCGAATGGAAAGAAGGAAAGATCATCAATACCCCCTTGGAAGGGCAGATGAAGAATTCCTACATCGACTACGCCATGTCGGTCATCGTGACTCGTGCGCTGCCGGACGTGCGAGACGGCCTGAAGCCCGTACATCGCCGCATCCTCTACGCGATGAGCGAAGCCGGGATGCTGCCGGGCAAGGCGTACAAGAAGTCGGCCCGCATCGTCGGTGATGTCTTAGGTAAGTACCACCCGCACGGCGATACCGCCGTCTATGAGTCTGCTGTCCGCATGGCGCAGGACTTCTCGACGCGCTACCCGCTGGTCGATGGACACGGGAACTTCGGCTCTGTCGACGGCGACTCTGCGGCTGCGATGCGTTATACGGAAATGCGTATGGCGAAGATCACCGTAGAAATGCTGCGCGACATCGACAAGAATACCGTCGATTTCATGCCGAACTATGACGGCTCGCTGCAGGAACCGCTCGTCCTGCCGTCCCGCATTCCGAACCTGCTTGTGAATGGTTCCTACGGCATCGCCGTCGGCATGGCGACGAATATCCCGCCGCACAACCTGTCGGAAGTGGTCGATGGCCTCTCTGCCATGATCGATGATCCCGACATTACGATCGATGGGCTGATGAAGTATATCAAAGGCCCGGATTTCCCGACCGCCGGTATCATTCAGGGCGTGAAGGGCATCGAGGATACCTACCGCACCGGCCGCGGCAGCATCACCGTGCGTGCAAAGACGGAGATCGAAGACATGGATCGCGGCAAGCACCGTATCGTCGTGACAGAGATCCCGTATCAGGTGAACAAGGCGCGCCTTATCGAGTCCATCGCCGACCTGCAGCGCCAGAAGGTCTTGGACGGCATCACCGCCCTTCGCGATGAATCCGACCGCAGTGGCATGCGTATCGCCATCGAGCTGCGCGCCGACGTCAGCCCGGACATCATGCTGAATAATCTCTTCAAGCATACCCAGATGCAGGTGAATTTCGGTGCCATCATGCTGGCACTGGTCGACGGACATCCGCGCATCCTGAATCTGAAGCAGATCCTTTACTATTACCTGAAGCATCAGGAAGAAGTCATCACCAGAAGAAGCCAGTACGAACTCGACAAAGCCAGAGCCAGAGCGCATATCTTGGAAGGCCTCCTCATCGCGCTCGACCACATCGACGAAGTCATCAAGACCATCCGCGAATCCCGCACCGATGACGTGGCGAAACAGGCTCTCATGTCGAAATTCGGACTTTCGGAAAAGCAGGCCATCGCCATCCTCGACATGCGCCTGCGTAAGCTGACAGGCCTCGAAAGAGACAAGCTCGAACAGGACTACAAAGACGTGCAGGAAACCATTGCTTACCTCGAAGACCTCCTCTCCTCCAGAGAGAAGATCATGGGCGTCGTCAAAGACGAACTTCAGGATGAAAAGAAAAACTTCGGCGATGAACGCCGCACCCAGATCTCGGCGACGAAGGAAGACTTTACCCTGACTGATCTCATCCCGGATGAACCGATGACCATCACCCTGACGAAGCAGAACTACATTAAACGCATGGATTCTGCGGATATCCGCGTCCAGAAGAAGGGCGGCCGCGGCGTCTCCGGCATGAAGATGAAGGATGAAGACTATGTCTGGAAGATCCTGAATACCTCCACGCACAACCGCATCCTCTTCTTCACGAATAAGGGCAAGGTCTACATGAAGACTGCCGTAGAATTCCCGAAATCCACGAGAACCGCACGCGGCAGCGCGCTCATCAATTTCATTCCGAATCTGGCCCGTGACGAAAGAGTCACCGAACTCCTCGACCTCGACAACGTCCAGGAAGGGACGAAGTACCTCCTCATGGTCACGAAGAAGGGCTATGTGAAGAAGACGGAGCTTGCGGAATACAAGAATATCAATAAGAACGGTCTCATCTCCATCCGCCTCAATGAGGGGGATCGCCTCGCAGCTGTGCTTGCGATTACCGGTGAAGAGGAGATCATCCTCGGCACCAAGGACGGCATGGCCATCCGCTTCTCTGTGGATGACAGCGAAGTCCGCTCCATGGGCCGCGCTGCCGCCGGTGTCCATGGCATCAAGCTCGCCGGTGATGATGAAGTCGTCGGCGCATGCATCGCAGCAGATAAGGATATCTTTACCATTTCTGCGGACGGCAATGCCAAGAGAAACAAGGCCTCTGCCTATCATATCCAGAGCCGAAACGGCAAGGGCATCCGGAATTTCCGCCGCGGCTACGAGGTCGTAGCTCTTGTCGCAGCGGATGATAAGGATGAGCTCGTCGGTGTCTCTGAACAGGGCATCACCATCAAGACGAAAGCAAGCCAGATCGTCAGCAAGAAGACGAAAGCAGGGCAGGGCGTCATCCTCCAGCGTCTCGAAGAAGGCGACCGCATCGCTTCCATCGACGTGCTCTCGAATGATCCGGAAGCTGAAGAAAGCGAAGAATAAGCAGGTGACAGGGGACTCTCGTGATTTTAGTAACTAGTCCCTGGTCACCAGCCGCTAGTCACCAGCCGCTAGTCACCAGTCACTAGCTACCAGTCACCAGTCACTAGCTACCAGTCACTAGTCACCAGCCACATACATACCAGCAAAAACCCGCCGCGCGGAAAAGCGCGGCGGGTTTTTGCATCTGACTGATGAAGCGCCGGGGGAAATACAGGGAAGAGAGCGTCGAGATTTAATCTGGGGTTCGCTATCTTTTCCTCTGGCTGTATCGTATAATTACATCAGAGTAAGGAAACATGGATGCAATCGTTTCCGCAAGACTGTATTTCAAGGAGGACTTATGGCAGCAACGAAAGACACAAATATGCAGCAGGACAGACAGAAAGCACTTGAAAATGCGATGAAGCAGATCACCAAGGAATTTGGCGCCGGCTCCATCATGCGTCTTGGCGAAATGGGGGACAAGCTCGATATCGAGGTCATCCCGACGGGGTCGCTCGCACTGGATATCGCTGTCGGCGTCGGCGGCTATCCGCGCGGCCGCGTCATCGAGATCTATGGGCCGGAGTCCTCCGGTAAGACGACACTGGCACTGCATGCGATCGCAGAAGCACAGAAGATGGGCGGCGTCACCGCATTCATCGATGCAGAGCATGCGCTCGACCCGGTCTATGCACATCACCTCGGGGTCGATACGAAAGAGCTTTTGATTTCCCAGCCGGACAGCGGCGAGCAGGCACTCTCCATCGCAGAGTCTCTGGTCAGAAGCGGCGCGGTCGATATGATCGTCATCGACTCGGTCGCAGCCCTTGTACCGAAGCAGGAAATCGAAGGGGATATCAGCGATGCATCGGTCGGCCTGCAGGCGCGCCTCATGAGCAAGGCACTCCGCAAGCTGACGGGGATCATCAGCAAATCGAAGACCATCGTCATCTTCATCAACCAGCTGCGTGAAAAGGTCGGCGTGATGTTCGGCAATCCGGAGACCACCACCGGCGGCCGTGCGCTGAAATTCTACTCCTCCATCCGCATCGAGATCCGCAAGCTCGAAGTCATCAAGAATGGCTCGGACATCATTGGCAACCGCACGAAGGCGAAGGTCGTGAAGAACAAAGTCGCTCCGCCATTCAAGGTGGCTGAGTTCGATATCATGTACGGGGAAGGGATTTCCAAGGAAGGCACACTCCTTGATATCGCAGTCGATATGGAAATCATCCAGAAGAGCGGGGCATGGTACTCGTACAAGGGCAGCCGCATCAGCCAGGGCCGCGAGGCTGCAAAACGTTACCTGAAGGAACACCCGGATGTCGAAGCGGAGATTGATAAGATCATCCGTGACACCCTTGTCGTAGAACCGGATCATTTCGAAGATGGCGTACACTCGGAAGCGGACAGCGAAACGGACTCGTCCGAAGGATAGGACCTGCTACGAGACGGCGGTGTACCTTTTGCAGTTCCGCGACCAGAGCGAGAAGGATCTCACGCGGAAGCTGAAAGAGAGGGAGTACACGGAAAAGGAAATCGAAGAGGCGATGGCAAGGCTCAGGGACTATGACTATGTCAATGATGAGAATCTCGCCGATGAGCTTTTCGAAGCCTATCGCCGCCGCGCGCAGTACGGAGACGCCTACATCCATCAGAAGCTGAAGCTGAAGGGGCTTGTGACGGAGAAGCACCTGCAGCCGGAGGAAGAAATCGAGATGGCGGCCGCTCTCCTGCAAAAGAAATGGGGCATGAGCCCGAAGATGCGGACAGATTTCAAAAAGTCAGCCTCCTTCCTCCTGCGAAGGGGCTTTTCCCATGATGCGGTCATGACGGTGATGCATGAGATGGATTTTGAAGACATAGAAGAGTGAGAACGGCAGACCGAGAGGTCTGCCGTTTTTTGATGGGTGGGGACTGGTTACTAGTGACTAGTGACTGGCGACTGGTGACTGGTGACTGGTCACTAATTCTTTTTCACGGCAAACTAAAAATAAATCGAAAAGGCTATTGACTATTTGACTATTTGATGTATAATGGATTACAGAAATGAGGTAAGAAGTCAAGTGGAAAGTGGTGAGCGATATGAATAGTACAATGCTATCTGATAAAATAGAAAATTTCATTCTGGATCTGATGAATAAGCAGAATACAGACGAGCTGCTCTTGAAGCGCAAGGAGGTGGCCGATCACCTCGCGTGTGCACCGTCTCAGGTGACGTATGTGATCAATACACGGTTTTCTTCCAATGACCGATTCATCGTCGAGTCACGGCGGGGAAGCGGCGGATATATCAAGATTTCCCTACGCCCTGCCAGGCGTGAGGAGGTGCCGGACTACTACCATCGGTTGAAGGAGGCAGCGAGCCAGTACCAGAATGAAAAGTCAAATCATCAAACAAAAGACAAACCGGTATCTCAGGAGGAGATAGAAAACGGCCTTCGGGGATATTTCCAGATGCTTTTGAATTACGACATCATTTCCGAGCGTGAGTATCGGCTGATGTATGCGATGACGCACACGATGCTGGAGTATTGTCCGGAAGGACACCGAAAGGAAGCCGGACGGACGATGATCCATCGCATCGAGTGGGCGCTGAAAGGAGAATAAATATGCTTTGTGAACGCTGTCATGCACATCCTGCCACCGTTCATATGGTGCAGGTGGTGAACGGACATAGAAAAGAGGAGCATCTCTGCAGTGAGTGCGCAGAGAAAGAGCATGTGTTCCAGAAGGAGCAGAGCTTCTTTGGACATGGATTCTTTGACAGTCCGCTGGATCATTTCTTCGGCGGATCGATGCTTGGGCATCTCTTAGAAGACCCCTTCGGGACCCGCACGCTGGAAGATCAGGGCGGACAATTCATCGAAGTCAGCCCGGAAAAGCTGCCGGAGAATGAAGACGGCTACAACCGCTTCAAAGAGTCCATCCGCCCGTCGTTCCAGAAAGGGAAGAATGAAATTCCCGTCAATGAACCGAAGGCCAAAGAAAAGGCGGATGCTCCGGCGGAGAGCGAGGAGCTGCAAGCCTTGCGAAAGGAGCTCAAGAGCTGCGTCGATCGCGAAGACTTCGAGCGTGCCTGCGAGGTCAGAGATAAGATCAAGGCGATTGAAGGAAAGAAATGAGTGACTGGTGACCGAAATACCACCTTCATTTCTAATTTCTCATTTAATATAAACCCAAAAACAAAGGAGGGATTTCTATGGAAGACAGATATACAGATGGTGTAAAAAATGCCTGGAAATTTGCAGGAGAAGAGGCTTCGAAGCTGGGCAGTGATTATTTGGGGACCGAGCATCTGCTTTTGGGCATTGCCCACGAAAAAGATTCGGCCGGCGGCAAGATCCTGAATTCGATGGGCGTGACCGTAGAGGCTGTGGAGCCGCTGCTTGCCGGGCAGGGGAGGAGCGGCTTCTTCTCTCGCCGTGAGCTGTATGTAGCGCCGCGGACGAAACGGGTGCTGGAAATGGCGCTGGAGGAAGCCAATGATCTTGGCAATTCCTTCGTCGGCACGGAGCATCTGCTGCTTGCCATTCTTCGGGAAGGCAGCGGCGTTGCGATGCAGATCCTGGAGCATTTCGGCGTGACACAGGAGAAGCTGCAGAAAGCCTTCGATACCTATATTTCGGAAGACGGAAATGGAGAAGGCAGTGCAGAGCTGGGAGAGATGGGTGATTTTGCCATCGACCTCAATGAAAAAGCCAAACAGGGCAAGATCGACCCTGTCATCGGGCGTCAGACGGAGATCAATCGTGTGATCCAGATCCTGTCCCGCAGAAATAAGAACAACCCTGTCCTCATCGGTGAGCCGGGCGTAGGCAAGACAGCCATCGCAGAAGGGCTTGCACAGCGGATCGTTTCTCATGATGTGCCGGAGATCCTGAAGGACTGCCATGTGATTTCTCTCAATATGTCCTCCGTCGTCGCCGGTACCAAGTACAGAGGCGAATTTGAGGAACGGCTGAAAAAAGTCATTGATGAAGTGAAGAAACATAAAGACTGGATCCTTTTCGTCGATGAACTGCATACACTGGTGGGAGCAGGCTCGACGGAAGGCTCCATGGATGCAGCCAATATCATGAAACCGGCTTTGGCACGCGGGGAGCTGCGCTGCATCGGTGCGACCACTTTGAAAGAATATAAGAAGTATATCGAAAAGGATGCCGCTTTGGAACGTCGGTTCCAGCCGGTCAAAGTCGGTGAACCGACAGCGGAAGATACGCTGAAGATCTTGAAGGGTCTGCGTGATCGCTACGAAGCCTTTCATAAAGCGAAGATCACCGATGAAGCAATGAAAGCGGCTGTCGAACTTTCCGGTCGTTACATCACAGATCGTTTCCAGCCTGATAAAGCCATCGATGTCATCGATGAAGCCGCCGCCAAGGTCCGCATGGAAGCGTCTTCGACACCGGATGCGCTGAAAGAGAAGGAAGAAAAGCTGGCCTCCCTTTTGAAAGAAAAGGAAGCAGCTGTGGCTTCGCAGGATTTTGAAAAAGCCGCCGAGTATCGTGATGCTGCCAAGAAGATGCAGAGTGAGATCGCCCTCATGAAGAAGGACTGGAAGGGTGCGGATCATGATGATCTTAATGTCACGGAAGAAGATGTGGCAGAAGTCGTCGCTAAATGGACGGGGGTACCGCTGCAGAATCTGAAGAAGAGCGACTCCGAGCGCCTGCTCCATCTGGAAGAAGAGCTGCATAAGAGAGTGGTCGGTCAGGATGAGGCTGTCCATGCCGTTGCCACGGCGATCCGTCGTGCGCGTGCCGGCATGAAGGATCCGAAACGTCCGATCGGTTCCTTCCTATTCCTCGGCTCGACCGGTGTCGGCAAGACCGAGCTGGCCAGAGCGCTCGCTGAATGCATGTTTGGCAGTGAGAAAAATATGATCCGTTTCGATATGTCGGAATACATGGAGAAACACGAAGTGTCCCGTCTCGTCGGTGCGCCTCCAGGATATGTCGGCTATGAAGAAGGCGGCCAGCTGACCGATGCCGTGAGAAAGACGCCGTACAGCGTCATCCTCTTCGATGAAGTCGAAAAGGCGCATCCGGATTTCTTCAATATTCTTCTGCAGGTACTCGATGATGGTCGTCTGACCGATGGTCAGGGCCGCACCGTGGACTTCACGAATGCTGTCATCATCATGACCAGTAACCTTGGCTCTGCCCTCTTGAAAAACCAGATGAAGAAACTGGGATTCAAAGCAGAGGACAAAGGCGAGAAGAAGGAAACCTTCGAGGATGTGAAGAAGCTGATGATGGATGAAGTGAAACACACGCTCCGTCCGGAATTCATCAACCGTATCGATGAGATCATCGTCTTCCATCCGCTCACCGCTTCCGATCTTTCCTCTATCGTGAACCTGATGCTTGCCAAGGTCGGCAAGAAGCTCGCGCACTTCGAAGTGAAGCTTGATGCCAGCAAAGAAGCGAAAAAGCTCCTCATCGATCATGGTACCGATGTGGAATACGGCGCCCGTCCGCTGCGCCGCACCATCCAGAAAGAAGTCGAAGACCCGATCTCCGAGCTCATTCTCCAGGAGGGTCTCGAAAAGAAGAAAGTCCTCCATATGGATGCCAAGGATGGCAAGCTGACTTTCCACGCGGAATGATGCCATCGCCTTTAGGCAGATGATATAATAAGAGTGCAATGGGAATGTAGTAGACATTTCCCGTTGCACTCTTTTTGTGTTTTTAGGGGTTCAACGGATTCTCTGGGGTCTGAAGGTTCAACGGGGAAGGTGCGGCGCGAAGCACCGAAGGATAAAATTGCGGCGAAGCCGCCACCACCACTCCTCACTTCTCACTCCTCACTTTGAGAAATTGTATAGCGTACTGATGAACAATATGATGATAAAGGAGATACGTCCATGGCCAAGAACCGAACCAAATACGTCTGCTCGAACTGCGGGGCAGAGACTGTGAGATGGATGGGGCGATGCCCGCAGTGCGGCTCATGGAATACACTCGAGGAGACGGTGGAGGAAGTCCTCCCCAAGCAGCTGCGGACGACGCATGAGGTGGTCAGCGGCAAGCGTCCGCAGAAGCTCTCGGAAGTGAATCTGGAAAACCATGAACGCATGCAGCTGGCGATGCCCGAGGTCGATCGTCCGCTCGGAGGCGGCATCGTACCCGGCTCCGTCATCCTTTGGGGTGGAGAGCCGGGGATCGGCAAGTCGACACTGATTCTCCAGGTCTGCCACGCCATGGCAAAGGCGGGACGGAGCGTCCTCTATGCGAGCGGGGAAGAGTCCGAAGCGCAGATCAAGATGCGCGCCGAAAGACTCGGCGCTGCTGATGACGATCTCTTCGTCTATTCCGGCGGCAATCTGGATGCCATCGTCTCTGAGGCAGAAAAAGAAAAGCCATCCATGCTGGTCATCGACTCCATCCAGACGATGTATCTGTCGGCCAATGAGTCCCCGATGGGAAGCCCCGCGCAGATCCGTGACTGCACCGCCGTGCTCGTGCGCCTCGCGAAAAGCGAGAACATCGCCGTCATGATCATCGGGCATGTGACAAAGGAAGGAAATCTCGCGGGACCGCGCATCTTGGAGCACATGGTCGACGTGGTCTTCTACTTGGAAGGCGACCGTAGCTACCAGTTCCGCGTGCTGAGGACGGTGAAGAACCGTTTCGGCTCCACCGCAGAGTCCGGGCTCTTCGTCATGGAGGGGCAGGGACTCAAAGGGATCGAAGACCCGTCGAAGTACCTGCTTCGTGACCGCACGAGCCAGACGCCGGGTCAGGCTGTCGTCGCCTGCATGGAGGGACTGCGACCTGTCCTTGTAGAGATCCAGGCGCTCACCGTCCACTCGGTCCTTGCCATCCCGCGCCGCATCGCGGCGGGTTATGACTACAACCGCATGATCATCCTCCTTGCCGTTTTGGAACGCCGCGGGCGTATCCCCTTCTCGACCGAAGATGTGTATCTCAATGTGGCGGGCGGCTTCCGTGTGAAAGAAACTGCCGCCGACTTGGCTGTCGCACTCGCGCTGATCTCCGTCAGAGGCGATGTCCCTGTCCCGCAGAACCTCATGGCACTCGGAGAGATCGGTCTCACCGGAGAGATCATGCCTGTTTCCCGTGTCACTCTTCGTCTCAAAGAAGCACTCAAGATGAAATTTACCCATTTCATCCTGTCGGAACGCAATAAAAAAGAAGTCCTGGCCTATTATGAAGCGCATCATCTGGACGAGGTCAGAGAACATACCGTATTCGTCAGAAATCTGAAAGACTTGATGGAAGCGGTGAAATGATTAGGGGCAACCTCTCCGCGAATCCTGTTTCCCCGCCCATGACATAGGGGATAGGGGATTCGTGCCCGATGGTCACCTCCACAAGCTCATTATATATGCATGAGACATCTACAAGATCTGAGAACTTACGAAGGAAATGATCCTTCGGTATGAGTCTGTCATACCGATCTTCGTATTCACAATAATGCTTTCAAAGATTTAGACTAGGATCTTGAATTTTAAGTGTGTATATATGGCATAATTAGAAATGACATAGAGGGCATCTATCATGCCACGAACACAGTACACAGCTGAATTTAAAACCAAAATTATTCTAGCTATTCTCTAGGGAGACCGAAAGTTCAATGAAATTTATTTTGAATACTCTCTCCACCCCAATATGGTACGCAAGTGGAAGCAGGAATTTCTTAAAAATGCTCATTTTCCCTTCTCTACCGAACCCGACTGTAAGGAAGCCAAAAGAAAGGAGGATACCCTGAATAAAAAGAACGATCAAATGCTAAAAACAATTGGGTAGCTAACAGTAGAACGCGATTTCTTTCAGGATTGCTTTCGCCAAGCTGGAGCCCCGCTTCCAAAACTGCCGGGATATGATTTCAAAGAGTAAGCAGTTATCCGTAAGACGCCAATTCGAGCTTTTATCAATGAATTGTTCCGATTTGTATCATGTGCAGTATAGCCCAGCAAGCGGCAAAATCGTATGGACAAAGTGTCGATAAAGCGAATTGACTACTGGTATAATAAATGTCCATATATGGGTTCTCGCAAAATTCCGTCATGCTTTTAGAAGAGGGGTATCAGGTAAGCAGGAAGGTCATACGGCGATTCATGCAGCAGATGGGAATATATGCGATTTTATTCCAAAATCAATCTATCAAAGCGCAATTTCAAAGAAAGCATCGTTCCATATTTACTCCGAAATTATGAAGCTCGATTCCCTAACCAGATCTGGTCAATCGATAATTACCTACATTCCCATGAAACACGGGTACAGCCATTATACTGAAATCCGAACAGGCTGTATTGATTAATCAGTTGGACTGTGCGGATGATAGTGGAATTGCTACTATCAAAAAGGACATTGCTGACGCATAAGCAGGTCTTTCCAAGTTGGAACAGCAGTGAAAAAGTATTCTACCCAGTTGGAGGTAGCTCTTAACGAGTACACTAATCTCAAAGTGCGGGGTGCAGACTTTGATGCAGCAGAACTGTATGCACAGAGAATGACTTTAAGAGCAGATATAATGGCCGCTGTGGTTGACCATATCCAAGCTACTTATGGTGAAAAATATGGATTCTGTGATGATGTTTAATAGCAAACGGGATGTGGCACGATGAAGATAAATGTCGTGCGTATGAGCTGAAATCGTCACAGAAAAAGCAACAGGAACCTGGTAGTGAACAAAAGAGAAATACAAACACCCTGAGCAGGAACGATAATTTTGCTTCTGTACATATTGGCAGACTTTAGATTGGAATACCAGAAAAACAGTTCATTGATCTTCACAGTTATATGAAAGAGTAGTGGTCTGCTTTATTCGAATTAAAAAAAAGAGAGGGGGATATGAAGAATAAAAGGTTCTGACAGCTTGGCTTTTGGAAAGCATAGAGAGTATTTAAGCTTTCAGAAAAATAGTGATAAAACAATAATATTTCAATACGTTAAATTGATTTTATACGCAGTTTGGCATATAATATATTATATATTTTTGTCAAAGTAACAGCTTTTACGGGAGATCCAGAGCATATTTAGGAGGTTTTATGATGGAGTATTGTTCAATTCGACAGATTTCCGAGAAATGGGGAATTTCTGTTCGTCGGATACAGGTACTTTGTGTTGAAAATCGTATTCCCGGTGCTGTTAAAATAGGATATTCATGGGTAATTCCTGCGGATGCTGAAAAACCCAAAGATGCAAGAGTAAAGTCTGGAAAGTATATAAAAAGCGGTACATGGCCCAATTGACAGAGGGGGGATAGTGTGGCGGATAAAATTGAATCCATTCCAGAAGCAAGGTTGCTGCTGGCCTCCCTGCGTTCTGTAGGGTATAACGAGGAAACTGCGATTGCAGATATTGTGGACAACTGTATTTCAGCTCAGGCCCATAAAATCAACATCCAATTTGACTGGGAGAAGAAACGAATTGTCATTGCTGATGATGGTTTTGGTATGAGTGAAAAGAACCTAATTGAGAATATGCGTATAGGGTCTTCTGATCCCAGCAAAATCCGATCCAAAGATGATTTGGGGCGATTTGGTATGGGTATGAAAACAGCAGCATTTTCTCTTGGGAAAAGGCTAACAGTTGTAACAAAGTCGAATTTTGCTGTAAGTAATGCATCTTGGGATCTGGACCAGATTCCGGAGATTGGCTGGAACTTGATTATCCGAGACGAAAGTGAAATTTCTGAATTTTCATCTCAGATGGGTGAGCAGGGGACGATTGTAATTATTGAAGACCTTGATCGAGTGATTGATATTGATGACGAAAAAAAAGCCAAGAATAAATTTTATAGGATTGCAAGCAAAACGGAAAAACATTTGGCACTTACATTCCATCGATTTATTGAAGAAGATAATCTCATTCTGGAATTAAATGGTACTCCAATTAAAGCATGGAATCCATTTATTTTAGAAAATAGCGCAACTCAGGAACTGCCGGAAGAATCAATCTTCTCAGATAATGGCTGTGCAGAGGTGACGATTCAGCCTTACGTTCTGCCACATAAAACGAAATTTGCAACCGATGATGATTATCAGGTAGCAGGCGGACCCAAAGGATGGAATTATCACCAGGGTATTTATGTTTACAGAAACAGACGCCTGATTATTTGCGGAACATGGTTTGACTACATAAAGAAAGAACCCGCATACAATTTGGCCCGCATTAAGATTGATATTACATCAGACAGTGATGAGGACTGGAAAATTGATATTAAGAAGTCAACCGCTTCTCTGCCCAGTTATGTTAGGGAATCAGTTGAAAGAGAGATTGATCTTTGTACTGAAACTTCAGCTCGTGTATACAATTCACGTGGTAGTTACTCGAAGTCTAATGTCAGTACTCCCAATCTGGATTATGTATGGGAGCAACGAAAAAAGAATGGTCGATATTCGTTTCATATTAACAGAAAACATTCTCTGCTGAATAATATCAAGAAGCAGTTGGACGATCAGGGGCAATCAATTTTATCAGCATATCTCGCTCTGGTTGAGAATTTCGCACCGTTTATGCAGTCCGGAGTAACAGATTCTCTGCAGAAAGGAAACGTTGCTGGAGAGTCTGATAAGACCTCTTTGGAATATCGGGTACAAGTTAAAGAATTGAAAGATATGATTATGGTCTTCTTGGCGCAGGGATTTACAAAAGAAGAAACTCAGTCTACGCTGTTGGACATGGCTAATTATAGACATCTCCGAGAGGAGATTATCAGACTGGTGGAGGAAGCACGATGATTAATACGCCGAAAGAATTGAATAGTATTGAAGTCGGCTTGTATCAGAGCGGATATAAGTTTTGCGAGAAGCTTGTAAAAGAAGAACATATAACTATTGCGGCAGCAGTCGAGAAAATAGCAACACGATTTGGCCGTTTAAATATGATTTCTGATATGGAATGTTTTAAAAAATTCCTGTTCAGTGAAGTGACTGCTTATACAGAGCCTTCTATTGGCGTGTGTGACCCAAATCTGGAAGATAAGACTTGGTGGGATGAGCTTAAACAAGATCCGAAATTTAAACCGGAATATTGGAGCCGTTACTATGACTATCTACTGAGGAAGCCCTCTTGGAGCATTACTGCAGTAGAAGATATTAATTCATCTACGGATGAGATTATGAATGCTTTGACCAATCCTCGTAAGGGTGTAGCTGGTGAACGAATGGGCATGGTGTTTGGATATGTTCAATCTGGTAAAACGGCACATTACATCGGGATGATCAATAAGGCCTACGATGCGGGATATCGTATTGTGATTGTGCTGTCCGGCATCCATAACAGTCTTCGCAGCCAGACTCAGTCCCGTATCGATGAAGAAGTTCTGGGATACGAAACAAGTCTGGAAAGTATCGGAGATATGACCCGAGAGCGCAATGTGATCGGTGTTGGAGTAGGTCCTCACAACCAGGTCGAAACTGTTGTCCAGTCGATTACGACACGAGACGAAAAAGGTGATGTCAATAAAAAGACGGAAGGCGTATCTATGATGCCGCCGTTCATGATTGTTACCAAAAAAAATGCCTCGGTTCTGCGCAAAATCCTGCGGTTCTTCCGTAAAAATCATTGTGCAGAAATTATAGATGGAAAGAAGAAAATCCCAGCAAAATATCCTGCACTCATTATTGATGATGAGGCGGATCAGGCTTCTATCAACACTAAAGAAAGCTATGACGATCAAGGAAATGTTTTGGATGATTATAATCCTACAACTATCAATGGATTGATTCGAGAGCTGCTTGGTGTATTTGAATGCCGTTCCTATATCGGCTATACCGCTACACCTTTTGCGAATATTTTTATTCCTCCCCACATAGACGATGAAAAATACGGAACAGACCTTTTCCCTAGAGATTTTATATACAGGTCTCCAAGAGCAGATCAGTATATTGGCGCAAGGGAATTCTTTGGATTAGGGAGTAACGAAGATATTCCTGCGATGCCGCTTTACCGGAAAATTGTGGACGGGGCAACGTATCTTGGCAGAGGTACAAAATCTACCGATCCAGTTGGAGAACTTCCCAAGGAGCTTAAACTGGCTGTGAAATACTTCCTTTTGTCTACTGCGCTTAGGAACTGCAGAGGACAAAGGAACAAACCAAATACGATGCTAATCCATATTGTCCGCTTCGTTGGCCAGCAAAATAAGGTTAAACAAAAGGTTCTGAAATATTTTAAAGAAGAGATTGAAAACTATATTCGCTATGGTGATCCTATCATTGAAAGTGAGCTTAAGTCGATTTGGGAAGAAGACTATGTTCCTACAAGCAGCAAAATGAGGTCGCAGTTCAGCAAATATATGTCTGGGTGTAATAATGTTAGC
>OIYX01000407.1_pt1 | contig 15473 bp, 11 predicted proteins | sample 1588431 | NCBI WGS metagenome assembly OIYX01 (sample SAMN03283241) | human gut metagenome | biome: human-associated habitat; material: feces | host: Homo sapiens | place: Peru | collected 2012
CACCACTTTTAGCTTGTTGATGCCCATTTTGTTTTGAATTATGGTACAAAGATAACGATTTGTTTCCAAGCGGCGATACAAAATTCGGTTTTTCATCAAATCAGATCTCATTTTTAACACTCTCACGACTTGATAGTATCAGATACGCAATTTATTCACTCTTTTTTTCCAAACACATGCCGGAAGTTGGCGACAATAGTGGTGAAGCCGACAATCTTCATGATATTATCAGGATTGCAGGGACGGTACCACATGCCTACGCGGAAATGTAAAATATTATTGCCAAAATTTAACACTTGACAACTGGTGCATTTAGAACGGAAAAATGGCTTCGAGGCGCCCCTTTGCGGCACCGTTGGCGGCTTTTTGGCACAAAACTTTTGCCGTTACACCGTAATCGCGACGCCGTTACACTGTAATCGCGACGCGATTGCACCGTAACGGCAACGCGATTACACCGTAACGGCGGTGCGATTACACTGTAACGGCGACGCGAAATCAGCAAAAAAGCGACGTCTAAAAACCGCTAAATATGTAACCATCTAATAAACAGCAGTTTACGAAAATGGCCCATAATCGCGTCATTTCGGGCCAAATGATTGCTCGGTCGAAAAAAATCGATTCTCAGACGACCATTTGTAAAATTTCATTACCAACCAAAACATGTGTTTGGTGATAATCATTTGCCTTGCAGGGGCGGGTAGGGTTGATTAGGGCCCGCCCCCGAAAATTTCATTCAGTCAGTGGACTGCACAAAGAGACGTTACCCTTTCGTTGCCGTGGCGCACTGGTCCACGAGATACACTATCGACTGGTAAGGCACGCCAGAGTTTGTGGTGAGGCCAATCTCGCACGTGCGGCTGTTGCTGTACCCCCTGCTCACGCCATTCTCCTTGAGTTGCGGCGCGAGCTTGCGCAGGGCGTAGGCGTTGACCTCGGGATGCAGGAAGCCGCGGTCGCCGGCGAATCCGCAGCAGCCGATGCCCTCAGGCACCACCACGTGCTTGGCGCACATCTTGGCCAGGTCGACGATGAAGTGGGCAGTGCCCATCCTCCGCATGGAGCACGTGACGTGCACCGCCACGGTGTCGTCTATTGGCGTGATGGTCAGCCTGTCGAGCAGGAAGGTGCAGATAAACTCCGCGGGCTCGTAGAGATGAAGCTTCTTTATGGTCTCGCGCATGCGATGCAGGCATGGGCTTTGGTCGCACAGCACCGGATACTTGCCGTGCTCGCTCGCCTCCCACAGGGCGGCCTCCAGTTCTCTCGACTTGCGGTCGGCTATGTCCATCATGCCCTTGCTCTCCCAGATGGTGCCGCAGCACATGTGCTCCATTCCCTTTGGGAAGATTATCTCGTAGCCGGCCTTGTTGAGCAGCGACACCATCTTGTTGACCAGTGCCATCTTCTCCGGCGTCTTGCGTGGCAAGCCCATGGTCTGGTTTATGCAGCTTGGGAAATACACCACCTTGTCGCTGCCCTTTGCCTGGCTTGCCTCCAGGCCCTTGTCCACGTGGAACGCCTTTGGCATGGCCGGTGTCCACTGCGGCACCTTCAGGGCTTGGTGCATGCCTCTCGTTATCGCGCTCATCGCCTTGGTGCCGAGCACGGCGTGGGCGGTGTCGGCCAGGGTGAGCATCGGTCGCAGCGTGGCTTTTATGCCGGCGAGGTGCTTGGCGGCTAAGTCGCCGGCCTTGTAGCCGAGGCTTCCCTCGGGCAGTTCCTTTTGTCGCAACACGTGGGTCAGCTCGCCCGTGTTGATGTGCATCGGGCACGACGTAGAGCACATGCCGTCGCCGGCGCACGTGGCGTTGCCCCAGTATTTGTATTCCTTCTCCAGCTGTTGCAGCCGCCGTGGGTCCTCGCCCGTGTTCCTGAGGCGTGTCATCTCCCTCTGTATGACGATGCGTTGCCGGCTCGACAGCGCGAAGCCGCACGTCAGGCAGTTGACCTCGCAGAATCCGCATTCTATGCAGCGGTCCACGATGGGGTCGGTCATGGGCAGCGGCTTGAAATGCTTGAGGTGGCATTTGGGGTCGTCGTTGAATATCACTCCAGGGTTGAGCAAGCCGTTGGGGTCGAAGAGCTGTTTCACGGCCTTCATCACGGCATAGGCGTCGTCGCCCCACTCGTAGCGCACGAAGGGAGCCATGTTACGGCCCGTGCCGTGCTCGGCCTTCAGCGAGCCGTCGTATTTGTCCACCACCAAGGTCTTCACGTCGTCCATCAGGCTCTCGTAGCGGCGCACCTCGGCGTCGGAGTCGAACGACTGGTTGATGATGAAGTGGTAGTTGCCCTCCAGCGTGTGTCCGTAGATGCAGGCGTCGTCGTAGCCGTGGCGCGCTATCAGCTCTTGCAGGTCGGCAGTGGCGTCGGGCAAGTCCTCGATGTGGAAGGCCACGTCCTCGATGAGGCAGGTGGTGCCCAGCTTGCGCGTGCCGCCCACGGCGGGGAAGACGCCTGAGCGCATGGCCCAGAACTTGGAATACTCCTCTGGCTTGTCGGTGAACCTCACCGGTACGTATGTGGTGAACGCCTTGAGGCACTCCTCAATCTTCGAGATGTTGGCTCGCAGCTCCTCGGCCGTCGACGCCTTTGTCTCGGTTAGAATGGCGGTGAGCCCCTCGCCTGTGGTGTCGTTGACCGAGGCGAGCGACTTCTTGTCGAGCAGTTCGGCGCTCTTCACTATCCACTGTCCTTTGTCGTCGACCAGCTTCTTCATGGCCACCACGGCCTTGCACGCCTCTCTTATGTCCTTGAAATAGAGCATGGCGCTTGCCTTGAACGGATAGTCGTATTCGGTGTTCATGCTCACCCCAGCGAGGAAGGCCAGCGTGCCCTCCGAGCCCACCATGAGATGGGCTATGATGTCGAATGGGTCGTCGAAGCGCACGAAGGGCAGGATGTTGAGACCCGTCACGTTCTTGATGGCGTATTTGTAGTTGATGCGATCACACAGCTTCTTGTTGGCGCGCACCTTGTCGCGCAGTTGCTCAATGCCGCGTATGAAGTCGGGCCTTGCCTTCTGGAACGCCTTGCGGCTTGCCTCGTCGCCGGTGTCGAGCACGGTGCCGTCGGCGAGGATTATCCTGACGGAGTTCATCATCTTGTCGCTGTTGGCGTGGGTGCCGCAGTTCATTCCCGACGCGTTGTTCATCACGATGCCGCCCACCATGGCGCTCTTCACCGAAGCCGGGTCAGGGCCGAGCTTGCGTCCGTAAGGCTTCAGCAGGTCGTTGACGCGCTGGCCTATGAGTCCGGGTTGCAGGCGTATGGTCTTGCCGTGGTCCAGTATCTCGTATTTCTCCCAGTGCTTGCCAGCCACCACGAGGATGGAGTCGCTTATCGACTGTCCCGACAGGCTCGTGCCCGCGGCGCGGAAGGTGGGCTTGAGCCGCCTTGAGGATGCCGGAAATCTCGGCCTCCGAGTCGGAACGGATGACGATTTGCGGCACGAGGCGGTAGAAGCTCGCGTCGGTGCCCCAGGCCAGGCGACGGAGCTCGTCGGTGTAGACCCTGCTCTCAGGTATGAGGTGGCGTATCTCTTTCAGGAATGAATTGTAATCGTTGCTCATTATTCTTTTAGTTTGTGAAATACGGCTTGTTCGCCAATATGACCATACTTCGTATTTTACACGCAAACTTACACAAAAATTGCAAAACGTGCTACATTTTTCCTGAAAAAAATCATCGCGGTCCGATAAAATATTCTTGGCTCCGTAATGCGTCGTGATGTTGCTGGTCTTTGTCTTGGACGGATATGTAGCAAAAAAACTTCCCGGTGACATGTTGTCGGCATGTCACCGGGAAGGCTATGGTGAATGTTATTGATGCACGTCGCGCAAGAGGTCGTTGACGGTCTTCACGGGGTTGAAGGTCGTGAGCGGCACCTCCACGAACACCGTGTTCCAGTCGCTCATGGCGCCGTTCCACAGTCCGGGCAGCTCGAGGGCTTTCAGCGCCTTGCCGTTTTTCGACTTGCTGCTGATGAATCCTGTCTTCGTGTCCACATACTTGCGCAGGTCGAACGGCTCGCCCTTGTAGTTTTTCGTGGCGCACACCAGGTCGACGGGGTTGAAGTGGGTGCCGCCGGTGAACATCTTGGCGTAGGCCTCGTTGTCCTTGTCTATCTGCGAGCTCTCGAGTATTTGCGGGCTCACCGTGCCGTCTTGGTTGTAGGCGAGGAACGGTCCGCCGCCCGGCTCGCCCACGTTGCGCACCACTCCGCATACGCGGAACGGGCGGTTGAGCTTTGAGCGGAGGTAAGACACGAGGTCGCCGTCTTCCAGCTCCTTGATGTCGGCCTTGCGGCAGCACAGCTCTTGCTGCACGAAGCGTATTATCTCTTCTATCTTCTCGTGGTTGTAGATGCCCGTGTCGAGCAGGCGCAGGTATTCGAACGCCTTCTCCTGCACGTCGGCGAGCACGCCGCCTATTACTTGCTTCCATCTCACGGTGTCTGCTTTCAACCTGTCGGGCACCACGTTGTCGATGTTCTTCACGAACACCACGTCGGCGTCTATCTCGTTGAGGTTCTCTATCAGCGCGCCGTGGCCGCCCGGACGGAAGAGCAACGTGCCGTCGGGGTTGCGGAAAGGCGAGTTGTCGGGGTTGGCCGCTATGGTGTCGGTGGATGGCTTCTGCTCGGAGAACGATATGTCGTAGCTCACGTTCAGCTTCTTCTCGTAGGCCGCCTTCTTCTCGGCAACCTTCCTTTCGAAAAGCTCCAGGTGGTCGTGCGACACGGTGAAGTGCACGTGTGCCTGGCCGTTAGACGAGGCGTAGAGCGCGGCTTCCACGAGGTGCTCCTCCATTGGCGTGCGTGGGCCTTCGGCATAGCGGTGGAAGAGCAACAGGCCCTTGGGCAACTGTCCGTAGGAAAGGCCCTCCTTGTTGAGCAGGTTGGCCACGACGGGCTTGTATTCCCCGGCCTTTATCAGCGTGGGTATGTCCTTGCCGTTGTTTTCCTTGCACTTGTCGTTCAGCGCGTCGTAGAAGGCGAACTTGCCGATATTGCCGAAAAAGTCTTTCTCGAAGTCGGTCTGTGGCTCGTCGTAGCTCGCGTCGAGGAAGGCGAAGAGGTTCTTGAACATCCTGCTTGCCGCTCCCGACGCAGGCACGAACTTCACTATCTTGTGACCGGCCTTCTTGTAGGCTTCCCACTTGCTTATGGCGGCCTCCTGGGCCTTGTCGTCTTCCACGGTGATGCCCTTGCCCACCGCCGCGGCAGCCTCGAGCTTGAGGAACGGGAATCCCTGCTCTATCTCCTTGAGTTGCCGTTCCACCTGTGCCACGGTCATGCCACGGTCTTCAATTTGTTTCTTGTCTTGTTGAGTTAGCATGTTATATTGGTTTTAGAATTTGACGTAATCGCCTTGGTTCAATCGCCACTTTATCGTTTCACGAAATCCAGCTCCTTCGGCATTTTCAGCCATTTGCGGTTCCTGGCAATCTTCAGCGTGCTGCCCTTGACCTGCTTGAGCTTGAAGTTCTTGCCGTCGTCGGTAGTCAGTGTCGCTATGAGATCCTCGCTGCCATAATCGTTTATTATCTGTATCTCAGCCGTCTTGCCGTTCTTTATCGTGGCCGCGGTGAACAGCCATTTCCGTCCGTCCTCGCGGTCGCCGAAGTAGCCCGACATGGCCCCGTATATTTCCTGCTGCGGCACCATGACGTTGTTGTGATAGAAGTCCATCACGATGAAAACGTCGTATTTCTGGTTGTAAAGATAGCCCCTGAAGGTTGTTGAGTCTTTTTCTGCCGTATTGGCTTTAGCGACCATAGCCATTGGCAGTAAGGACAATAGGAAAAATAATAAAGCCTTTTTCATTGTTGACATGTTCTTTGTATGCAAAGATAAACGTTTGCATCAAGAATTGCACCCATTTTAAGCATTTTTTTTATATGTTTTTTGTTTTCAGTTTATTTCTTATTAACTTTGGGCAGAATTTACGATCGAAATGGCAAAAAAGGAATTGTTCCCCGACTACATTTTTGAGTCGAGTTGGGAAGTTTGTAATAAGGTAGGAGGAATCTATGCGGTGTTGTCAACACGTGCAAAGACGTTGCACGACAAGCTTGGCGACAATCTCATCTTCATAGGCCCTGATTGTTGGGGCGAGACCCCTTGTCCGTATTTCACGGAAGATGCCAAGCTGTTTGCCGATTGGCAGAAGAAAGCCTTGTCGGAAGGTCTCTTGGTGAAGGTCGGACGCTGGAACGTCCCAGGCGAGCCAATCGCCATCCTCGTGGATTTCAAGCCGTTCTTCAAGAAGAAAGACGAGATTTACGGCCAGCTGTGGCAAGACTTCCAGGTAGACAGCCTTCATGCCTATGGCGACTACGACGAGGCGTCGATGTTCTCTTATGCCGCCGCGCGTGTCACCCAAAGCTTCTATTATTATAATGTGTCGCCCGACAAGAAAGTGGTGTATCACGGCAACGAGTGGATGACGGGCCTCGGCCTGCTCTACATCCACAAGTACGTGCCAGAGATAGCCACCATCTTCACCACCCACGCCACGAGCATAGGCCGCAGCATAGCCGGCAACAACAAGCCGCTCTACGACTATTTCGAGGGCTACAACGGCAACCAGATGGCCGAGGAGCTCAACATGCAGAGCAAGCACTCCATAGAGCACCAGACGGCGAAATACGTGGATTGCTTCACCACGGTGAGCGAGATTACCGCGCGCGAGTGCAAGCAACTGCTCGACAAGCCTGTCGACGTGGTGCTGCCCAATGGGTTTGAGAACAATTTCGTGCCGAAGGGCGCGGCGTTCACGCGCAAGCGCAAGGCGGCACGCGAGAAGCTGCTCTTGATAGCCAATGAGCTGACGGGCGAGCATTTCGACGACAGCACGCTGATAGTGTCGACCAGTGGCCGCTACGAGTTCCGCAACAAGGGCATCGACGTCTTCATCGACGCCATGAACCTCTTGCGCCACGACGCGCGACTGAAGCGCAACGTGGTGGCGTTTATCGACGTGCCGGCATGGGTGCGCGAGCCACGCGAGGACTTGCAAAGGCGCATGGAGCAGGTGTTCAACGATGGCACGCCTCTCGACACGCCCGTGATAACACATTGGCTCAACAACATGGACTCTGACAACGCACTCGGCAAGATGCGCGCCCTCGGCATGTCAAACGGCAAGGGCGACAAGGTGAAGATTGTCTTCATACCATGCTATCTCACTGGCGACGACGGCATCGTCAACTTCAACTATTATGATGTCATCCTCGGCAACGACCTTTGCGTGTTCCCGTCCTACTACGAGCCTTGGGGCTACACGCCCTTGGAGTCGATAGCCTTCAAGGTGCCTTGCGTCACCACCGACCTCGCCGGCTTCGGCCTGTGGGTCAACTCGGAGCTTGGACGCTATGGCGAGCTTGCCGATGGCGTGAAGGTGGTGCACCGCACCGACAGCAACTACGCGGGCGTGGCTAATGCCATCGAGGAGACCATCTACGAGTTGTCGGAGATGGGCGCCGACCAAGTGAAGGCTGCAAGGGCCAAGGCAGACAAGTTGTCGAAGAAAGCCCTGTGGAGCCATTTCATCAAGTATTATGAGAAAGCCTACGACTTCGCCCTGCGCAAGGTTCAGGAGCGCGCGTCGAAGTCGTGAGCGAAAAGCGCCGCTGGCTACACATTATTATATATATTATATATAACAGATAACATTTAATAGTTAAATATGAAAATCAAAGCTGATTACACTAATGCCCCTCAGTGGAAGGCCATCAACGTCAAGTCGAGCCTCCCTGAGCAACTGGAGTGCCTTAACGAGCTGGCCCATAACATGTGGTGGGCTTGGAACTATGAGGCTCGCAACCTTTTCAAGAGCCTCGACGAGGAGCTCTACGAGCAAGTAGGCCACAACCCCGTGCTGCTGCTCGACCGCCTTGGCTACGACCGCAAGGAGGCCATCGTCAAGGACAAGGCCATCATGAAGAAGGTTAAGGATGTCTATACCAAGTTCCGCAAGTACATGGACGTGAAGCCCGACAGCAGCCGTCCTTCTGTGGCTTACTTCTGCATGGAGTATGGTCTTAACCAGGTGCTGAAGATCTATTCCGGTGGCCTTGGCATGCTTGCCGGCGACTATGTGAAGGAGGCTTCCGACAGCAACGTGGACATGTGCGCCATCGGCTTCCTCTATCGCTATGGCTACTTCACACAGAGCCTGAGCATGGACGGTCAGCAAATCGCCAAATACGACGCACAGGACTTCAACTCGCTGCCTATCGAGCGCGTGCTCGACGAGAACGGCAACCAGGTGGTCATTGACGTGCCTTACATGAACTATCAGGTTCACGCCCTCGTGTGGGTGGTCAACGTAGGCCGCGTCAAGCTCTATCTCCTTGACACCGACAACGACATGAACTCAGAGTTCGACAAGCCTATCACCCACAGCCTCTACGGTGGCGACTGGGAGAACCGCTTGAAGCAGGAAATCCTCCTCGGCATGGGCGGCGTGCTCATGCTGAAGAAGCTCGGCATCAAGAAGCAGCTCTTCCATTGCAACGAGGGTCACGCCGCGCTTTGCAACCTGCAGCGCCTGGTCGACTACGTTGACGGCGGCATGAATTTCAACGAGGCTCTTGAGCTCGTGCGCGCTTCTTCGCTCTACACCGTGCACACTCCGGTGCCCGCTGGCCACGACTATTTCGACGAGGGCTTGTTCGGCAAGTACATGGGCGGCTACCCAGCGCGCCTTGGCATCAGCTGGGACGAGTTCATCGGCATGGGCCGTGAGAACCCCGACGACCACAACGAGCGTTTCTGCATGAGCATCTTCGCCTGCAACACTTGCCAGGAGGTCAACGGCGTGTCAAAGCTCCACGGCTGGGTAAGCCAGAAGATGTTCGCGCCGATATGGAAAGGCTACTTCCCTGAGGAGAACCACGTGGGCTACGTCACCAATGGCGTCCACTTCCCCACATGGTGCGCAACAGAGTGGCGTAAGGTCTACGATAAGTATTTCGATCCTTCCTTCATGAGCGACCAGAGCAACGAAAGCATTTGGCACGCCATCTACAACGTGCCCGACGACGAGATTTGGAAGACTCGCATGGCCCTCAAGGAGAAGCTCATCAAGTATATCCGCGACAAGTTCACGAAGCAGTGGCTCCGCAACCAGGGCGACCCGGCGCGTGTGGTGTCTCTCTTGGAGCGCATCAACCCCAACGCCCTGATGATTGGCTTCTGCCGCCGTTTCGCCACATACAAGCGCGCTCACCTTCTCTTCACCGATCTCGACCGCTTGAGCAAGATCGTCAACGACCCCGAGCATCCAGTGCTCTTCTTCTTCTCTGGTAAGGCGCACCCTGCCGATGGCGCGGGTCAGGGCCTCATCAAGAAGATTTACGAGATTAGCCAGCGTCCTGAGTTCCTTGGCAAGATCATCTTCCTCGAGGACTACGACATGCAGCTCGCGCGTCGCCTCGTATCAGGCGTTGACATCTGGATGAACACGCCGACACGTCCGCTCGAGGCTTCAGGCACGTCAGGCGAGAAGGCCGAGATGAACGGTGTGGTCAACCTCTCCGTGCTCGACGGCTGGTGGGTTGAGGGCTATCGCGAGAACGCCGGTTGGGCTCTCCCGCAGGAGCGCACTTACCAGAACCAGGGCTATCAAGACTCGCTCGACGCGGCTACCATCTACTCGCTGCTCGAGCACGAGATCGTGCCTCTCTATTACGCGAAGAACAAGAAGGGCTACAGCGAGAACTGGATAAAGGTCATCAAGAACTCCATCGCAACCATCGCGCCTCACTACACCATGAAGCGCCAGCTCGACGACTACTATACGAAGTTCTATACCAACGAGGCTGAGCGCAGCGCGAAGCTTCAGGCCAACGACAACCGCCTTGCCAAGGAGATTGCCCAGTGGAAGGAGAACGTGGCCGAGCGTTGGGACAGCATCCGTGTGGTAAAGAAGGACGAGGCTCAGCTCTTCGACGCTTGCCAGACTGGCAAGAAGTACAAGCTCACCTATGTCATCGACGAGCAGGGACTCAACGACGCCATTGGCCTGGAACTTGTCATCCTGAAGCCGGACACCGACACAAGCGACCGCAGGGTCTTCCGCGTGGACGAGTTCAAGATGGTGGGACACGAAGGCAACAACTACACCTTCGAGCTCGAGGAGACACCAGAGCTGGCTGGCAGTTTCAAGACATGCGTGCGCATGTTCCCGAAGAACGCCAACCTGCCTCATCGCGAGGATTTCTGCTACGTGAAATGGCTTGACTAATACATCACCGACATAGCCGCTAAACCATAGCGGCGATAAAAGCATGGGCTGCCACAGCATCCTCCAAAGGATGGTGGCAGCCCATTTGTGTTTGTGTCTTTTATGCATAATTATAAGCGCATTGCATGATATTTGCGCAAATTGTAAGATTATTACGGTTTTTTATTGATAATAGAAAATAAATACTTAATTTTGCAAGCATACTAACAATTGGGTAAATGGTATGACTCAGGATTCAAACATGCTAAAGCGTTTCTACGCTTCATATTCCGAAAAGGTGAAATCGGCAAGGGCGCGCGCTGGCCGCTCGTTGACCTACGCCGAGAAAGTTTTATTCTCACATCTGTTTAATGATTCCGCGTCTTTGCGATTGCGTCGTGGCGAGTCGTATGTGAATTTCCGTCCCGACCGCGTGGCCATGCAAGACGCCACGGCGCAGATGGCGCTCTTGCAGTTCATGAACGCCGGCAAGAGTCATGTCGCCGTGCCAGCCACAGTGCATTGCGACCACCTCATTCGTGCCGACGTGGGCGTGAGTAAAGACCTTCCTGCCGCCAAGACCCAAAACAAGGAAGTCTACGATTTCCTGAAGTCGGCGTCGGCAAAGTTCGGAATAGGCTTCTGGGCCCCGGGCGCGGGCATCATCCATCAGGTGGTGCTTGAGAACTACGCTTTCCCTGGAGGCATGATGGTGGGCACCGACTCGCACACGCCCAATGCCGGCGGACTTGGCATGGTGGCCGTGGGCGTGGGTGGCGCCGACGCCGTGGACGTTCTCACTGGCCAGCCATGGGAACTGCGCTTGCCGCGGCTCATCGGCGTGGAGCTGAAAGGCAAGCTCTCGGGATGGGCGTCGCCTAAGGATGTCATCCTTGAGATTCTCGGTCGCCTCACCGTGAAAGGCGGCACCAACGCCATACTCGAGTATTTCGGCGAGGGCGTGGCAAGCCTCTCGGCCACGGGACGCGCCACGATATGCAACATGGGCGCGGAACTTGGCGCCACGTGCTCCATGTTCCCGTTCGACAACAACACGGCGACATACCTTCGCCAGACAAGTCGCGACGACGTTGCCGACATGGCGCTTGCCAATGCCGACGACCTAAAGGCCGACGCGGAGGTGTATGCCGAACCTGAAAAATATTTCGACCAGTTGATAACCATCGACTTGTCGGCCCTTGAGCCGCACCTCAACGGCCCGTTCACGCCCGATGCCGCCACGCCGTTGTCGGAGATGAAGGCCAGGGCCCCACATGAGGGCTATCCCTTGAAGGTGGAGGTGGCGTTGGTGGGCTCCTGCACCAACTCATCGTATCAAGACTTGGCTCGCGCCGCGTCGGTGGCGCGTCAGGCCCTGGCCAAGCGCATACCCATGAGCGCCGAGCTTATCATCAACCCGGGTTCGGAGATGATTCGCGCCACGGCTGAGCGCGACGGCATACTCGACGACCTGAGAAAGGTGGGCGGAGTGATAATGACCAACGCCTGCGGCCCTTGCATCGGCCAGTGGAAACGCCACACCGACGACAACAACCGCAAGAACACCATCGTGACGTCGTTTAACCGCAACTTCCGCCGCCGTGCCGACGGCAACCCCAATACCTACGCTTTCATTGGCTCGCCAGAGATGGTCGTGGCCCTTGCCGTGGCAGGACGGCTCGACTTCAATCCCGCCACCGACAAGCTGAAGGACGCCGACGGCAACGAGCTGAACCTGGCTGAGGGTGAGTACTACAAGGAGACGCTCGACGAGCCACGGGGCGAGGCCTTCCCGCCCGCGGGCTTCATCGTGAGCGACGGCCAAAAGGTCGGCAACGTGGAGCAGCTGGAGAAGGAGAGCCTCTTCGTGCCGCCGCACGACGACAACGAGGCCGAGGTGGTCATTGACCCGCATTCCGAGCGCTTGCAAAGGCTCGCACCGTTCCCGGCTTGGGACGGCAAGGAGCTCACCGGCATGCCCGTGCTCATAAAGACCAAGGGCAAATGCACCACCGACCATATATCCATGGCGGGGCCATGGCTGCGTTTCCGTGGCCACCTGCAAAACATATCCGCCAACCTGCTCATGGGTGCCGTTAACGCTTTCAACGGCAAGAGCAACAGCGTGAAAGACCAGATAGACGGCCAGTATAAAGAGGTGTCGGCAGTGGCGAGCCACTATAAGGAGCAGGGCGTGCCAAGCATCATCGTGGCTGAGGACAACTATGGTGAGGGCAGTTCGCGAGAGCACGCCGCCATGGAACCGCGCTTCCTCAACGTGCGCGTGGTGCTGGCAAAGAGCTTCGCGCGCATTCACGAGACGAACCTCAAGAAGCAAGGCATGCTCGCCCTGACCTTCAAGGACAAGGCCGACTACGACAAGGTGAGGGAGGACGACCGCGTGGCCATCACGGGGCTGAAGACCATGGCCCCTGGCAGCGAGCTTGCCGTGACGCTCATCCACGCCGATGGCACCACGGAGACCTTTACGGCGCTGCATTCCTACAACGACTTGCAGATAGAGTGGCTGAAGGCTGGAAGCGCGCTTAACTACTTGACAAAATAAAAACACAGACAATCATGAAGATAACAAAGATAAATGGCAAACTGATGGTGCCGGACACCCCGACCATTCCTTTCGTCGAGGGCGACGGCGTGGGCTCGGAGGTCACTCCGGTGATGCAGGCCGTGGTCAACGCGGCCGTGGAGAAGGCTTACGCCGGCAAGCGCGAGATAGAATGGAAGGAAGTGCTCGCCGGAGGCAAGGCCCATGAGCTGACGGGCGAGTGGTTGCCACAAGCCACCATGGACGCTTTCCGCGAGTATCTCGTGGGAATAAAAGGCCCGCTCATGACCCCAGTCGGCGGTGGCATACGCAGTCTTAACGTGGCGCTTCGCCAAGGTCTCGACCTCTATGTGTGTCAGCGTCCGGTGCGTTATTTCAAGGGCGTGGTGAGTCCGGTGAAGCATCCAGAGAAAGTGGACATGTGCATCTTCCGCGAGAACACCGAGGACATCTACGCCGGAATAGAGTGGGAGGCAGGAACGCCAGAGGCAAGAAAGTTCTACGACTTCATCCACGACGAGATGGGCGTCTCCAAGGTGCGCTTCCCCGAGACGTCGGGCTTCGGCGTGAAGCCTGTGAGCCAGGAGGGCAGCGAGAGGCTCATCCGCGCCGCCATCGACTATGCCTTGGCCCATGGCCGCAAGACCGTGACGCTTGTGCACAAGGGCAACATCATGAAGTTTACCGAGGGCGGATTCAAGAAGTGGGGCTATGCCTTGGCTGAACGTGAATACAAGGACGCCCTCGACGACGGCAGGCTCGTGGTGAACGATTGCATATGCGACGCCTTCCTGCAAAACGCGCTGCTGAAGCCGCAAGACTACAGCGTGATAGCCACCATGAACCTCAACGGCGACTACGTGTCGGACATGCTCGCCGCGCAGGTGGGCGGCATCGGCATAGCGCCGGGCGGAAACATCAACTACCAGACTGGCCATGCCATCTTCGAGGCCACCCACGGCATAGCGCCCGACATCGCCGGCAAGGACATCGTGAACCCGTCGAGCATCATACTCTCTGCCGTGATGATGCTCGACTACATGGGCTGGCACGAGGCTGGCCGAATGATAGAGGACGCGCTGGAGCGCCTCTTCCAGAAAGGAGTGGCCACGGCGGACCTCGCGAGGTTCATGCCCGACGGCACGACAGTTGGCACGAAGCTGTTTGGCGAAAAAATCATTGAGCAACTATGAAGAAGGAATATTTAGTATATAAACTCAGCGACGAGGTAAAGGACGCCTGCAAGATACCGCAAGAGGCTTTCACCAAGTATGGCGTGAAGCGCGGCTTGCGCAACGAGGATGGCTCAGGCGTGCTCGTGGGATTGACAAACATAGGCAACGTCATCGGCTACGACCGCGCCGAGGACGGCACGCTGAAGCCTTGTCAGGGACGCCTCTATTACCGTGGCTATGAGCTCGACGACCTCGTGTCGCCACTGCTGAAGGAGAAGCGGTTCGGCTTCGAGGAGATAGCTTACCTCCTGCTCTCGGGCAAGCTCCCCGACAAGGAGGAACTGGCCGCGTTTACCGAGCTTCTCAACGACAACATGCCGCTCGACCACCGCACCATAGTGCACATCATCGACATCGAGGGCTCTAACATCATGAACATCCTGTCGCGCTGCGTGCTGGAGATGTACACACTCGACCCCAACCCCGACGACATAAGCCGCGACAACCTCATGAGGCAGGCCGTGGAGCTTATAGCCAAGTTCCCAACGGTCGTGGCCTACGCTTACAACATCTATCGCCACTCCGTGCAAGGCAGCAGCCTGCACATCAGTCACCCGAAGGAGAACCTGGGCATTGCCGAGAACTTCCTCTACATGCTCAAGCGCGACTATACCGACCTCGACGCGCGCATGCTCGACCTCTTGCTCATCACCCAGGCGGAGCATGGCGGAGGTAACAACTCCACGTTCACCGTGCGAGTGACAAGCTCGACCCGCACCGACACCTATTCGAGCATCGCCGCGGGCATAGGCTCGCTGAAAGGCCCGTTGCATGGAGGCGCCAACATCAAGTGCATCAACATGTTCCACCACTTGAAGGAGAATATCTCCGACTGGACCGACATCGACGAGATTGACACCTACCTCAACCGCATGCTCCGCAAGGAGGCCTACGACAAGTCGGGACTTATCTATGGCATTGGCCATGCCGTATATACCATGAGCGACCCGCGCGCCGTGGAACTGAAACGTCTCGCCGGCGAGCTCGCCAAGGAGAAAGGCAGGATGAAGGAGTATGACTTCTTGAAGCTCATAGAGCAGGAGGGCGTGAAGTGCGTCACGGAGTTCAGGAAGTCGAAGAAGCCCATCTGCGCCAACCTCGACTTCTATTCCGGATTCATCTACGAGATGCTGGGCTTGCCACAGGAAATCTACACCCCTATCTTTGCCATGGCGCGCATCGTGGGCTGGATGGCGCACCGCATAGAGGAGCTCAACTTCGAGGGTCGCCGCATCATACGCCCTGCCTACAAGAACATATTGGAACACAAGGATTATGTTCCTATAAACGAGAGGTGAGGGAAGAGTGAAGAGGGAAGAGTGAAGAACGATGCTGTGCAGGGGCGGGCCCTGTGCCCGTCCGCACCCCGTATGGCGGTTGAAATACCGCACCCCGTATGGCGATTGAAAATCACTACACGAGTTATACAAATTGAAG
>OIYX01000409.1_pt1 | contig 15436 bp, 18 predicted proteins | sample 1588431 | NCBI WGS metagenome assembly OIYX01 (sample SAMN03283241) | human gut metagenome | biome: human-associated habitat; material: feces | host: Homo sapiens | place: Peru | collected 2012
TGACCGGCTGCAAGATCGACATCAAGCCCGCCTCTCAGGCAGACACCGTGGAGGAGATGGAGCAGGAGGACGCTCTGCAGAACTCCGAGGTGCCTTCGGAGGAATAACGGCGAATCATATTTTAAGCTTTAACTGCAAGGAAACGGAGGAATCGTCGTGACAAAAAAGATTCCCATGCGTCAGTGCCTCGGCTGCCGGGAGCATAAACCCAAAAAGGAGCTTCTGCGCGTGGTGCGCAGCCCGGAGGGAACGGTCTGCCTCGACCTGCGCGGCAAGGCCAATGGCCGCGGCGCCTATCTCTGCCGCAGCTGCGCCTGCCTGAAGCGGGCAGTCAAGTCCAATGCGCTCTCTCGCGCGCTCGAGACCGAGATTCCACCGGAGGTCTATGAGAGCTTGCTCAGAGAAATGGAGGAAGCCGATGGAGCAGAATAAAAGTCTCGGCCTGCTGGCCATTTCCCGCAAGGGACGCAATCTGGTCTGCGGAGAGGAGCCGGTCGGCGCCGCGACCAGAGCCAACCGGGCGCGGCTGGTGCTGCTAGCCTCGGACGCCGGCGGGCACACCGTGCGGCGCGCGCAGAGCTTCGTCGCCGGGACGGCGCAGCCGATCCTGACCCTGCCTTATACCCGCGACGAGCTGGGCGAGGCGCTGGGCGTCAGCTCGTGCGCCATTGCGGCCATTGTGGACGTTCGGCTGGCGCAGGCCTTCGTCAAAACGCTCGGCGACCCGGAAAAATATGCGTCGCTCCTTCAGGATCTGGACGTCCGCGTCCGGCGCGTGGAAAAACGCCGCGCAGAGGAGAAGGCGCATCGCAATCATATTCGACATGGCAAAAAGTAAGTGGAGGTGGCTTTATGAGTTTAGTGAAATATCGTGTAAAAGAAGTCGCCGCGGATTTCGGCATGGCGCCGAAGGACATTGCGGAGATCGTTGGAATTTATTTTGATAAGCCGAAGAGCAATTCGCAGGTGCTGACGGATGAGCAGCTCAATGCGGTTTTCGACCATATCACGCAGCAGCACCAGATCGGCTCGATCGCTGAGGTCTTTGCCGTTGCGCCCGCGCCCAAGAAGGCCGAGCCGAAGCCCGCAGAAAAGACGGAGAAGCCTGCCCAGACTGCGCAGGCGGCTGCGAAGCCCGCAAAGCCCGAAAAGCCGAAGGAGCCCGAGCGCAAGCGCGAGCGCCGTGTGGTCGACACGAAGGCCGTGACGGTCAACGCCGACCGCTTTGACGACCGCGTGGACAATCTGGTTTCCGAGCGGGTGCAGAACTATTCCGGCGGCAAACAGAAGATCGGCAGCAAAAACCGCAAAAAGGACAACAAGCGCGGCCAGACGGGCAACAAGCGCCGCAACGAGGAGCAGGAGAAGATGCGTCGCCTCCAGCTTGAGATCATCAAGAAGACGCCTCTGACGGTCAAGATCCCCGACGAGATCACGGTCGGCGAGCTTGCCTCGCGCATGAAGAAAACTGCTACCGAGCTGATCAAGGTGCTCATCAAGAACGGCGTGATGGCAAGCATCAACCAGACCATCGACTTTGACACGGCCGAGTTTGTTGCAACCGAGCTGGGCTGCAAGGTCGAAAAGGAAATCGTCGTAACCATTGAGGATCGCCTGATCGACGATCATCAGGACTCCGCCGACGAGCTTCAGCCGCGCAGCCCGGTCGTGGTCGTGATGGGTCACGTTGACCACGGCAAGACGAGCCTGCTCGACGCCGTCAGAAAGACCAACGTCGCCTCCGGCGAGGCCGGCGGCATCACGCAGCACATCGGCGCCTATACCGTCGAGATCAACGGCAGCCCGATCACCTTCCTCGACACGCCGGGTCACGCCGCATTCACCTCCATGCGTGCGCGCGGTGCCATGTGCACAGATATTGCGATCCTCGTGGTCGCTGCGGACGACGGCATCATGCCGCAGACCATCGAGGCGATCAACCACGCCAAGGCCGCGGATATTCCGATCATCGTCGCGGTCAACAAGATGGATAAGCCGGGCGCAAATCCCGACCGCGTCCTGACCCAGCTTACGGAGCACGAGCTGGTTCCGGCAGAATGGGGCGGCGACACGGAGGTCGTGCGGATCTCTGCCAAAACGGGCGCCGGCATCGATGAGCTGCTCGAGACCGTCATTATGACCGCCGAGCTGGCCGATCTCAAGGCCAACCCGAACCGCGCCGCCAAGGGTATCGTCATTGAAGCGCGTCTGGACAAGAACCGCGGTCCGATCGCTTCGCTGCTGGTTCAGAACGGCACGCTGCACAAGGGCGACCTCATCATTGCCGGAACGGCCGTCGGCCGCGTGCGCGTGATGACGGACGACAAGGGCAGAACCATCACCTCCGCAGGCCCGTCCATCCCGGTGGAGATCACCGGCCTTGCCGAAACGCCCGCCCCCGGCGACGAGTTCAACGCCGTCAGCGACGAGCGTATGGCGCGTCAGCTCGTCGAGCAGCGCAAGCAGGCCGAGAAGGACGCCGCTGCGAAGCTCACGAGCAAGGTCACGCTCGACAACCTCTTTGCCAAGATGCAGGAGGGCGAGATGAAGGAGCTGAACCTGATCGTCAAGGCCGACGTGCAGGGCTCCGCCGAGGCGGTCAAGGCCAGCCTCGAGAAGATCTCCAACGAGGAGGTTCGCGTCCGCGTGATCCATGCCGGTGTCGGCGCGATCAACGAATCGGATATTCTGTTGGCCTCCACGTCCAACGCGATCGTTGTCGGCTTCAACGTCCGTCCGGATGCCGCGGCGGCAGCCTCCGCGCAGCGTGCCAATGTCGATCTGCGGATGTACCGCGTGATCTATGACGCCATCGACGAGATCGAGGCGGCGATGAAGGGTATGCTTGCGCCGAAGTTCCGCGAGGCGGTCATCGGTCACGCCGAGGTGCGCCAGACTTACAAGGTCTCTGCGATCGGCACCATTGCGGGCTGCTACGTCAAGGACGGCAAAATCACCCGCGACGGTCAGGTGCGCGTCCTGCGCGACAATATCGTCATCTACGAGGGCAACATCGGCTCGCTGCAGCGCTTCAAGGACTCCGTCAAGGAGGTCGCGCAGAATTATGAGTGCGGCATGTCCATCGAGAAGTTCAACGACATCAAAGAGGGCGACATCTTTGAATGCTTCGTCATGGAGGAGATTCCCCGCTGATTTTTTCGGCAGGACGCGGCGCATGTCGCGTCCTGCCCGTTTTTCACTAGAAGGAGGTAAGCTATTATGGCATCCAACCGTCTTGGACGCATCAACGAAGAGATCCAGCGTGAGCTGGCCTCTCTGCTGCGCGAGTTGAAGGACCCGCGCGTGCAAAAAACAATGCTCTCGATCACACATGTAGAGACGACGCCCGACCTGCGCTATGCAAAGGTCTATGTGTCGCTGCTTGACAAGGAATACACCAAGGAGACCATGGCCGGGCTGAGATCCTCAGCCGGATACCTGCGCCGGGAGCTGGGACGCACGCTCCAGCTTCGCTATACACCGGAGCTGCAATGGCAGGCCGACGATTCCATCGTGCACGGCGCGCACATTCTCGACCTTCTCTCCAAGCTCGACCTTCCGGAGGATGACGATGAAAACACTGACCATAGCTGAGGTCGCTGCGTTTTTGCTCGCAGGCGACAACTACCTGATCCTGACCCACCGCCGCCCCGACGGCGACACGATCGGCTGCGCCGCCGCGCTGTGCGGCGGGCTGAGGCAGCTCGGCAAGCAGGCGGCGATTCTGGAAAATCCCCAGTTTACCGACAAATTCCGTCCCTATCTGGACGGGCTGACTGTTGCCGAGGCGCCGGAGGGCGCGTGCCTTGTCGCCGTGGACATCGCCTCGAGCAAGCTCCTGCCGTATAACGCCGTGAATGACGCCGACCGCATCGAGATGCTGATCGACCACCACGGCCGCAACAACGGCTACGCCAAGCGCGGCTTTGTTGACCCCGAGACCGCCGCCTGCGGCGAGCTGATCCTCAAGCTGCTTTTGGAGCTGAAGGTCACGGTCACGCCGCGTATGGCCGAGGCGCTCTACGTTGCGATCTCGACGGATACCGGCTGCTTCCGCTACAGCAACACGACTGCCGACACCCTGCGCGCGGCGGCCTATTGCCGCGACTGCGGCGCGGACACCTTTGCGGTCAATCAGGTCATGTTCCTGACGCGGCGCATGGCTCGTCTGCGTCTGGACGCCTATCTGACCGAAACGACAGAGTTTTTTGCGGACGGGCTGGTTGCGGTCAGCGCGATCCCGAATGAGATCCGTGAAAAATTGCAGCTCACGGAGGACGATATCGACGATATTTCCGGCTTTGGGCGCGAGATCGAGGGGGTAGAGATCGGCGTGATGCTCCGGCAGGAGGGCGATCTCGGCAAGATCTCCGTGCGCACCGCGCCGGGGTACGATGCATCGGCCATTTGCGCCCTTTTGGGCGGCGGCGGTCATCGCGCGGCGGCCGGCGCGACCGTGCACGGCGGCATAGAGGCGGCGCGCAAAGCTGTTCTCGAGGCCATTGCGTCGCTCGGAGTCAGGCTCTGATGGCTAGCGGTATTTTGATCGTCGACAAGCCCGTCGGCTGGACGTCGCAGGACGTGGTCAGCAAGCTGCGCGGCGTGTTCCATGAGCGACGCGTCGGCCACGGCGGCACGCTTGACCCGATGGCGACCGGCGTGCTCCCGGTCTTTTTCGGACGTGCGACGCGCGCGGTCGAGTTCTTTGAGCATGCCGAAAAAATCTACCGCGCCTCGCTGCGCCTCGGCGTGACCACCGACACGCAGGACACAACCGGAACCGTGCTGCGCGAGGCACCTGTCTGCGTCACGAGCGAGGAGCTGGAGGCTGTTCTTAAGCGCTTCACGGGAGAGCTTGAGCAGCTCCCGCCGATGTATTCCGCAATCAAGATCGGCGGCAGGAAGCTCTATGAAATTGCCCGAAAGGGCGGGGAAGTGGAGCGAGCTACGAGAAAAATCACAATCTATCGGCTGGAATCGGAGCGCTTCGACGGAAAAACCGCCGAGCTGCTCGTGCACTGCTCCAAGGGAACCTATGTCCGCACGCTCTGCCATGATCTCGGAGCGGCGCTCGGCTGTGGCGGCTGCATGTCCGCCCTGCGGCGCGTTGCGGCCGGCTCGTTTTCGATCGGGCAGGCGCTCACGCTCGAGCAGATCCTGTCCGCCGAAGACCCGGCGTCGCTGCTGCTGCCGATCGACACGCTCTTTGCGGCGCATCGCGCGCAGCGCCTGAATGCGGCGCAGGAGCGTAAATGCCGCAACGGCGCGGATTTTCGCGCCGAATGGCCGGATGGGCTCTGCCGCCTGTACGGCGCGGACGGCGAATTTTTGGCGCTGTCGTCCTGCCAGAGCGGCAATGTGCACACGGTGAAGAGCTTTTTTGCCGTCTGACCTGCTACAGGAAAGGAAGATCAAGATGAAACGCGTGATCGCGCTTGGCTTTTTTGACGGCGTCCACCTCGGCCACGGGGCGTTGCTGCGGCGCACTCGGGAGCTGGCCGACCGCCTCGGCTGCTCTGCGGCGGCGCTGACGCTGGATACGCACCCGGATACCCTGCTGCGCGGAACACCGACGCGGCTTTTGAACACGCCCACCGAGCGTCGCGCGCTTATGCAGTCGCTCTATGCGATCGATGAGGTGCTGGCGCTGCATTTTGATGCTGCAACGATGCGGCAGCCGTGGCAGGATTTTGTCGAACGGACGCTGATCGGGGAGTATTCCGCCGTTCATCTGGTCTGCGGGGCGGATTACCGATGCGGAAGCGGCGGCGCAGGGACGGCGGAGCTGCTTCGCGCCTACTGCGCTGCGCGCGGCATCGGCTGCGATGTGATCCCCCAGCTCTGCATCGACGGGGAGACCGTGTCCTCCACGCGCATTCGCGGCCTGATCGCCTCCGGGGAAATGACTGAGGCGGTGCGTTTGCTCGGGCATCCGCATTTGCTCAGCGGAACGGTCGTCACCGGACACCAGCTTGGCCGAACGATCGGCATTCCGACCGCAAACCTCGACGTTTCGCCGCAGATCCTGCTCCCGACGGACGGCGTCTATGCCGCCGAAACGGAGGTCGACGGCAGACGCTATCCGGCAGTCACGAACATTGGGATGCGTCCGACCGTCCACGGCGACTGCCGCACGGTGGAGCCGTGGCTGTTGGATTTCAGCGGCGACCTCTATGGGCGACGTCTGACCCTGCGTCTGCTGGCCTTTTTGCGCGGGGAGCGACGTTTTGCGTCGTTGGAGGCGCTGCAGGCTGAGATCCGACGCAACGCCGAGCAGACCCGCGCGCTGCTGAGCGACGCAAAACGATAATAGCTGTGCGAGGGCAATCGTTGGGGGAAAGCAAGCAGCGGCTCGTGCCGGAGGGGAGTGCCTCCGGCACGATTTTTATGCAGCGCGAGCCATGAGCCGGTTTCAAACTGATTCTTGATTCAGTATTATAATTAAGAATCAGTATTAGACGAGCAGCAGAGCCATTTTTGCGGTGGCGTTTCCAGAAAGAATATGGTATACTCAAGGAGAGAGGCCGGAATGGATCGACTCCGACTGTGCGGCGAAGGCCTTTTCTCGTCTCACGCGGGTTCAAAAGAGGGAATCTACCCGAAATTCTCTGCGCATGAAGGAAGCTTTCTCATTGTTCCATTTGCTCTTTCTGCTGGAATCTGACCTGTTATGGTTCAACAAATCGATATGGAGGATCTCACAATGAAAAAATCAACAAAGAGAGCGTTACTCGTGATCGCGGTGGTTCTTGTGTTGGCGCTCCTGCTGACTCCGATCCCTTTAAGACTGAAAGACGGCGGGAGCGTTCGATACAAGGCCTTGGTTTATGAGGTCACAAAAATTCATCAGCTTCCCCCGGAGATCGATGCTGACTACGAGTATATTGAGGGCGTTGAGGTCAAGATCCTCGGCGTAACCGTCTATAGAAAAACGAACCATTAAGCGCTTTGCTTTTTTGGCAGGGAAGGAGCGCGCCCATTCTTTCAAAACGCGCGTTGTTTCTTGCGCCGACGTTCGCTGCCGAAGAGCCGTATGCGCTCCTCGACCCGAAATGCGAGGAAGCGATGGACGATCGTTCGAGCGGGGTTTGTTTCTGCGGAGTTCAAGGCTTCGCCGCGCAAAGAAGCGGAAATATCGAAGAAAATGCACAAAAAACCGCGATGTAAACTTTTGTTGCGGGGATGCAAACCGAGGTTGGTTGCGCTGAGCAGGGAATGATGTTATCATTGCGCTACCAAACTTAGAGGAGGAACTCATTTTGAAACTGTCAGAAAAGATCGTCGCGCTCAGAAAGTCCGGCGGTATGTCGCAGGAAGCTCTGGCTGAGAAGCTGAGCGTTTCAAGACAGGCCATCTCTCGCTGGGAGATGGGCTCTGCCATGCCCGACGCTTCGAATATTCTCCAGCTCAGCCGGCTCTTTCGCGTCACGGCCGATTACCTGCTGAATGATGAATATGAGAGCGACGACGACCTGCCGCAGATCCGGACGGTCAAAACGGACGGCATCCGCCAGTGCATGATCCTGCTGGTCACGCTGGAGGTGATGACGTTGATCCTTCAGCTCACGACTGCGTTCCTGCTGCAAAGCGAGCTTCTCTGCATTCTGTGCTTCTTGCCCTTTGCTGCCGCGGTCGGCGGGTTTGAGTATACATATCTCATAAAAGCGGATGCTGCGGATGCGCGGGCGCAGCAGATCCGCAGGCATTTTTACCAGATTTCCGCTTGGCTCGGCTTTTATTTTCCGCTCCGGCTTTTGGTCTTGGCGTTGATGCGATTTTATCCTCGTCCGTACCTCTCGCTTGTGCCGGAGGGCATTGCCGCAGCGCTCTATTTGCTCGCTGCCTCGCTTACGACCGTCCTGATCGGAAAACGCCTCCGGACATAACAAAAGGCCGAAGATGCATCAATGGCATCTTCGGCCTTTGTTCTTTCATAGGCGATGATAGTCGTTTTTACAAGGAGCTGCATGATCCTATGCTTCTCTGCTTAGCCTCCGACCTCGCTCAGCATTTTTATAACGCGGCTGTTGACGGCAAGGTAATACTGCAATTCCTCGTCGGACATTTCCGATTCATCCCATGCCTCGAATGCCTGATCGACGTCCGCTGCCTTGAGAAGAAGGTTGTTATAGTCCGAAAGCAACCCCAAATCGTTCGGGTTTTTGCTGTATTCCTTCAGCACCCTGCAGTATTCCGTATAGAAAGCCTCATAGCTGTCCATTGCTTCCTTGAACTCCGGGCGGATGCCGACGGTTTTTTCGCTCTGAGAGGATTCCGTGAGCTTTTCCGATTCTGTGGGCTTCTCTGTCTCGGTTGACTCGGATGTATCATTGGTTATTGTGGTGATCTCGTCGAAATCAGTCGATGAGACTTCCTCGCTTGACGGCGTCGTATGTGCGGGCTTCCTCATTTCGCATCCGGCAAAGGAAAAAAACATCGCGGATATGAGCAGTGCAGCAAGAATTTGTTTCATTTTGTTTTGTGCTCCTTTCAGGATTCCGCCATCGCAGAGGGATTCGCTGCATGGCGCTTCATGTTTGATTTCACAATGAGCAGCCAGACCGAGCCGGCAATGAGTGCGATCGAGGCGAGTATGACAGCGTAGTAACCCACGCCCCACACGTAGTGATCCGCGCCGATGAGGGTGCTCTTCATCAGAGAATTTAAGAATAGGAATACGCTGCAGGCCAGCAGCTCAAAGATCAAAACCGCAATGGGCTTCTTCAGGATCACAAACAGAGCAGTCAGCGCAAGAAGGCCGCAAAAGCCGAAGATGATCGTCTTGGCGATCGCGCCGTCGCGGCTGCTGTATATGGCGGTTATGATCTTGCTGACGGAAATAAGGGAGACATGTGAAAAATCGCTGCGCGTCAGTCCCAAGGATGCATCCTCCAACCAATCCGGGCTCTCCTGAATGCGTCGTGCCAACTCACCCGAAGCGCTCATATAGGGCAAAAACAGCGCGATGACCAAGATCAGCACACCGATCAGGGTCACCAAAAAGGGAAGCGTGGTTGGGGATCTTTTTCGAGTTGCGGGTTCTTGCAGGTCGGTTTGTTCGTTCATTTGTCGTTCCTCCTTTATTTGAATAAACAAAAAGTGCGACTACCGGAGTAGCCGCACAAAAAATGCAGACTCCAATAGTCGCCAAACCAACTCTGCGAGAAAGGATGCTGTCCCTGTGTCTACAGAATAGGAATCTGCATTTTTATCAAATTCATACTGCAGACACAAAAAGGGTATAGAACCCCTAGGGACAGAGCCTCTTTTGCATTATTAAGTTGGTTTGGCACAGTTATTATACCACGTTTCTTTGAAAAAGGAAAGGGTATTTCACAAAATCGCTGAAATTTCATTTTCTGTTCTTTTTATTCAAGCATGGAACCGCGTGGCTCCGCTGCGCCGCGATTCCGCCGGTATTCCGGCGCCCCTTTCGTGGAGCGAATTTTGTGCGATCCGTGACTTTTGAGTCGCAAAATGATGGGCATCTGCGGAATTTGTTTACAATTTATTACATTTTATCGGGTTGGCAAGCTTCCGCTTTTCTGGTATAATCAAAGAAAGAACGTCCCGAAGGAGGAACGCTCCATTGAATGAACTGCAAGCAAAAATCAAAGAAGCCCTGATCTCCGTCCTGCCCATCACGGCGGCGATCTATCTGCTGGCCATGACCCCGCTGCTGAACCTGACGCGCACGGAGCTGATCACCTTCAGCATCGGTGCCGTGATGCTGGTTTTGGGCATCGGACTGTTCAATATGGGCGCCGATCTGGCCATGACCCCCATGGGCTCGCATGTCGGTTCCGGCCTCTCTAAGCAAAAAAAGCTCGGCCTGCTGCTGGGCGTCTGCTTCGTGCTGGGTCTTCTCATCACAATCGCCGAGCCGGATCTTCAGGTTCTGGCCGGTCAGGTCAGCTCGGTCATCAACGGAACGGTGCTGACCTATACCGTGGGCATCGGCGTGGGCGCATTTCTGGTCATTGCGATCTTGAAGATCGTTTTCCGCCGCTCTCTTTCGCAGCTTTTGATGCTGTTCTATATGCTCCTTTTCGCGCTGGCTCTGCTTCTGGCCGTGAGGGGGAAGCTCTCAATGCTCCCCGTGGCCTTCGATTCCGGCGGCGTGACGACGGGGCCGATCACCGTTCCCTTCCTGATGGCGCTTGGCGTGGGCATCTCCAACGTTCTGGGCGACCAGCGCAGCAAGGAAAACAGCTTTGGCATTGTGTCCCTGTGCTCCATTGGCCCCGTGCTGGCGGTTCTCCTTCTCGGCATCCTCTCGCGCAAGGAGCTGGTTTACGACGTCCCCGACTTCGGGATGAGCGAGCAGATCCTTGCTTCTTACGGGCACACGCTGCTGCACACCTGCCGCGAGGTCGGGCTGGCGCTTGGTATGATCGTTGTGTTCTTCGGCGTCTGTCAGGTTCTGTTTTTGAAGCTTTCCAGAAAACAGCTCAAGCGTATCGCTGTGGGCGTCGTGTTTACATATCTCGGTCTGGTGCTCTTCCTCACCGGGGTCAACGTCGGCTTCATGCCGCTGGGCTACAAAATGGGCAGCGCTCTGTCCGAAAGCCATCCGGCTGTTCTTGTCTCCTTTGGCTTTGCTGCCGGGGTGCTGACGGTGCTGGCCGAGCCTGCCGTGCATGTTCTTAACGCGCAGGTGGAGGAGGTTACGGGCGGTCTGGTCAGCAAGCGCTCCATGATGATCGCGCTGTGCCTCGGCGTCGGCGCGTCGATCGCCCTGAGTATGCTGCGCATCGTGTTCGATTTCTCGCTGGTCTATTATCTCATCCCCGGCTGCTTCCTCTCGCTGGCGCTTTCCTTGTATGTGCCGCCCGTCTATACCGCCATTGCCTTTGACTCCGGCGGCGTGGCCAGCGGACCGATGACCTCCGGCTTTATCCTGCCGCTTGCCGTGGGCGCCTGCGTCAGCCTGCAGGGCGCCGATGCTGTCCTGCTGGACGGCTTTGGCGTGGTGGCCATGGTCGCCATGACGCCGCTGATCGCCATTCAGCTTCTGGGCTTCCGCGGAATCGTCGCCGAGCGCGTCAACGAGCGCCGCGCCATGAAGCGCATTCTGGACGCGGACGATCAGCAGATCATCAACTTTATATAATATAGAGGAGAAGCTTATGGGAAACACGGTCAACGAGTCCGCAATCAAAAAGCTGAAGCTCCTGTTCACGGTGGTGGATCGCCCAAAGGGCGAGTTCTATCTGGATGTTCTGGGGCAGTTTCATGTGAATTTTCAGATGGTGACCGCCGGGCAGGGAACGGCCAGCTCTCAGCTCCTCGAGCTGCTGGGGCTTGAGCCGCATAAGGCAGTGATCCTCAGCGTGGTGCGGGAGGATTTGGTCGACGACGTGATGAACTGTCTTGAGGACAAATTCCGCACCGTTCGCGGCGGCAAGGGCATCAGCTTTGCAGTCCCCCTTTCCAGCGTGATCGGGGTCAATCTATACCGCTTTTTAAGCGACAACCGCATGGGCAGGGAGGGTTAGAATGAAAACAGAGAACCACGAGGTGATTTTTGCCATTGTCAACTCGGGCTTTGCCGAGGACGTGATGGACGTTGCGCGCGAGCTCGGCGTCCGGGGCGGCACCATTCTCAACGCCAGAGGCGTCGTCAAGGAGGATGCTGCGGATTTTTTCGGCATCACCGTTCACGCAGATAAGGAGATCCTGATGATGGTCATGGAGAAGGACATCCGCGACCGGGTGCTCAACGCCATTTATAAAGAAATGGGCATGGCCAAAAAGGCCAAGGGCGTCGCATTTTCCATGCCCGTGACCGATATGGCCGGTCTGGCTGTGGCGCTCGAGCAGGAGCAAAAGGCCTGAGCTGCGTCAGACAACCGGGCCGTGCTGCGAATGCAGCAGAAAGGAACATAACAGCATGAAAATTGCGATTTTTAACGGAAGCCCCAGAAAAGCGACGACCTCAGCTATGGTAAAGGCGTTCTGCGAGGGCGCGCAAGCCGCCGGTCACGAGGTCACGGAGTATCCGGTCGGCAGGATGAAGCTCGGCGGCTGCCTTGCCTGCGAGCACTGCCACACAAGCGGCAGCGGCGTCTGCATACAAAAGGACGACTTCGAAAAGCTCCTTCCCGCCTATCAAGAGGCCGACATGCTCGTGTTCGCTTCGCCGATTTATTATTTCACAATGACTGCCCAGATGGAGGCAGCAATTCAGAGAGGCTACTGCGTCGGAAAGCCGCTCCGGGCGAAGAAGGTCGCGCTTCTATTGACGGCCGCTTCTCCGAATGTGTTCGACGCGGCCGTTGCGCAGCTCCGTTCCTATGCGCAATACTGCGGCCTTGCGATTGCGGGTGTGGTCACGTCCCATGGGGATGAAAATCAGTCTGAGCAGAAGCTCAGCCAGATCCGGGCGCTTGCGCAAGCGCTCTGACGGGAGCAATGCTGCACATCAGAACCGCCTCCGAAGCCGAGCTGGCGCGGATCATGGAGATCTACCGATCCGCGCGGGAATTTATGGCGCGATCGGGGAATCCGACGCAGTGGGGCAGCACCTATCCGGACGCCGCGCTGATACGAGCCGATCTCGCGCAGGGCGCTTGCAGAGTGATCTGCGACGAGGACGGTATCCGCGGCGTCTTTGCCCTGCTTGGCGGGCAGGATCCGACCTACAGCTCCATTCAAGGCGGCGCATGGCTGAACGACGAGCCTTATCTCACCGTTCACCGGCTCGCGGGGGACGGCTCGGCGCACGGCCTGTTCCGCTGCGTAATGGCCTATTGCAAGCGCCGTTCCGAAAACATTCGGGCGGATACCCACGCGGACAACCGGATCATGCAGGGGCTGCTCGAAAAAAACGGCTTCGTCCGCTGCGGCGTGATTGAGCTTGCAGACGGCACGTCGCGGCTGGCCTACCACTGGTCGGCCGCACGAATGCAAGGCGGGCGTTTTTCCCGTTGACTTTTCTGAACGGATGCGTTATAATCGGTATATACCGAAAACGAAAAGGGGAGACGACAGAATGCCGAGACCGCAGCGATGCCGAAGGATCTGCAAAGCGCCGCAGGTCGACACATTTTGCCCCGAGGAAGGCGCGCAGACGGAGCCGATCCTCCTGACGCTGGATGAGTACGAGGTCATTCGTCTGGTCGACCTCGAGCAGCAGACCCATGGCCAATGCGCCGCGCAGATGGATATTTCCCGCTCCACCGTGCAGGAGATCTATGAGAGCGCGCGGCGCAAGCTTGCAGCCTGCCTTGTCCACGGAAGGAGGCTCGTCATTTCCGGCGGGAACTACCGCATCTGCGGCGGGCGCGAGCGCGGCCGCTGCGGGCGCTGCTGCCGACCCTCCCCGAACAACGAAACGGAGTCCACAGGAGGTTCTATCATGAAAATTGCGGTAACCTATGAAAACGGTCAGATCTTTCAGCATTTTGGCCACACGGAACAGTTCAAGCTCTACGAGGTCAGCGACGGAGCCGTCGTTTCCTCCGAGATCGTCGACACGAACGGCAGCGGTCACGGCGCGCTGGCCGGCTTCCTGATGCAGCACGGCGTGAGCACTCTGATCTGCGGCGGCATCGGCGGCGGCGCGCAGATCGCGCTGGCCGAGGCGGGTATCCGGCTTTATGGCGGCGTTCAAGGCGAGGCCGACGCGGCGGTTGAGGCGCTCCTTGCCGGGAGACTCGGCTACGATCCCAATGTCCGCTGCGACCACCACGGCCACGGCGAGGGCAGCCATGCCTGCGTCGATCACGGCTGCGGCTCGCATGGATGCCACGGCTGAGCCGCACGACGTTTTTTGAGAAAGCGTTCCAAAAACGCATGAAAAGGAGCACGACGTGGTCTATACGCAGAGCTATGCCTCTCCGCTCGGCCGTCTGCTGTTGACGGCGGATGGAGACGGGCTGACGGGGCTGTGGTTTGAGAACCAGACGTCCGACATACCCATGCAGGAAAGCCGAGAAGAGGAGACGACGGCGCTGACGGCGGCAAAGCACTGGCTTGACCGCTATTTTTCCGGAACACGGCCGGAGTGCACGCCGCCGCTGCACCTGATCGGCACGCCGTTTCGGCTGGCGGTCTGGGAGCTTTTGCTGAAAATATCTTATGGGCAGACAACCACCTACGGCGCAATCGCAAAAGAGCTTTCAGAGCGACGCGGGGGCGCGCGCATGTCGGCGCAGGCCGTCGGCGGTGCGGTCGGGCATAACCCGATCTCTATTGTGATCCCGTGTCACCGTGTGGTCGGCTCATCGGGCAGCCTGACTGGCTATGCCGGGGGCATGGGCAAGAAGCTCTGGCTGCTCGAGCACGAGCATATCGATGTCAGCGGCTTATATATCACGCAACGAATCAAAAAGTGAACAAAAACGCACGGGACGGCTTTGCCGCTCGTGCGTTTTGCACGAAAGCCCATCGGAGGCATAAGGGCGGAGAATTCCTTTTGCGGCTTAAGGAACCTCTGAATAAATCAGCTGCGGCGCTCAGCGGGTCTTTTGCCCCAACTGATTGGTTTGAAAATCTTGAAATACGAAAAGGATTCCTGCGATTTCCAAACCTCAATTTGAAACAAAATCCCTCGCTGACCACTCTTGCGATTTAATCAGAGGTTCCCTAAATTCGAGCACTCAGAGCCTCTGTTCAACACGTCCACAAATTCCCAGAAAGGTCGGAGAGTCATCGGACAAATACGCAACTATCATAGCCACAAATTCGCCGCGTCCAAGAACATTATCTCGAAATTGGATTCTTTGACACATACTATTGATGATTGCTTCAGGTTGTTCACCCGGCCAAAATCGTGCCAGTATTTTATTCAGTTTTGATATACGATACGAGCAGCTCTCCATAACCATTTCAGCGTAAGATGGGCACTGGGAGCTTTTTACCCCGTACTGGCGTTGCTCGGCTTCAAGCCTGAATCTTTCCGGGACTGCAAATGCGAATTCATTGTAAAACGCACGAATTAAAATTTCTGTGGCAGCGTCGGCTTTCCCCTCCTCAAGAAGAAAATCAGACTGTGTATCCATGATTTGGATAAGCGGGTAATAATTCCCGCCTTTGGCGTACTGCATTGCATCAAGCGACTTTTTGTTTAGTGCCGCCCAGATTCTATCACGCCACAACTTCGATGGATACCCTTGCATATCTTTGTTAATATCCCATACAGAAACACCGATATTATGCGAGTGCAGGTACATAACATACTCATTTTCTTCCAACTCTTCTTTTCCAAGCTCGGTCAGTACATACCACCTGTGTGTAACCTTTCTTTCGATTACTGCCGGGGCTACATTGTTTGCGATTCGAGAGACTAAATCCGCTTTTTTACCGGTTATCTTTAGGTTACTCTCCAACAAAATCGATTTTAACTCCGGAATGGTTAAGCTGCTCAGCGAATCAGCTGCTGTGCCTTCCTGAATAAACCCACGGCGCTCCAAGGATTTTAACAATGCGGCGG
>OIYX01000412.1_pt1 | contig 15378 bp, 12 predicted proteins | sample 1588431 | NCBI WGS metagenome assembly OIYX01 (sample SAMN03283241) | human gut metagenome | biome: human-associated habitat; material: feces | host: Homo sapiens | place: Peru | collected 2012
GTTTGGAGGTTTGGGGGTTTGGGGGTTTGGGCGCTGGGGCGTTGGGGCGTTGGGGAGAGGCCGGGGACGAGGTTGCGCGTCAGGTCGCCGCAGACGCCGCCGAGGCGCACGCCCATGTCCACGAGCACGGGCTCGCGTCCGTTCCAGACCGTGTCGTCCGGCTCATGATGGCATTCGGCGGCGTTCTTCCCGACGCAGACGATCGTCCCGAACGCCTCGCCCTCGCCCTTCTCGATCATCAGCTTCTGGATGATCCGCGCCATGTCGCGCTCCGTCATGCCGGCGCGGAAGCGCGCGGACGACGTGCGCCAGATTTCGCAGGTAAGCGCTTCCGCCGCGCGGATCTTCGCGATCTCGTCCGGCGTCTTCACGGCGCGAATCGCAAGAAGGTCGTCCGCGACGTCGACGAACGTCGCGCCGCGCGGCGCGAGCTTCTGGAACTTGAGGAACTGCGCATGCGAAATCGACGACTCGTAGCCGATGCGGCGCCCCCGGATCTTCAGTTCCTTGAGGTCGCGGCAATCGAGGTCCGGCGCGACGCGATGCACCATCGGCACATAGCGAAAGTCGGTGTGGAGGGCCCATGCCACCCCTTTGCCGGTTACCCCGCCAGTCAGCCTTCCCACCTTCCCACTTTCCCACCTTCCCACTTTCCCCACCAGAACGGCGTTGTCGCACCGAACGCCCGTCAAGGCAAGGATGTTGGGTTCTGCGCAAACGAGGACGGCGTCGAGACGCCGCCGCTTCGCCAGCTTTTCGAGTTCGTTGAGTCTCATCGCGTTCTCTTTCATTTCAAGGTTATCGGGCCGTTTTATTTCAGGTCATCGGGCCGGCGTCATTTCAAGGTTATCAGGCCGGCTCTCTTTCATTTCAAGATGGTCGTCGAGGGCCATTTAAGTTTTTCAGAGATCTTCAAGGTCTCCGCGCCAAAGACGTGTTGCGCGGCCCACGAGGAAATTTCGACGGAATCCGATCGCCGGCCGCCGACGCGCAGCTCGTTTTGAACGCGTAGGGACTTGGCGATGTAGTGCGCGAAGCCGCAAAGCGCGCTGACGACGAGCGCGAGCGCAAACAGGCCGACGGCCAGTTCCATCAGCGCCTGGCCACGGGCACCACCGGGCGCCTCGCGCTCAATGCCCATGCCGCGTGCCTCCCCGTCCGCCGCTGCCGCTCGTGGGACGCAGACAGCTCGACGAATTGTACTTCAGCCACGTGCGGCCCTGCTCGCGGACGGACGGCTTCTCCCAGTCCACCAGCTGCCGGCAGTAGTAGCAGCCCTTCAGCACGTCCGGCCCGCCCCGAAAATAGGCCGGCAGATCCTCGCGCAGATGGCGCATCCATTCGGGGTCGGCGGTCGAGAGATCGCCGCCGCCGATGGCATCGAGCGGCACAAGCAGCACGGCGTCAAAGGCGGGCGTGACGAACCCCTTCAGCGCCGTGACGACGGAGAGCCGCCCCGCCTCGTCCACGACCGTGCCAAAGGGCTTGGCCGCCGCCGACCAGTTCGCGACGCGCGCGGCATCCGTTTCCAGCAGGTTGGGAATCGGCATCCGCACGCGACAGGCCGCCGCCGCGCCCTGCACGTCATATTCCGGCCTCACCGGCCCGACGACGGGGAAGCGCGCGTCGCCGTCGGGATCGATTTCCCACCAGCGCCCCCACGCGCCGTCCGTCGTGTCATAGAAGAACCAGGTCTGCTCCGAGTCGGCCAACAGCGGCGCGTTCGCAATCTCTTCGGGCGTCGCATCCGTCAGGCGGGCAATCAGCTCGTCGCCGAGAAGGTCGATCGCGCGCCCCACGCGCGGCGCGAGATGGAGCGAGTAGACCTCGCTGTTCGCGCAGCGCCGCCGCCGTGTCGCGTCGTCCGCGCGCGGCAACGGCCCCCAGTCGAGGAAGCTCGAATAGTTGTCCAGGATTCCCGCCGCGTCGAAATGGAACCAGCACCAGTTGCGGCCCGCGACGGCATCGTAGAACGACTTTTCGAGGAGAAGGTGTCCGCCCGCCTCGTCCATGAACGTGACGTTGTCCGGCCCCGCATAGAGCGGCGCGCCGATCGCGACCTCCAGCGCCTGCGCATATTCCTCCCACGCGCCGTCCCAAGGTTCGGGATACGCCTCCGGCGTCGTCGCGTAGACCGTGCGGATCTCGATGACGTGCTGCGCCAAGATCTCGCGCATTTCGTCGCTCGGCTCCGCGCCGTTCGCCTGCGCGGCGGCGCTGCCGACCGACAGGCACTGCAGGGGGTCGAGGAAGCAGCGGCGCGTCTGCTCCGCCACGAGACGCGCGCATTCCTCCGCGTCGCCCTGGAGCGCGGCCTTCAGATGGTCGAGGTTGAGGCGCCCAATCCTGTTCAGCAGCTCGCCCTGATGGCGCGCGACGGCGAGGGCCGCCGCGTCGCCCGCGTTCATCGAGCGGTTCTTGGCCGTGACCGCGAGGTAGACGCCGACGTTCATGAGGACGAGCACCGTGAGCGCGACGAGCACGAACACGAGATAGAGCGCAACCTGTCCCCGCCGCGTCTTCATCGTCCCGCGTCGTTCAAGTACAGCGTGTGGTTCGGCTCGACGCCAGCCGCGCCGGACAGCCCGACGCGCGCCGCGCCGTCGAGCAGCTCGACGTCCAGCCCGACGCGCGCGTCCATGCCGTCGCCGGGCGCGACGGACAGATCGCCCCAGCGTTCGTAGTCGAGAATGCCGCGCGCCTCGGCCTCGTGTTCGGACGCGAGATAGGCCCCGACGCGCGCGCGCTCCATCCCGTCCCGCCAGTCCGTCCCCGCCTCCGGCCAGGTGCGCCGCCCCGCGACGGGGATGACGGCGACGCGCGCGATCTTGCGGCACATGTAGTCGTTGAACCCGACGGCGCGGGCGCGCGCGACGCGCATGGCGGCGTGTTCGAGGAGGATCTTGCCCGTCAGCATCGTGGAGAGCCGAAAGAGCGCAAGGAACGCGAACGTGACGATCAAGACGGCCAAGACCGTCTCGACCATCGCCTGTCCTCGGCGCGCCCGCCGCACGGCCTCACTCCCCGAGGGACTTGATCGAATCCGAACTGATCGAATCCGCCGCCGACTTCGCCTTGCCGCCCTCCTCGGACGACAGGGCCTCCGTCGCGCCGGCAGCCTTCTTGCCGATCGCGCGGCTCAAGTAGGTGAAGACGGCGATGAGGGAGACGGCGATGAGCGCGACGATGATGATGTACTCGACCATCGTCTGACCTTTGCGCAGCGTTTTCATCATTTCTTTTTCTCCTTTTTTGCCTACGGACATTCGCTTGAAACGAGACTCTCCGTGCGGACGCCGTAGCCGACCGCGCCCGAGACGAGAAATCCCAGCACGGCGACCACGGCGGCGACCCCCGCCAGCGCCAGCACGTATTCGAGGAGCGATTGGCCCGTTCGCGTTCGCATCCGCACCCCGCAAACCGTCTGGCTACGCCTCCAGCTCCGCGCGCAGCCGCGCCACGAGATCGGGCAGCTTCATCGCGCCGAGGTCGCCGTCCGCACGGGAACGGACGGAGACCTGCTCCGCCGCCTCGTCGCGCGGCCCGACCACGACCTGGTAGGGCACCTTCATGAGCGTCGCCGCGCGGATCTTCGCGCCGAGCTTCTCCGCCGACGCGTCCACGTCCACGCGGAAGCCCGCCGCCCGCAGGGCCGACTGGACCTTCTTCGCGTAGTCCATCGCCTTGTCGGAGATCGGCAGGACGCGCACCTGCTCCGGCGCGAGCCAGAGCGGGAACGCGCCCGCGTAGTGTTCGATGAGGATGCCGAAGAAGCGCTCGATCGAGCCGAGGAGCGCGCGATGCACCATGTAGGGCTGATGCTCCTTGCCGTCGTCGCCGACGTAGGTGAGGTTGAAGCGCTCCGGCAGGTTGAAGTCGAACTGGACGGTGCCGAGCTGCCACGGGCGGCCGAGCGCGTCCTTGATCTTCATGTCGATCTTCGGGCCGTAGAACGCGCCGCCGCCCTCGTCGACCTCGTAGCTCATCCCCTCCTGGTCAAGCGCGTCCCGCAGCGACTGCGTCGCCTGCTCCCAGCGCGCGGGGTCGCCGACGGCCTTCGCGGGCTTCGTCGAGAGATACGCCTGGATGTCGTGGAAGCCGAACTTGCCGAGCATCTTCTTCGCGAACTCGACCGTGTCCTTGATCTCCTGCACGATCTGGTCGGGCGTGCAGAAGATGTGCGCGTCGTCCTGCGTGAAGCCGCGCACGCGGAAGAGCCCGTGGCGCACGCCGTCCTTCTCGTAGCGGTAGACCGTGCCAAGCTCGGCGTAGCGGATCGGCAGGTCGCGGTACGAGCGCTTCTCGAACTGGTAGCACTGGATGTGGAACGGGCAGTTCATCGGCTTGACGTAGTAGTCCTGGACGTAGGCGTCCTTGCCCTCGCCCTCCTGGACCTTCATCACCGGGAACATGCCCTCCTTGTAGAAGCCGAGGTGCCCCGACGTCTCCCAGAGGTTCGACTTGCCGACGTGCGGCGTGTAGACGATCTCGTAGCCGGCCTCGTAGTGCTTCCGGCGCCAGTAGTCCTCGATCGCGACGCGCACGCGCGCGCCGCGCGGCAGCCAGTGGGCGAGGCCGGGGCCGACCTGGTCGGTGATCGTGAAGAGGCCGAGCTGTTTGCCGAGGACGCGGTGGTCGCGCTTCTTCGCCTCCTCCGCGCGGGCGACGATCTCGTCGAGCTCCTTCTGGTCCTTCGCGACGATGCCGTAGACGCGCTGGAGCATCTTGTTCTTCTCGTCGCCGCGATAGTAGCTGCCCGCGATCTTCGTGAGCTTGACGACGCCAATCTGCTTCGCGTGCTCGACGTGCGGCCCACGGCACATCTCGACGTAGTCGCCGACCGCGTAGGTCGAGATCGGCCCGCCGTCGGCGACGACGTCGGCGAGGCGCTCGAGTTTGTACTTCTGGCCCGCGAGGAGGGCCTTCGCCTCGTCGGCCGAGACCTCCTTCCGCACGAACGGCTCGTCCAACGCGATAAGGCGCGCGATCTCGGCCTCGATCTTCGGGAAGTCCTCCGGCGTGATGCGGTGGGGAAGGTCGAAGTCGTAGTAGAAGCCGTCGTCCGTCGCCGGCCCGATGTCGACCTGCACGTCGTCAAAAAGGTTCATGACCGCCCGCGCCATCATGTGCGCGGCGGAATGCCGTCTCTGCTGCTCGCTGATCTCTGACATGGATTCTCCTTAAAAAACGCTCGTATTATATCATAATTTCAGCCGCCCCTCATTCCCAGAACGCGCGGTCGCCCGTGCGCTTGTGGAGGGTGATCGTGAATTCCTTGAGCGGACGCGCCTCCCACGCGCGGCGGTACTGGAACCGGATGGCCGAAGGCCCGTCGTAGCCGCGATGGACGCGAATCTCGACTTCGGCCTTTCCAGGCACGCCGACAAGCCCCGCGTCCGACCCGCCGGCGACGTGCGTCACCCGAACGGACACGTCCGCGTCGTCGCACGTCGCACGCCAGGCGTATCCCGTCGTCGCGTTCTCCTCAAGGTCGAAGAAAAAGCGGTCGCCGCTCTGGGCGGCCAAGACCTGGTTGCGCTCCGGCACGACCGAATAGTGCCGCCCGACATGGCACCCCGACAGGAGCGCAATGGCCGCCAGCGCGGCGGCGGCAAACGGAAGATGCCCGATTCCCATGGCGGACTTTCCCCTGAAAAAGATCCCAGACTGCCGTAGCACAGAATCCCCGGAACCCGTCGTTCCAAATGTGGAGCTGACGCTCCCTATTCAAATGTCGGTCGAAGAAACTTCTGCTGAATCCGCGTGCAACCCAGGACCCACGTCGTTGAAAATGCTCAGCCCTCCCGCACCTCAAGGCCGTCCGTCGCCTTGAGCGCCTCGACGATCCGCTGGAAGGCGCGCCCGACCTCGTCGTCCGTCAGCGTCTTCTCCGCGCTGCGGAACTCGAGCGCGTAGGCGCGCGAGTCCTTGAACACGTCGAAGAGCTCGACTTTCACGAGATCCTTGCCGCCGTTCTTCCGGATCGTCTCGACGACCTGCGCGTGCGGCACGCCGCCCTTGTCGACGAGCGCGATGTCGCGGCGGACGCCCGGGAACGCCGGAACCGCCGAGACGCGCCCGACCTCGTCGAACTTCTTGAGCAGGGCCTTCGCCTCCAGCTCGCACAGCGCCATCTGCGTCGTCAGGCGGAACGCATGCCGCAGCTTCGCCGAGACGGCGCCGAGGACGCCGACCGCCTTGCCGTTGAGCCGCACCTGAAGCGCCGCGCCCTTCGCGAACGCCGGATAGTCCGCCGCGACGAACTCGACGCGCCCGGCGTGCAGGCGGCGGACGAGCTCCTCGACCGCGCCCTTCAGCCAGAGGACGGCCTCCTCCTCGTTCAGCGGCAGACGCCGGCGCAGGGCCTCGCGCCCGACAGGCCCGACGAACCCAAGCGACACCATCTCCTTCTCCGTCGGCTGCGCCTTCGCGGGCATCTCGCCCCGCGCCGGAATCGTGACCTGCCCGAAGACCTTGCCCGTCTCAAAGAGCATCGCCGACGTCTCGTGCGCGGCGTTCTTGCCCAGCGTCGCGTAGAGCTGCGGCAGCAGGCTGTCGCGCATGACGCCGTATTCGGCGGACACGGGATCGGGAATCGCAAGCCGCGCCTTCTGCGTCTCCTCGCGCGAATCGAAGTCGTTCAGCTCCTTCGCGGAGAGGAAGGAGTAATGCATCGCCTCGGAGAAGCCAAGGCCCGTCGCGATCTCGCGCAGCCGGCACTTCGCGCGGAACGGCGCGTCCGAGAGGGACGAGACCGACGGCGCGCTCGGCATCGTGTCCGGAATGTTGTCCAGCCCGTAGAGCCGCGCGACTTCCTCGACGAGGTCGGCCTCCATCGAGAGGTCCCAGCGCCAGGACGGAATCTCGAACGTCACGCCCGCCACGCCCGCATACGACGCGGCCGGCGCCGTCGGCTTCAGCCCCAGCGACGTGAGGAGCCGCACCATCGTGTCGTTGTCGATCCCGATGCCGATCAGCTTGCGCGCCCGGTCGAAGTCGAGCGCGACCGGCGCGTTGAGCGGCTGCGCGCGGTTGTCGATGTCGATGACGCCCTTCGCGATCTCGGCCGCGCCGTACTTCTGCAGGAGATGCGCCGCACGGCGCGAGGCGAAGTCGGCGACGTCCTTGTCGACGCCGCGAATGTAGCGGTAGGACGACTCGCTCGACAGGCCGAGCCTCGTCGCCGTGTACTTCGTCGACGTCGGCTCGAACAGCGCGGACTCGAGGAAGACGCTCTTCGTCGCGCCCTCGGAAATGCCGGACGCCTCGCCGCCCATGATGCCGGCGACGCAGTTCGGACGCACCGCGTCGCAGATCACGAGCATCGACGGGTCGAGCGTGCGCGTGACGCCGTCCAGCGTCTGGATCGTCTCGCCGTCCTTCGCGTCGCGCACGACGACCGTCCGCTCCGCGAGCTTCGTGTAGTCGAAGGCGTGCAGCGGCGCGCCCAGCTCCATGAGGACGTAGTTCGTGACGTCCACGACCAGCCCCAGCGAACGGACGCCGCAGAGCTCAAGGCGCTTCGCCATCAGGGCGGGCGACGGCCCGTCCGTGACGCGCGTGACGACGCGCGCCGTGTAGCGCAGGCACTTCGCCGGATCTTCGACGCGCACCTTGACCTCGTCGTTCACATTCCCCGCGCCCTCGACGAAATCGACGGGCGGCAGCGTGAGCGGACGGCCCAGGATCGCGGCGAACTCGCGCGCAAGGCCGACGACCGACAGCGCGTCCGGACGGTTCCACGTCACCTCGATGTCGAAGACGACCTCGGGCTTCTCAAGCTTCGCGACATCGCGCACGGGCGTGCCGTTCGGCGTGTCGGCCGGATACTCGATGATGCCGTCCGCCCCTTCGCCGATGCAAAGCTCCTTCTCGCTGCAGCACATGCCGAAGCTCTCGACGCCGCGCAGCTTGCCCTTCTTGATCCTCTCCGGATTGCCGTTCTTGTCGAGGAACGCGGGAATCGGCGCACCGATCTTCGCGAACGCCGTCTTGATTCCCTGGCGCATGTTCGGCGCGCCGCAGACGACCTGGAACGAGTCCGTGCCGTCCGTCACCGTGCAGACGTGCAGATGGTCGGAGTTCGGGTGCGCCGCGCACGCGACGACTTCGGCGACGACGATGAGGTCGGAGAGCGGATTGCCGCCGACCGTCTCGATCGACTCGACCTGAAGCCCCGCGCGGGTCAGCTTCTCGGCAAGTTCCTTCGGGTCGATGTCATCGACCTTGACATACTCATTCAGCCACGACAGGGGCAGTCTCATCCTTCACCTCTTCTTCTTTCACAACTTTCTCACCAGCCTCAAGTCCCTTCTCAACAGGCTCGAGCTTCGAGTCCGAGGCGGAGCTAGGAATGTCTTCCTTCCGCTCTCCACCTCCACCTTCAACCTCCACCTTTTCACCAGGCTCGAGCTTCAAGTCCGAGGTGGAGCAAGGATCGTTAACCTTCCTCTCTCCACCTCCACCTTCAACCTCCACCTTTTTTCCCTTCATCCCCCGCTTCTTCCACTGCGGCCCGTACTTCGGGAACTTCTCGACGGCCGAGAAGACGCCGTTCGTGAACGCGACGACGTGGCCCGTCGTGACGAGCCAGTTCAGGTGTTGCTCGAACTCCGGATCGTCCGCCGGGAACTCGGACTTGTCGCAGCAGGGGTTCTCGGCGACGAAAGTCGCCGCGCGGGCCAGCTCCGGTATCGCGTGCGCCGCGTCAAACGGCTTGTACTCGACGCCCGTCACGAACTCCGGGCCGCGCGCATCGTTCGCGCGGAAGAAATGGAGCTTGCGGTGGTGGAACGCGCCGCGCAACGCGAAGCACATCGCCGCCGGCGCGCGCCGCTCGGCCTGGATCGCGTCGTTGACCGCCCAGACGAGCGGCTTCACCGGCGACTTCCGCGCGACGTCCGCCGTGATCATGAGGCTCTTCGGACGCTCCAGCAGCGACGGCAGGATCGTGCGGCGGAATTCGCCCTCGGCCTGTTCGCGCGTCAGCTGCGCCGCGCCCTCGACCTCGGCCTGGCCCTTCGCGAAGAAGACGGTCTTCTTCGTCGCGCCCTTGCGCCATTCCTCGATCGCGTCCGCGTCACGCACCATCTCGATGTGCGCGCGATACTGCTCCTCGCTCATCTCCGGATAGCGCGTGCGCACCATCTCGCGGACGGTCGCGTTGAACTCGTGGATGTTCGGCGGACCGAGGAGAACGCCCGAGAGCCCGCACTTCGCGACGCAGTTGAAGTTGCCCTTCGGCGGCTCGCACTCGATCTCCTTCGCGTCATAGTAGTCGCCGAGATGCGCCGCGAGCGCATGCGCGAGCACGTCCTCCTCGCGCGTCGAGGCAAACCCGCAGGCCTTGCACTGGAAGAAGGTTGAGGCGGCTTGGGCGTTTGGAGATTGGGCGTTGGAGGATTCGGGTGCCTTGGGCGTGATCTTCAGGAGAACCGACTGCGGATTGTCGAGGAAGAAGTACGCGAGATCCTTGAGCTTGTAGGCGTGCGCATCGCCCTGGAGCTTGCGGATGATCGTGCCGAGCGCCTTCGTCTCAGGCAGGACCTTCACCTCGCAGGCGAGCGGACGCGGACGCTCCTCGAAGCGCGGACGGTCGCCGAACGGCTTGCGCGGCCCAAACGGCTTCCGGTCGCCCTGCGGACGCCGGCCGTCCCCAAACGGCTTGCGGTCGCCAAACGGCTTGCGGGGCCTGTCCCCGCGTTCCGCGCCACGGTCCCCTTCGGGACGGATCTTGCCGACGTTGACCTTGGCGTCCATCTTCGCCCAGGCGGGCGTGAAGTCGAACGACCCGAGGTCAAGGATGTTTCCGTTCTCTTCGCTCATGATTTCCGTATTATACCATATTTTGACCCGCACCCTTCCGATGCCCGCACTTGCCGCACGGCCGGATTGAGGTAGATCGGCCTTGGCTCGCGCACGAGCGCCGCCGGATTCGCCTCGGCGAACGCCCGCAGGCCCTCGTCCGTCGGGGTCTGTCCCCCACGATAGCGCGCCCCGAACGTCGCCGCGAGAGAGTCGCCCAACCGCGCCGCATCCGGCGTGACGACCGGCCAATCCCCGGGGACAGACCCCAGCAGATTCTCCGAATCAACCTGGAAAACATCGCGAACAAGAGAGAAACCGTCAAATAGCGCGATCCAGACCTTGCCGCGACGTGCATCGCCGACAACGGCGAGAGGCCCCGCCCCGCCCAGTTGCGCGGCAATCGCGCACGGCGACGGAAGCCCCAAGACCTCGCAGGGCCGACCAAGCGCGAAGCCCTGCGCGAACGCGAGCGCCGCGCGAATGCCGGCGAAGCTGCCGGGGCCTGTCCCCACGACAATCCGCGCGACGCCGTCAAGATCCAGCGCCTCGACCCAACGGCCGTCGCGGCTCGACCCGGTCGAGCGCTCAAGGTACAACGTTTTCATAATGCTGTTCGACTCCATAGGGAAAATCGGTCGGCACGTAGTTGCCGACATTCGGCCGCGTCAGCGAATACGCGCGGTTGTAGTGCGTGAAGATCCAGGGGCAGTCCTCGCGGACGATCTCCTGGCACGTCGCCCAGTGCGCGTTTCGCTCGTCCGCCGTCGGCGCGGCGAGCGCGGCCTCGTAGGCGCGGTCGAACGCCTCGCTGGCATAGGCCGCGCGATTCGGCCCCGGCGCACGGTTCTTCGAGTAGAAGAGCTGCAGGAAGTTCTGCGCATCGGGATAGTCGCCGACCCAGCCCATGCGGAAGAGCTGCACGCGTCCCTCCGCCGTCGCGCGGAGGAAGGCGTCCCACGTCTTGAAGTCGCATTCGAGACGGATGCCGATCCGCTCGTAGAACGCCGCCATGAGCTCGGCCGCCTCGCGGCTCTCCTGGGAGGCACGCCCGACCGAGAGGGTCAGCACGAGACGACGCCCCGTCTGCGAATCGCGGCCGTCCGGATAGCCGGCCTCGGACATGAGACGCCGCGCCTTCGCAAGGTCGAAGGCGTAGGGAAACGGTGTCTCCAGGCGCCCCTCGACGCCCGGCGGCACCGGGCCGTCGCCGCGCAGGACACGCCCGTTGTAGAACCGCTCCCACGCGGCCGAATCAAACGCCGCGTTCAGCGCCTGGCGCAGCTTGCGGTTCGGACCCAGCACGGGATCGCGCAAGTTGATGCCGACATAGAGGGATTCGAGCGAGGCAATCGAATGGAGTCGGATGCCCTGCGCGGCAAGGGCAGGCGCAAGCCGACCGTCCGGGCCGACGACGGAATCCCAGTTGTCACGCGAAACCTCGCCAAGGAAGTCCAGCTCCCCCTTCAGGAACATGAGCCACTGCGTGGACACATCGTCGATGACCAGATAGCGCACGACGTCGAACCCCTGCGGCATCCCCCTTCCGCGCCGCGCGAAGACCATCTCGTGGTTCTTCCGCCATGCCGCCAGCCGATAGGGCCCCGTCCCCTCGCCGTGCGGGCCGCAGACGGCCGTCGCCGGCATCGTGAGCAGCCACGGGAAGAAATGGCAACGGCGCCGCAGGGTGATGACGAGCGTCTGCGCGTCGGGCGCGGAAATGGCCCCGACGTCCTTCAGGATCCAGCCGTTCGGCGAAACGGCCTTCGGGTCGCGCAGACGTTCGAGCGACCGCGCCGCGTCCAGGGCCGTGAGCGCATCCGACTCCGGCCGCGCGCGACGCAACGTGTAGACGAGGCCGTCGGACGAGACGTCGGGCAATTCGAAGAATCCCGGAACGACCCGGTAGGGCCGCGCCTTGTAGTCGATTGCCAGCGGCATCTCGTAGAGCAGCCCGACCGCGTGCGTGTCGTAGAGCGACCGCGCCTGCGCCGGATCGAGAGACGACACGCGCTCCATCGGACGCGTAAACGTCGCGGCCAGGACAAGAGGCAAAAAGGCGAACAGCAACATGACGCCGCGAATTATACCATTTTCAGCCTATGGACGGGCCGTTCATTCCAGGCGGGCGCGCGGACGCGGATCGAAGGCGTCGCGAAGGCCCTCGCCGACCAGCACCGTCAGGAGCATGACGACGAACAGCGCCGACGCGGGGAAGACGACAAGCCACCAGGCGTGGCGGAACTGCTGGGCCTCCTGCAGAAGCTCGCCGCACGACGGCGTCATCGGCGGCAGCCCGAAGCCAAGGAAGTCCAGCGCCGCCAGCGAGCCAATCGCGCCCATCAGGAGAAACGGGAAGAGCGTGATGAGCGGCGTCAGCGCGTTCGGGAGAATGTGGACGAAGAGGATGCGCGCGGTCGAACAGCCGCTCATCTTCGCCGCCTCGACGAACGTGCGCCCCCGGAGGCGCAGGAACTCCGCGCGCAGGTAATAGCTCACGGCGATCCAGTTGAAGATCGCGTAGCAGACGAGCAGCACCCCGAAGGAGCGCCCGACCGTCGAGCCAATGAAAATCATGACGTAGAGGAACGGCATCGCCGACCAGATCTCGGTGAACCGCTGCAGAAGGATGTCCGACCAGCCGCCGAAATAGCCTTCAACCGCGCCGATGACCACGCCGAAGAGCATCCCCGACAGCGCCAGCGCAAGGCCGAAGAGAAGCGCGATGCGCAGACCGTGGACAACGCGCGCATAGACGTCGCGCCCACCCGCGTCAATGCCGAAGGGATGTTCGGGCACGGGACGGAACGGGTAGGAGACCTCCGGCGCCGGCAAGACCGTCTCGGCCGCCGTCGGCGGCGTCCTCGGCGACAGGAAGACGCGCGTAAACCCGTCGCGCCGCGTCTGCCGCACGACATACTCGTCCGACAGGCGTTCCAGCCCCTCCGGGCTCGCGAGCCGTTTCCGCACGTCTTCCGGGCCCTCGAAATCGACGAGCGAACCGTCGTCCAGAATGCTGGCGCGCGCCGTGCGGATGTCATACGCGCGCACGACGACCGGCTCGCGGTACTTCTCTAGGCTCGCCGGATCGACCACGGCGCGCGGATCGCAGGGACAGACCCAGTCCGCGCAGAGGCAGAAGACGAAGATTCCGCCCAGCGCAAGAAGCGAATACCACGCGCGCCGCGTCCGCCGGAACGCAGAAAGCCGCTTTCGTGTCAGTGGCGAGAGAAGCGTCATTTTCGCGAGAAGTCGATGCGCGGGTCGATGAGCAGATAAAGGAGATCGCTCAGAAGGTTGCCGATGAGCTGACAGCTCGCCGTGAGCGCGAGGAGCGCGAGGAAGACCGCGTAGTCACGCCCGATCAGCGCGTCCCACGAAAGCCGCCCCATGCCCGGAATCTCGAAAATCGTCTCGATGACGATCGAGCCGGCGAAGAGAAGCCCGATCATCGACCCGAAGCCCGTCGCGAGCGGGATGAGCGCGTTGCGGAAGGCGTGCAGCCAGATTGCCCGACGGCGCGTCGCGCCCTTCGCGATCACCGTCCGCACATAGTCCGCCGCGATCTGGTCGAGGAGCGAGTTCTTCATCAGCAGCGTGAGCATCGCGAACGACCCGGCGACATAGCAGACGACCGGCAGCGCCATGTGCCACGCGCGGTCGGCGAGGCGGACGAGGAACGACGGCTCGACGTCGAAGTCGCTCGACAGCCCGCCGAGCGGAAAGACGTCCCAGAAGCCCTCGACCGTGCCGCAGAAGAGCGTCTTCAGGAGCATCGCGAACGCGAAGGACGGCACGGCATAGGCCGCGAAGACGACGAGCGAGGAGACGGCGTCGAACGCCTGACGGTGCCGAAGGGCCTTGGCGACGCCGAGCGGCACGCAGACGAGATAGGTCAGGACGAACGCCGCGAGCCCGAAGCTGACCGAAACGGGAATGCGCGAGCGGATCAGCTGCCACGCCGTCTTGTCCGGATAGTCGTAGCTCGGCAGCGTCAGCCCCATGCGGTTCACGACCAGCCAGTCCCAGTACTGCCGCAGAAGCGGCTTGTCGAAGCCGAACTGCGCCTCCAGCTCCTTGCGATAGGACGCGGTCACCCCCGAAGCGCCCGCCGCCGTCGTCGCGGCCGCCGCCTCGCCCGCGCCGCCACCCTGCGCGGCCAGGCCCTTCATCCGCATCAGGCGGATCTCGACCGGCCCGCCCGGCAGGAAGCGCGTCAGCGCAAAACAAACGATGGTGATCCCGACAAACGTCGGGACCACCAGAATGAGACGTCGAATCAGATAGGAGAGCCGATTCACGTCGTTGAGGAAGGTGGAGGTGGAAGGTGGAGGTGGAGCGCGGACATAAACACTCCTCTCTCCACCTCGACCTCAAGCCTCCAACTCATTGTGCTGCTTCGGCATCAAACGCCGGACGCTTGCCCTTGTACCACCAGTACATGATCGGCGTCGCGATGAAGATCGACGAGAACGTGCCCGCGACCACGCCGAAGAGCATGATGAGCGCGAAGTCGAAGATCGAGCCGTCGCCGAACGCGAAGAGCGCCAGGACCGCGAAGAAGGTCGTCAGGGACGTGATGACCGTGCGCGAGAGGCAGGCGTTGATGGCCGCGTTGCAGAGCTCGCGGAACGTCATCTTCTTGTCGTGGCGCAGCAGCTCGCGGATGCGGTCGAACACGACAACCGTGTCGTTCACCGAGTAGCCGATGATCGTGAGGATCGCGGTGATGACGATGAGCGAGACCTGACGGCCGCAGAGCGAGAAGAGGCCGAGCGAGATCAGCGCGTCGTGCGCAAGGGCGACGATGGCGCCGAGGCCGAAGCCGAACTGGAAGCGGAAGCCGACGTAGAGGAGAATCGCGAGGAGCGAGAAGACGACCGCGTAGGTGCCGCTCTTCTTGAGATCCGCGCCGACCATCGAGCCGACCTCGTCCACCGACGCGGCCTTGAACTGGGCGTCGGGGAACTTCGCCTGCAGAAGCTTCGTCACGTACGCGCCGACGTCGTGGTTCTCCAGCGCCGCGCCCTTGGCCGTCTCGGCCGTCTCGCCGGTCTTCACGAGGAGCGTCGCGTCGCCGACGCCCTCCTGATACTGGATGACCGCCGCGTTGTCGAAGGCGTTCAGGGCCTCGCGGATCGCCGAGGTCTCCGGCTTCGCGTCCTGCTTCAGGCTGTAGACGATCGACGTGCCGCCCGTCAGGTCAACCGAGAGGACGGCCGCCTTGTTCGTCGCCAGGCGCACCGCGAAGATCACCATCGTGATCGCGACGAGCGCAAACGCGCCGACGACGGTGTACTTCTGGACCTTCATGAAGTCGAAGCGCGGATTCTTGAAGACCTGGAGCATCTTGAACGGCTTCGTGCGGTTCGGATCGACGCAGTGGTCGAAGATGAGGCGCGTGACGACGACCGCCGTGAACATCGAGATGACGACGCCCGCCGTGAGCATGATCGCGAAGCCGCGCACGGGGCCCGTGCCGACGACGAAAAGGATGATGCCCGTGATGATCGTCGTCAGGTTCGAGTCGAAGATCGCCGTGAACGCGCGGCCATAGCCGTTCTCGATGGCCTT
>OIYX01000413.1_pt1 | contig 15364 bp, 8 predicted proteins | sample 1588431 | NCBI WGS metagenome assembly OIYX01 (sample SAMN03283241) | human gut metagenome | biome: human-associated habitat; material: feces | host: Homo sapiens | place: Peru | collected 2012
TCTTGTCGACGTAGAGGCACTTCCTCTCGATCAGGTTCGAGAACGTGTAGATGTCAGTCGCAATCGGCTTCATGCGACGTATTATACCAAGTTTGGGAGTCTGGGGGAAACGGAGCCTGTTCCCAAGGTTACTTCGTCGGCGCCGGCACGGTCGTGACGACGACCGTCGCGTTCGACGTCGTGCCCGTGTACCACGCGCAGCAGTCGGTCGTCCCGAGGAGGCGCGTCACGTTGACGTTGCCCGCGTCATAGGCGCGCGGCTCGAAGCCCTCGGCGAGGGTCTCCGGCTCGGGCCACGCCGTGGGGCGCGAGAAGATGAAGTCGGCGTCGACGACGCGGCGCTTGAGCCTGCGCGCGCCCCGGTGGTAGTAGTAGTTCGCGAGGAGGCCCGTCCTCGGGTCGTAGACGAGGCTCGGCGTCGACTGGGCCACGTCGCCGATGTTCGTGCGCGCCTTCGTCCACGTCCGGCCGCCGTCCGCGCTCGTGACCTGGAACTGGCGGCTGGGCACCCGCTCGCAGCGCCCGATGACGAGGAGCCGCCCGCCGGGGAGCGAGACGAGCGACGGCTCCGTCACCCACTCCTCCACGGAGAGGCCGCCCTCGACCGTCCGCTGCTCCCACGTGCGCCCGTCGTCCGCGCTCACGAGGAGGCCCCAGGCGTTCGCGCCGTCCGTCCTGTAGTCGCCGGCGAACCACGGCGAGACGAGCCCGAGCCCCGGCACGCGGACGATGTCCATGACCTGCATGGGGAACGGGTCGGGGCGCAGCGAGGCGACCTTCTCGAACGCGACGCCGTCCGCCGTGCGGTAGAGCTCGTGGCGGCGGATCCTGTCGGGGCCCCAGCAGCGCACCCAGGCGAGCGCCGCGCCCGTCGAGTCGAGGCCGATGCCCTCGTTGACCTCGCCGACCGCAGGGTCGGCCGCGACCGCGACCTCCTCCGACCACGTGCGCCCGCCGTCCGTCGAGACCTTCGCGTAGACGTCGCGGGTGCCGGCGCCGATCCCGTGGCCGTCCGCCGGCAGCGCGCGGTCGCGGCTGTAGCTGCAGACGAGGCGGCCGCCCATCGCCTGGACCATCGGCCAGGAGTTGTAGCCGCGCACGCCCTGGACGACGGTGGCGTTCGTGGGCGCCTTGCAGTCGCCCGGCCCGAGGAGGGCGGCGGCGGAAAGGAACGCGAGGCAGGGAAGTGTCATGATTCGATTCTCCTTTTCATCTTCGTAACGGATTTGTTATTATATCATATCTTTCTCTTCGGCATCTCGTGGATGGTGCCAACAAAACGCCTGCTCTATAAACAACCGTGAACGGTCCATCACGCCCTCCGCGCAATCCGCACGGGAAAGATCTCCTTGTTGAGGCGCGCGTCCATCGCGACAACCATCACCTCGCCTGCTTTCTTCGCCGTGAGCGTCCCATCGGCGGCTATCGTCGCATATTCGTTGAAATAGGAGATGAAGGGGTTGTAGCGGTTCTTTGGATTTGGCGTGTGGGCAATGCGATCCGCATCATAGCAACCCCACGTAAGAGGCCCATCCAAAAGCGATGCGTCGAAGCGATATGTCATCCCCTCCGTGATGGTGCTCGCGGACAGGTGTATCGTGCGGTCTTGACCACCACCCACGCGCGTGAAGTAGACGAGATCACGCACGACGTCAAGCTGCACGGCATCAAACGTCTGCTCGGATACCATGCCGCGCTTTTTGCGCGGCAACTCACCGCACCAAGGCATTGAGCCTAGGATGTAATCCTCGTAGGCAGCATCGCACGGCTCCGTCACATGGAGGATCCCGTTCTGAAAGGTCTGACGCTCCGCATGGTAGTGACCTGTCAAGTCGAGGAGGATACGTCCACGAGCGGCGGTAAAGTCATATGTCGTGCCAGAGATTGTCGTGCGTCCCCGATTCTGGTAGGCTTCCAGGAGTTCGCGAAATGGCGCGAAGAGGCAGCGTTCGTCCTCATACCCCACGCAACCGGTGAGCGGAATATGATGGATGACCACTGCGCCCCAGTCAGCCGGCAGCGTCGCGAGCGCGCGCGATGCCAACCAGTTGAGCTGCGTCAGCCCCATCCCGTAAGCAACGGCCCACCATGAGCGCGTCGCATCAATGGAATCCGACGTGTCGGCAACGATGTAGCGGATCTTCGCCGCCTCCTGGTCAACATAATAGTAGCACGCCGTCGGATCGGCATCGTTCGTGACAGCCTCTGCGCACCCCTTCGAACCCATGACAATCGCCCGCGCCGCCTCAGCGGAATAGGTGTAACCGGCAGAAGTCTCCGCATCGTGCTTGATGGTGAAGTCATGGTTGCCCTTTGCCATGTAAAGACGTTGACCAGCGCGTTCAATGGGATCTCGCCAAAACGAATGGAAGGCATCGACCGCGAAATCGACCGCCGCCTTGTCTGATTCGAACCTCTCACCAAACGCCCCTGGGATGTCCCCTCCGCAGAATGTCTTTCGGAGTGGTGTCAAGGACGTCAACGCGACAAGTGCCTTGCCGCTCTGGCGACAATTCGCAGTCACATGGAGATCCGTGATGAACCAGAAGCCGTCCGTCGCCGTCTTCGCGTGCACACGCACCTTCTCGGCGACGGCGGAAAGATGCGCCGCCCAATAGGCATCAAGCGGATGCGCCGCATCATCTGCCACTGCCGCAAACGCGCGCATCACAGGGCCCATCGCCCCAGCTGCAGCAAAAACGCCCAGTTCTGAAAGGAATTCTCGTCTCTGCACTGTCATGTCACTATCCTCCTGTCGTCAATGTAAAAGAATCTGCTTAGGGCCGCACACGATCTGCAGACGGCATCCCGCCAAGCCGAGCCACGTTCCGTGGCCTCAAATCGAGGGTGACTGGATGGTCGGCCGTCAGCTCGACAACATTTCCCTTCCAGACAAATGTGCCGGGCACCGGCGTCTCCACAGTTCCGCGCACCCTCGCCTCCTCAAATACGACATCCAGGCGAATCATCCGCCCCGACGGGTGCGGATACTCCGTCCGGATGTTCGTCAAGCCAACAGGCTGCGGCGCGATCCGGACACGCGCATAGAACGGCGCGGCGCTACGGATGCCAGCCACACCCGTGCGGAGGAACCACAGGGGATGTGCGCCCCAGGCGTGGCAGTCACTGCGCGAATCGTGCCCAGGATATTCGGGCTCCTCCAGGCAAGTCGTCGCGCCAAGGTCGATGTAGCCTTTCCACAGGTCAAGCCGCTTGAGGAAGAGATCGGCACGCGCGAACTTGAAATACGCCTCAAACAGATAGTAGGAGAAATAGACGCTCGCGGGACAAAGGTCGGACGATGCGACAAGGCGGTCAAAAAGAGCCTGCGCGCGCCCCCCTTCAAAGACATCCGTCAAGAGCGCGAGGCACTGCGCATGCTCGGAATAGACTTCATGCGCCCCGTCAGAAGCGAAAAGCCCCCTCCGATCATCAAAGAACACCTCGACGATCGCCGCACGCAGACGTTCGGCCTTGCCTCGCCAATGCGCGGCCAACGCGCCGTTCCCGAAGGTCTCCTCGATTTCGGCAACACCCTGCAGGGCCGCCAGGTAAAACAGGTTCAGCTCGGCGTTCGCCCCACCCTGACGCGACCCAGGCGCCCAACCGCCCTTCCACGCCGGACGCGGCACCCAGTCAAGAAAACTCCACCCCGGAAGCCCTTCGAGAAGGCCGTCTGCGCGCGCGTATGCCTCAAAGCCCGAAAGCGTTCCGCGCACGCCCGGCAGACGGGCCTTGAGCCACGCCCGATTCGCATGATTCATGAGATAATCATGGTACATGCCGAGATAGCACAGCGTGTACGACGCCCCTTCCTGAAGGCCGCGCGTCGGGAAGTTGAACGGCACCATGCCGTCATCGCGAGCGTTCAGGGCAAAGAAATCGATGGCGCGCCGGATCAACGCATCGTCCGACGACATCGCAGACAGCACGTTCAGCTGGACGCGCGTGTCTCCCGGATACATCTGCTGCTCATAATACGGGCAGTCGAACAGCATCTCGTGCGCGCACATCTGCATCGACCGGACGCAGATGTCCTGGACAGGCGCCAGCCGGGAATCGCCGACGGCTTCAAACCGGCTGTCGCACGAAAGCGGATAACGCGACTCGATCAGCGAAAGGTCTGCGATCGTCAGCGGCTCGTCCTCTGTCTCGACCGTCAGTTCGCACCACCGCCCGCACCTGAACCACGGCGGCTGGAAGACGGCCTTCTCCCGTCCGTCCGCCAGAAAGACATCCCCAAACCCGTCAAACGTCTTGCCGCGCCAGGCGCGACGGTCGCCCTTGGTCGGACGAAGCTGCTTCGGATCGTTCGACGGCCCGCGCAGCGACTCCGCCCATCGCCAGGAGATGCGTCCCTGACGCCCTCCCTGGACAACGGCTTCAGGATACGCGCAGATGTAGCGGTCGAGATCCCAGAGCACAGTGACCTTCGACCTTGCCGGCACGACAAGCGGGAAACGCATCGCCGCGCCCGCAACGAACCGCCCTGGCCGGACGCGCAGCTCCGTCTGATCGGGTAATTCGGACGGGAAAAGCATCCATCCGTCCTGTCGGACGCCCCAGACGCCGTGCGCGGCGTTGACGGGACGCCGAATGACGGTCGGCTCCTGCCAGTCAGCCCCCTGACGGTCATAGATTCCGGTGCCCGTCATCTCAAAGCCTTCGCCGACGCCCATGACGCCCGCCGCCATTCCAATGGACTTCAGGCCTTCGAGCGCGCACACCCGCCAAGCCGCCTTCCCCGTCGTCAACGCCGCGTCATACGCGCCCTCGGCCTTGAAGCAGAAGCCAAGACGATAGGACAGCTGGGCCAACGGCGCCGCCGCACCCAGCCGCCAGACTGTCGCTTCCACCGTATGCTCGCCTGGCTCAAGCGGAAGGCGGTAGCTTTGATACGTCCAGTTCTGGACGGTTCCACGATGTGGCCCGCGCGCGACAAAACGCCCGTCAATCGTCAGGTAAAAGCGCTCGTCCGCCGTCACGTCGAACACGAGCGTCTCGCCGTCCGAACGGAATGTCCGCGCAAAGCGCAAGACTCGAATCTCCGTCCCTCCGGGCTCTGCATCATCCGGATGCGTCAACCACGCGGCGTCGTCGATTGGCTGGAGCGGAAAGACGCCCGTATTGCCACGCGTGTAGCGCGCCGGCCGGAAGATGCGCTCCGCCTTGGGGGCATCCGCACAGGCGGATGCACAGCCCCACGCAATCGTCAGCGTGACGACCCAAACGCGCCAAGGCACCTGTCGTCGAAGGATCATTTGCCAATCGGCTCCTCGTACGAGGCCTCGACCCGCTGCTCGCCGCCCAGCCGATAGGCCACGCGATACGCATGCCCCACGCGAGCCTCATCCTTGTAGAAACCATCGAAGAAGTCGATTGACACGCGCCCGTCCGGCAGACGCGACAGCCGATGGCAACAGTCAACGGCCGCCTTCTCCCGCGCCGGCGTCTGCACAAGCTTCGCATCTAGATAACGGTCGAGCGGCTGGCGACGCCACGCTCCGTCCGTCCGCGTCCAGATGGCACGCACCATGCCGACACGGTCGATGCGAATGCGGAATCCGCCCTCTTCGAACTCATACCCGCCCATCATCACCTTCAGGCGACTGTCGCCCGTGTCGGGCCCGCGATTCCCGGACATCGTCCGCGACTCCCCCTCGACGACATCACAGCGCAAGTCCTGGAGATCCGCCCCGCCAACGCTCACGGCCAATGTCGGTTCTGCCTCCACACGATCCCACACCAGAACAGTTGCTGCCGGCGAGAATCCACGGGCAGCCAGCGCCCGGTCTCCGGCAATCGCACCGACGTCCGCATTCGTCCCGTCAAGGCCAAACGGATGGTAAAGATTGCGCCAACGCAAGGCCCCATGCCGCGTCGTGTGGTACGACGTGCTCGGCACGACGTCATATCCGGGATGCCAGACGAAATGCGGGCTGTTCCACGCGCCGTCGGACGAATGGGCAAACCACCGTTCCGCACCAGGGAACCGAACCACCAGTCGGACATCCTTTGGGCTGCGTCCCTTCAAGTCAACGACACGTGCGTGCCATCCCCTGTCGTCCCGGCTCACGCGCACGCATTCGTCCGCGCCAATCCGGCGATTCGAGGCGTCACGCAGATCAAAGACGGGCGTTCCGAACGCCTCGGCACTTCCCCGCACGGCAAACGGCTTCCGCTCCGACGGCGGAATGAGCGTCGCGAGATCCGGGCCTTTCACGCGCCGCAGCAAATACCCATAGGGATTCAGGTTCACGGGGAATGACCCGCCAGGCCACTCGACCATCCCCTTCACTCGCACGGGGTTGAAGTTCACGAGGAAGACGCTCGTTCCTTCGCCCCCCGACCGCAGACAGGCAAAGACGCCGTCCGGCGCGGTGACGCACCGATAGTCCGCTTGTCCCCGGCTGATTTCGGGGACGGCCCGCCGAACCGCGAAGATGCGCCGCCACGTCTCGAAACAGCCGTCCTCGCCCTCATTGTAGACAAGCGGAAAGCCCTTGATCCACGCGCAGAGGGCCATCAGCGCATCTGTCGGCGCTCGCCCATACCGATCGGCGGCGCGCTCCGTATCGTGGCTTTCCGGATACCGCATCAGCACGATATCCGGCAGGAACGACAGTTCCTGCTCGTACAGCCAGCGACGCATGGCCGTGACGAAATCCTTCGGCGACATTCCGCTTTTCAGCGCCTCCGGAAGGTTGTCATGCGCAATCCGCTGGTCGTAGATCGAGTCCGAGGCCGTCCCATGCTGGCTGAGATTCGACTCGGCCAGCGACAGCGCGCGCGGATTCTCGGCCCGCATGGCCGCGCGAATGGCCCGCTGCTGCGACCAGGCCCCCTGGCACTGCGCATAGCTCGCCCGCGCGTAGGGTATGTCGAGGCTCCAGTTCGGATTGAGCGAACCGATCGGCACGTCAAGCCGCCAGCCGTCCAGCGAATACGCACGCGTCATGTGACGCACATACGCGGCAAAATAGTCGATCCACGACGGCCAGTTGAAGTCATACCCCCAGAAGTCCCGGCTGGTGCCGTCCTCACGATAGGCCAACCACTCGGGATGGGCCTTCGTCCGCTCATTGTTGCTGAAGCCTCCGTGCATCACGGCATCCCGCCAGACCTCGATCCGTTCGCCATGCGCTGCCGCGACAAACGTCCTGAAATCGTCTGGCGTCCCGACGCCGTCCATCAGCTTGTAGTAGTCGCGCGGCACATAGCACGTGTGGTCTTCGACTGGCCGCAGCCAGATGGCGTTCATTCCCAGGGCCTTGACGAGCGGCAGGCTGTTGGTCATGGCGCGGAATCCACGCGTGTCCGACAGCCATTCCGCCGTCGTCCCCTTGGGGTGCGTGGAATAGAGCAGCAAGTCCTTCACCCGCTCCTCGCGATCCGCAATGACCTTCATCCCCGCAGCCGCGAACCACGACGGAAGCGCCTCCAGCGCCCGGTCGGCGTCGCCGCGACGGAAGACGTGCCACGTGTCGCCAACCCGCTGCGGAACGCCCTTCTTCACGTGCCCCTGCGCCTCGTAAAGAGCCGACAGCGAAAAGCCCGCCTCGCGCTGCGTGACGAACGACCAGGCCCGATCCGAATAGGGCTGATGCGTGTCCTGCACGAACGCAACCGACCAGCCAGACCCGTTCTCCCCGATGATGGGCGAGATGTCTTCGTGCCCACGCTCCGTCACGCCATCGGCGAATGTCGAGGCCGACACGAACTTTGGCGGGAAATAGAGGGGACGACGGTAGCCGCCGCGCGGACGCCGACACGGAACCAGCCCACCCGACAGCCAAAGCTTCTTGAGCTTCCCGGGGCGCGCACGCTGCCATTCGAGCTCAACCGCCCGCCGCAGCATGAGGCTCTCGCCCTGCAGTCGATAGGACACCGTGATGCGCCAGTCGGCATTCGTCGATGTCACGTGCAACGTCCGGCCATCCTCCTGCTTGACGGCGGCAAGCGCAAACGCGGACGCAACCGTCTCCTTCCACGGTTCGCCGTCCGCCGGGCTGACGACGACCGGGCTTGGCAGACGAGCGTCCCGTACCAGAACCACCTCGCCCTCGACCGCGCATTCGACAGGGAAACCCGAACGCCCGTCAAACCGCAGGCTCAGCGAGGCGTCCCCAAAAGACCAGTCTGCCCCTTCAGCCTTCCGATTCAGGGAGCAGGCCCCCGCGCCCGATTGGACGCCGCCGCCTTCCGGGCGCTTGCCCAGACAGGCCTGCAGCAATTCGGGCGACAGGAACGCCCGCGTCTCGTCATCGACGAGCGAAAAGCGATTGCCGTCGTTCGGCGTCGAGAGATAGTTCCAGACGCAATAGGGAATCCCCCAATCCTGGCAGGCCTCCACAACGTCGCGCATATAGGCGACGCGACTGGCGGACGGCGCATGGCGAATCGTTCCGAACTCGCCATTCCAGAGGATTTTGTCGGGATGCCGCCGCGCAAACGCCCGTGCGCCCGACAGGCTCGCGCGGACAAAATCGCGGCCAATCTCCGACACCCCCTCATAGCCGCCAGTCTTCGAGCCGTTCACGTCGCGCTGAAAGGCACGGTAGCGTTCGACGTCCTTCGACGGGTACGCCATGACACGATTGAAGTAGAGCGGCCCCGCCTGCAGGACGCCACGCTGATGCGTGAACTCATACGGCGTATACATATGGAACGTGTAGACCACGCGATCGTCGTCCCAGAGCTTGAGCTGGGCCAGCGTATTCGGCGAATTCCAGTCGGTCGAGCCGACCACGACCCAACGCGTCGGGTTGACCGCTCGGATCGCCTTCAGCGTACGGTCGGCGAGCGCATTCCATTTCTCGGCGTCCACATTGCGCACTTCATTCAACAGCTCGAAGGCGAGGCCGGGCTTGTCGCGATAACGGCGCTCAAGCGCGAGCCACAACGCAATGAAGCGGTCTTGAAGCCCCGCATCGTCGAGAAGCGACACCTTCTCCTCGATGTCACAGTAGTTCCCAACCGCCTTGTGAAGATTGAGCACGATGTTGAGCCCGTGCTTCTCGCACCAGCCCACGAAGTCGTCAATCTTCCGGAACGTCCGCTCGCGGTACCGGCCGGGCGCCTCTTCCAGAACAATCTGGTCAAAGCCAAGACGGACGTGGTCGAAGCCCCATGACTTGATGGACGCAATGTCACGCTCCGTGATGTACGAGTCGAAGTGTTCGAGATCGCCCTCCGTGATCGTCAGCCGCCATTTCTCCGGCAGGACATTGAACCTCTTGTAGTTCGTGAGCCAGCCGCCAATGCCCATGCCGCAGGAGAATCCCGGCCAATCCCTCGCCACCACCGGCTGACACAAGGCAATGGAAACGGCGACTGCACAGAGAACACGCTTTGTCATGGTTCTGCCTCAAGGGAGATTAGAGGGGCACGGACAGGCCAGCCGGAACGAGACCGCCGCGCGCACTTCGGACTGCGTGCATTCGGAATGGCGGAACGGGATGTCAATGTTGTCGCTTCCTTGGTAGATGCTGCCACCACGCACCACGCGCCGACCGGCGTGGGCCGCATCCGGCGCCGCACAGCCAACCGGGTCGACCAAAGGCTCCGTCTCGCTGGTAAAGGTCGCCGCGTAGTCCGTGCAATACCAGCCCTCTGCGTCATTCAGCCAGTCAAGGCACATGTCCCAGGCATTCCCCTGCATGTCATAGAGATTCCACGCCGTCGGGAACCCCTGGCCAACCGCGCGCGAGGACTTAAGCGGATTTCCCCAGTCGGACGTAAAGTACGCATAGTCGGAGAGCAACCGCCCCTGCGCATCCCGCCCCGCGCGACCAGCATACGTCAGCCCCGTGCAGTTGGCGTTCGGATTGTTTTCGCCGCGCGCGGCGAACTCCCACTGCGCCTCGGTCGGGAGGTCAAGCGACAGACCCGTCCGCGCACGGAAGAGCGCCAGAACCGAGCCGTCGTCAACCGAATGGCCGTCCCGCGGCCAGGACTTGTTCGTGCCGCGCAGCGTCTGGTAGCTCACCTTGTTGACCGGACGGCTAGGAGCGACCGCGTCGTCCTTCCAGTCGCTCGGATTCGTCCCCGTCACGCGCTGATACTGCGCCTGCGTGACCGGATAGACGCCAAGATAGAAATCGGACGTCAGCTTGACGTAGTGATGCGCGGACTTGATGCGCCGATCGCTGGTCGCGCCTACCGTCGTGTCATACCCCATGCGCCAGACGACATTGGCGGCCGGGATATGGCTCATGACCAGATGCGTCGTTCGATAGCGCACGTCGGACAGTCCGCCCGGCAAGGCGTCAAAGGAAGAGTAGAACGCGTGGTTTGCCATGCCCAACGACAAGTCCGTGACCAGGCAGGACGGCGGCGTCGAAAGCGGCCAACGGCGAATCTTCATCGCAATCTCGCCGTCCCCCGACCATTCCTCCGACGGGAACCAGTAGAACCTGTGCTCGCCCGGCGCGACGCGCCGACCCACCTCGCCTGCAAACGCGAACGTCGCCTGTGCCTGCACCGACACGCCGCCCTTCGTCACCTCGGCCGTCACGAACACGTCTTCGCCCTCCGGAACGACATAGGTGAAGAGTTCCTTCCGACTCTTCCCCGCCGTCGAACCAATGCGCGCCGGACAAATCAGGCGAAAGCCGATCGAGCTGTTGTCTTGATGCGGGAAATAGGAATACCGCCGGCCGAGATAGGAGTCGCCGCCGGCCGACTGCTCGTAGGAGCCGCCCCGAGCCACACGGTCCCAGTTTTTCATCTCAGGCACGCCCTGCGGATCCACGCCCGCGCAAACGGGGTAAACAACCTCGTCCATCCACCCCGCCTCGTCGTTCATCTTGTCGCGACAGGCTTCGTTCACGTTGGCATGGACGTCATACAGCCCCCACCGGTTCGGTTGGAACTGGCCAACGGGCAATGTAAACGGCCAGTGATTCCGCGCCGTTCCATCGGCCGCCGTGCCATAGTCATAGGGCTGCATGTAGCCAAAGCCGCCGAATTTCTTCAGCGACGCGTCCGCTTGCGTGGCGACGCCATCAGCCCACGGCGTCGTCACGCCGGCACGCGCGGCAAACTCCCACTGGGCCTCGGTCGGCAGGTCAAACGCGATCCGCGTATTCGCGCGCAGAATCGCAAGGTCTGAATCGGCGCCCACCTCGTCACCCGACCCGTGAAAGGCGTTGTACGAACGGTTCTCCAGGGGGCGCTCGTCGCAGCGGTCGTGTTCGTCTTCCGCGACCCAAGTCGTCCATTCCGCGTTGTCGGCCCGGAATTTGCTCGGATTGCTTCTCTGGACGCCGTCGACATACTGGCCCTGCGTCAATTCGTAGACGCCAATGTAGTAGTCGTCCGACAGCGTGATCGTGCGAAGACCGTCTTTGACCTGCCGAGACGCGCGGAACGGATACTCATCCCCGCAACCCATGCGAAAGGGAACGCCGCGCGCGGCGATCTTGCGCATCAGGAGCTTTTCCGTCCGATAGATGCGGTTGGTGAGTCCGCCCTCCGGAAGCTCGTCCAACGACGCGTACCAGCGCGTCTGCCAAGGCGCCGCGAGATCCGTGACCTGATAGTCCGGCAAGTTGTCCAATGGCCAGGCCGTCAGACGGACTTTAAAGCCCTTGTTCGGAATCCGCTGGCACGGAAGCGACTTGCTCGACCGCCACAGAATGGCCCGGTCGCCCGATTCGCAGGGGACGAAGACATCGCCCCGCAGACCCGTGACGTGAAGAACCTGCACATCGTTTGTGAACAGCGACACCGTGACGACGGCCGGGCTGCCTTCAAGGCGATAGGAAATCTGGTAGGTCGTTCCAGCCCCCACCCGATCCAGGCGTATGCTCTCCTCGGGAATGACGGGCGAAGCGCCCACGCACCACACGGCACCTGCAACACAGGCTGCGACAAGCATTCTCATGACAACCTCCCTTATCGAAAGATGACGCAAAAGCCAGACGTCGTGTCGAGATCGAATCCGATCGACCACGCCATGAACGCCAGCACGGAAACGAAGGACTCCGTCGCGGGCACATCGCTTGCCGCGACAACGCCCTCGCTCCGCCCGCTTGTGTCATATTTCCATTCCAGCGGCTCGTTCGCCACGGCCGTTCCAGCCAGCAACAGGACGGCGCCGACCAGCATCCCGGCCACCCGACGCGCTGCGCACGGGCAGGGATTGCCCCTCGACGGATTTCTCTGAAAGGCTTTTGCCGTTGCCCTGTCGAGTCTCTTATCTTTCATGTCACAGGAGTTCCTTTCTGTTTGCTGTTTGACAATCATTTCAGCCTCACCTCGATGACCGGGTTGACGACGTCTGGCTTGACGGCGGGCAGGATGAAGTACGGAACGCCCTCGCATCCCGTCCTATACATTCTCTGCGCGTGGGTGGCCTTCGCGCCGTGCCGCTCCACCCGAATCTCCGAGCCGTCATGCAGGAACTGCGCAAAGGAGACCTCGTCCGCGAAGACGCAGGGCAGGCGCTGGCCGGGATAGGCAAGCAGGTGGACGTACAGCCGCTTCGTCTTCGGATTGTAGGTGAGGAGCGTGTTCTCCGGCGGCACGAACCGCGCCGGCGCCTGCGTGCAGCCGTAGACGGAGCGCCCGTTCGCCGCCATCCACGCGCCGACCGCCTCCAGCCGCGCCGACGCCCGCGCGTCGAACGTGCCGCGCGCCGTCGGCCCGACGTTCATGATGAGGTTGCCGCCCTTCGAGACCGAGTCCACCAGCAGATGGACCACTTCGGGGGCATTCCGCCACGTCGCCTCATCTCGTGTGTAACCCCACCAGTTGCCGGAGAACGTCTGGCACGTCTCCCACGGGGCGCGCGCGCCGCGCACCGTCGGCCACTCTTCGACACGGAACTGCTCGGGCGTCACGAAGTCCCATCCGTCCGCCGTCGTCTCGCCCAGCCCCAGCCGATTGTTCACGATGGTCTGCGGCTGGAGGGCACGCACGAGACGCAGGAGCCCCTCGGCGTCCCAGTCCGCCGCGCTCTTGCCGTGTTTGACCGCATAGGTGAAATCGAACCAGACGATGTCAATCGGCCCGTAGCCCGTCAGGAGCTCGCGCACCTGATCCTTCATGTACTGGCGGTAGCGCGCCATGTCGCGCTCTCGGTTCAACTTGAGATATTCATTCTCGACGTCCCCTGATTCCGGACTGCGCGGATGATTCTTGTCGATGATGAAGTCGGGATGATGCCAGTCGATGAGCGAGTAGTACAGCCCGACGCGCAGCCCTTCCGCACGGAACGCCTCGGCGAACTCCTTCACGAGGTCGCGCCCGAACGCCGTGTTCGTGATCTTGTAGTCCGTCACCCGCGAGTCCCAGAGGCAGAAGCCCTCGTGGTGCTTGGCCGTGAGGACGGCGTACTTCATGCCCGCCGCCTTGGCGGCCTTCGCCCACGCCGTCGCGTCGAAGCGGTCGGGGTTGAAGTTCTCGAAATACTTCTGGTACGTCGCCTCGGGGAGCGTCTCGATCTTCTTCACCCATTCGCCGCGCGCGGGAATCGCATAGAGCCCGAAGTGGACGAACAGCCCGAACCGGCCCTCCGTCCACCACGCCAGCCGCTCGGCCTTCTGTTCGGGCGTCTCGGCGAAAAGACGCCGCAGGCCCTCGTCCGCCGCAACCGCTGGACGAAGCGCCGCCGCCAGCGTCAGCCCGCCAACCACCGTCATCACGTGAATCCGTCTCATCTGTTCCTCTTTCTCCTGTTCTTTCCGGTTCTTTTCAACCCATCTGCGACAGCGGCCGCCCGCACCTTCGGACGCCCCCGCCACGCACGGTCAACATTATACCACAAGTCCGCCGAACTGCGAGCACTTGTTTAACAAGTTTTTTCACGTGCCTCAATCTCGTTGCGCCCACGCCTCAAAAGAAGCGCGAATCTGCCGCTGCACATCGAGTCGGCGCAACCTGTCCTGTGCGCGCGGGCGCAAGCCCCGCGTCCGCCCGGCGCGTTCCCGAAGTGGTATAATACGCGCCCAGTCCGTCCATTTCCCCGCCGGAACAATACGCCATGAGTTCTCTCGTCACTTACCTGATCGGCTGCGTTGGCCTCATCATCAAGCCGGGCCCCGACTTGCTCTGCACGGTCTCGACCGCGCTCTCGCATGGCCGCGCGCGCGCCATCTGCCTCATGGGCGGGCTCGTGCTGGGCTGCTGGCTCTGGGTCGTCCTGCTGGCGCTCGGCGTGGCCGCGTTTCTCCAAACCCACAGCCTCGTCATGTCCATCATTCGCTTCTGCGCGCTGGTGCCCGTCGTCTACCTTCCGATCATCTGCTCCGCCGACGCGCTCAGGTCCCAACTGGAGCGTCGTCCCCGCCTGGCCCCGGCGATCCAGCTCGTCTCAGGCCTGCTGCTCGTGGCCGTCGTCGCGCTCCTGGCCCTCGCCTAGCGCGCACATTACGCGTGCCGAAGCCGAGCGGACGGGGCCGCCCGGCTGGTCGAACGACGCACGACAAGCGGCGCGGGCAGGAAGAAATCGCAGGGCGGCAAGTCCGGTTCGGCGATGCGCAGGAGAAGGCGGCGAAACGCCAGACGCGCAATCGCCAGCCTGTCTTGCCGGATGGTCGTCAGCGGCGGCGTCATCAGCGCCGCGACCGAAAGATCCGCAAAGCCCGTCAGGAGAACGTCCTGCGGAACCCGCAGCCCCACGGCCTCAAGCGTCCCCTTGAAGGCGGCCGCCACCGCGTCGTTCATGCAGACGAAGGCGTCCGGACGTCCGTGCGCCTTCAGATGGCGCCGGAGCGCGGCGACGTCGTCGGCCGCCGAGCGAAGGACGGCAAGAGCCGCGTTCGGCGCCTTCACGCGAATCAAGGCCGTCGCGCCGAAGATGCGGTTGTCATAGGTAATCGGCCCGTCCGGCGGCAAGTGGAAGTGGACGCTCCGCACGCCGCGGCAAGAGAGGAGATGGGCGGCGATCTGCGCACCGGCCTTGACGTCGTTCGTGCCGACGACGTCGTAGGCGCTGCGCGCCGGAAACGGGACGATGTCGCTGTCTAGAAGCACGACCGGAATGCCCTTTCGTCCGAGGACGCGCAGAATGCGCATGTTGACCTCTTCGGCACGTTCGCCGACCAGCGGCTCGTAGAGGACGCCGGCGATGCGCTGGCGGATGAACTCCGCCGCCAGTTCGCGGACTTGCCGAACGCGCCGGTCATGGCTCGACGAATACACTTCGCCGAAGTTGATCTCGTAGTCGTTCGTCCGCGCCAGACGGCTGAGCTCGCCGAGAATCGGCTGGAAGAAGTCCGAGACCGCGATGCCGGGGATGACGAGGCCGATCTTGCGCGCACAGACGCGCGCGGCGACGAACGTCCCCCGCCCCTGGCGCCGGACGACCAGCCCGCTCTGCTCCAGTTCGTTGAGGACACCGGTCATGAGCGACCGGCTG
>OIYX01000414.1_pt1 | contig 15361 bp, 8 predicted proteins | sample 1588431 | NCBI WGS metagenome assembly OIYX01 (sample SAMN03283241) | human gut metagenome | biome: human-associated habitat; material: feces | host: Homo sapiens | place: Peru | collected 2012
GGCCTCCTCGCCGATGAAGGGGGCGGGCTGTCGAAGCGAGGAGATGCCCATGCGGCGGGCTGGGGGAATGTCGTCGAGCCCGATGTAGCGGATCTTCCGCCTGTAACGCCGGAAGTACGTGCCCATGAAGTCGATGGCCATGTCGTCGTGGATGAAGGCAATGCCGTCGGGGCGTTCACGCATGACGTCCCGGACGAAGCCGGGGTCTATGGGGTTGCCTCGTAAGAGCAGTGGACCGTCGGTTGACAGGCCGTGCTCTTCGAGCGCATTGCGCAGTCCGCTGAAGCGTGCATCGACGGTCCAGACCTGCTTTTCGTGGCTGACGTACACGATGCGCCGGCAGCCGCAGCCGATGAGGTGCTTGGCCTGGTCGTAGCCGGCCTGCACGTTGTCGATGCCGACCAGGTCGAACGTACTGCGCTGGGGAAAGGGAACGATGTCCCGGTCGATGAGGACGACGGTGATGCCGTTCGCTCGGAGGGATTCGGCGATTTCCCGGTTCCGGCGTTCGACGCCCTTGGCGCCCATCGCGTCCTGTGGCACGAAGAAGACGCCTCGGATGCTTTCGGCGCGGCATCTGGCCACGTAGTCGTCGATGGAACCGCTGCGGGCAAGTTCGTTGAATTCCCGTGTGGTTCCCCAGGCGAGGTTGAGCTGGTAGGAGCGTGCGCGGTCGGCGATCGCACCACAGATTCCGGAGAAGAACTCCCGTACATCCATGTCGGCAATCAGGATCGAGACGTAGGTGCCCTCGGTTGTCTCGACGCATGGCTTCACGAATGCACCGGATCCATGCCGCCGGACGATCAGTCCTTCTCCCTCCAGGAACGAGAGCGCCTTGGCGGCCGTGCTTCTTGAAATGCCGTATGAGCGGATCAACGCCCGTTCGGACGGGAGTCTGCCCTGCCTGTAGGCGCCCGCGAGAATCTTCCTGCGGATGTCGTCTGCAATGGTCACGGAGGGCGGTTTCGTTTTCATGTCCACCATGATACCACAATCCTCGTATGGGCGAAAAGTGGACTATGCCACTTTGTCCGGCGGGAATGATCCGAAGTTCGATTTCTGAGGTATACTGGAAACCGCATGGGAAAACAATGAAGAGGATGGAGAAATGAAGGTGCTTTCGCTTTTTCTCGGTTCTGCGTGCCTTGTCGGCGCGTGGATGGTTCGGGCCGAACCGAACATGGACCAACAGCCCATTGGCTTGGCCAGGCCAACGGGCGGGGTTGCGTTCACTTGCGGTCCGCGCGGGCGGACCAGCTGGGCGACGGTCGAATGGAGTGGCGATGCGTGCGGAGAGGGGCGTGCCGTTCGCCATTTCCACCTCATCGGGGATGGAAAGGCGCGGCGCTACTACTTCGACGGCGCGCGCTGCACGAGTTTCGGCGGCAACCATTGGTCGGAGTCGGAACGCAGGAACTGGCACGGTCCCATCCGCCGGTTCGCCGTGCGGGATGCGCACACGGGTAAGACGGTGGAGATTCGGGATCTTGTCTTCACGGACACGCGGCCGGACATTCCGGGGGAACTGTGCCTCTCGGCGACCGAGGTGCCGCTTGCGTTCAACCGCGTTGGGCGGGCCTTCCCGGTCGAGATCGGGCTGTTCAATCCGGGGACGCGCGCGGTGAAGGGCGCGCGGTGCGACGTGGCGGGCCTCCCGCCTGGCGTCGTTCTCGTCGATTCCGACCGCGCCGGAACCGTCGTCGAGCTGCCTGGCTGGGGATCCGCGCTTCATCGGATTGCACTCAAGGCGGATCGGGTCACCACCTTCACGCTGCATGCGGCGTTTTCGGGCGGGGACATCCCCCGGGTGGAAATCGACGTGCCGGTCACGGTTGGGCCATCCCTCGGCCTGCCCCGCGCCGAAGGCTACATCCCCCAACCGAAGCCGCTTGTGGCGGGACGCTACGAGATCGGCGCGTTCTACTTCCAGGACTGGGTGCGTCCGGAACACTGGATGAAGATCTGGCGCGTGGACCCGAAGCGGAAGCCCGCGCTTGGTTGGTACGACAACCTGAACCCCGAGGTGTTGGACTGGCAAATCAAATGGGCCGTGGAGAACGGAATCTCCTTCTTCCTCGTCGACTGGTACGGACGGAAGGGCGGACGTTCGCCCGACTACTTCGAACGGGCGTTTGCCAAGGCCCGCTTTCGCCAGTACATCAAGTGGGCGCTTCTCTGGTGCAACCACACAAAACCCGGAACCTGCCGCGAAGAGGTGTGGGACGGATTGGTCGACTATTGGATCGACCAGTGCTTCAGTATGCCGGAGTACATGCAGGTGAATGGTATGCCCTGCGTGAGCATCTGGAATCCCGATCATCTTGATCGTGACAATGGCGGCACGGGGGGATGCCGGCGGTTGCTGGAAAAGGCCCGGGCGAAGGCCCGCGCCGCGGGCTATAAGGGCATCTTTTTCCAGGCGATGAACAACGAGGACGGTGACGCCGACAAGGCCGTGGCGACGCAGCGACGCCGTTGCGAACAGGGAATTGACGAAACGACGCAGTACCACTATCTGGGAACGGGCGGACGGCGGCTGGTCGGGAAACGGGGCGCCTACGCCGACGTGGTGGCCTCCAGCGCGCACCATTGGGAAGCGTTGTGCGGTGTGCCGGACATTCGCCATCTGCCAAACCTTTCAACGGGATGGGACGACCATCCGTGGAACGACGGCCGAGCGTTCGAGGGGAAGGACGTGGCGCGGTTCCGTGAACTCTGCGAGGCGGCGAAGTGGTTTGGCGAGAAGACCGGCGTGCGCCGGTTCTGCCTTGCGCCCCTCAACGAGTGGGGGGAGGGGAGTTATGCCGAGCCGAACGCTGAATTTGGCTTCGGGCTGTACGAGGCGATCCGCGAAACCTTCTTCGAACAGCCATCGGAGGGATGGCCACTCAACTACACGCCGTCCGACGTCGGGCGCGGGCCCTACCCCGTGCGGGACTCCGAGGGCGTGGTGCCGCAGTCCGGCGGGCGGATGTGGCGTTGACCGGGAACCATGAGATTGGAGCAGACGATGAAGATCAAACCGCTGATGAGTGGGTGGGCGTGCGCCGGAATCCTTTCGGTCCTTGCAGGTTCGACATGGACGGGTGGCGCGGGCAATGGCAACTTGGACGACGCGGCCAACTGGGGCGGCACGCTACCCGGCGAGACCGAAACGGCGACGCTGAATGTGACGCTTCCGAATGCGCTCGGCCTCGGAGCCTCTTCCTGCACGTTTTATCGGATGTCGATCACAAAGGATAATACGCTGGATCTCGGGGCTGGGAAGACCTGTTACCTGTCTTCCCGCTTTACTCTTGGCGGAATCGGCACGGTGTTGACGCTTCGGAGCGGAACGTTCGGCATCGACCCCGATGCGCTGGCCCCCGAGCGCGTTTTCCTGGGCGATCAGCAGGACAAGAACGTCACCCTGGTCGTCGACGGCTCCGATGCCGTCTTTCGCGGCGCGCGTGGAACGGGAAACAACCGGTTCATCGCCATCGGTCAGAACACGGGAGGCAACGCCATTCTCGTTCGGAACGGGGGAACGCTCGTCGGGCAGATTGCGCTTGGCACGTATTGGTACAACGATGCGGGGAAGGAGAATTCCCTGACCGTTACGGGACGGGGAAGCCGCTATGTGCTGGCGGAAAACGATCCGTTCAGGCTCGGATGGATGCAGCCGAGCAATGTCGTCACCTTTGCCGACGGAGCGGTGGGCAGCATATCCAACGATGTGGAAGTCGGAGGGCTTCAGTACAACGACTATGTGGCGACGAAGTGGCGTTCAAGCGAGGGGAATGTCCTTCGCGTCAATGGCGGCGCGTCGGTGGAGATTCCCCGAAACACCCTGTATCTGGGAAAGGCGTCCGACGGTAATTTCCTTGAGGTCATAACGGGGGGAAGGCTGTCGACCGCAAACCTGTATGTCGGGTATGACCGGGGAAGCGGCGATCCGGTCCTGTCGTCCGTTTCGGGGAATTGCGTCCGCGTCATGGATGGGGAAAGCCAGTTGACCGTCCGGAACCTGCGCCTGGGCGTCAGGAAGGCCGTGGAGAACCGTGTCGAGATTGGAGACGGCGGTTGCCTCGTCATTCAGGACAACGGTGTGGTCGAAGTGGGGTATGGAAAAGATGACGCCACGGGAGCGGACTACGCCGCCTGTGGCAACGAAATAGCGGTGCTCAGGGGCGGGCGTCTCGTCGCCGATGGCGCGAAGGGGTTCCGCTTCAACCTGGGACGTTCCGCGACGGCGGCGGGCAACGTTCTGCGGATCGAGGGATGCCTCGACATGACAAACTGCGTGGACGAGGCGAACGCCGTCGGCGTCGTGGGCCTGGGAGGACATGCAAGCGTCTTCACCGTCGCCAACGGCGGCGTGGTGAACGCGACGAATCTGGCCATTCTGGTGGGGAGGAACGCGAGCGCGGCGGAGAGTGCCGTTTCCGTCACGAACAGGGCGGAGGTCGTTCTGGGGGCGGGAAGCCAGAACCCCCGCATCACGATCGGTTACGCGGCCCCGCGCTGTACACTGACGGTCGATGATGCGACGGTCTTCGCGCCGGCGCATTATCTCGTGATCGGCACGACGGCCGAGGCGGACGGATCGTGCGCGACGTTCTCGGGAGGGGCGTCGGCAACGCTCAAACGGGTCATCGTCGGCGACAACGGCTCCAATGGAAGCCTTGTCGTTTCGAACGCGGCGCTCACCGTCAACGAGCAGTTGGATGTCTGCTATTCATCCGGGGCGGGTGAGAACAGGCTGGTCTTCGCCGGGACCAATTCGGGCGTCCGCGTGAAGGGGATGTTCCGCCCCCGAGGGCAGACGGTCATCGAGGTGCGGGCGACGTCGGAAGCGACGTTCCCTTCCGCGCTCGTCGCGTGCCGAAAGCTGGAGGATGCCGAAAACGTCACGCCCACGATCCGCCTGACGGGACGGCTCGCTGTGCCGGTTACGGTGCTGGAGGTGACGGGCGACGGGGAGGGCATCTCCGACGCACAATTTGCACGAATGGCCTTTGACCTCCCCGAAACGGTCCGGGTTCATCGGAGCGCGCATGCGGTTATACTAAAACCACGCAGGGGGCTGGCCCTGATCATCAAGTGAGGAGGAATGGGACGATGAACATGAAACATGGCATGATGGCGGTGATGGCGTTTGCGGGGGCCTGTACACTGTGGGGCGATGCCTTGACGCCCGTCGAACTGGGACGTGTCCGGCTTCTGGGGCGTCCCGGCGAACTACTGGAATCCTCGTTGACCATGCGCAGGGGGCGGTCTACGACGAGGCCGAGCGGGCCTTCGCGACGCACTGGGACGACGCGGACGGCCATGTCGGCTGGCAGGGCGAGTACTGGGGCAAGACGATGCTCTGCTACGCTGGGGCGATCCGCTACACGCAGGATGCGCGGCTGGCGGCCTGGTGCCGGGACAAGGCGCGTCGGTTCATCGTGGCGTACCAGAAGCCGGACGGTTACCTCTCCACGTATCGGAAGCAGGACTTCCTGCGCCAGAACCCGACGTCGCCCGACTACGAGAAGCATTGGTGCCACAACATCTGGGGTCAGAAGTACACGCTTTGGGCCTTGGTCGAACTTCACCGGACGACCGGCGATGCGGCATGCCTCAAGGCCGCCGAGAAGATGGCGGACCATCTGGTCGCGCAGCTGAAGCGGCTGGACGTCACGATCGACCAGACGGGGTCGTGGGCCGGGATCTCGTCGATGTCGATTCTCCGTCCGCTCCTGGAACTGAACCGGCTCGTCCCGAAGGCGCAGTACCGCGAGCTGGCCGACTTCATCGTCCGCGTGACGGACGTGCGCGAAGAGCCGAAGCCGGACGTCAACCTCGTCCACGACGCCCTGTCGGACCGTCCCGTCGTCTCCTGGTTCCGCAAGCCCATGCACCTCGCGAAGGCCTACGAGATGATGAGCTACTTCGAGGGCGTGGCGGACTACCACCGCGCGACGGGGAACGCCCGCGCGCTCCGGGCCGTGGAGGCGTTCTGGGAAGAGCTCAACCCCATGCGCGCGGCGGGCTACTTCGACCACTTCCTCTACGCGAAACACCATGTGAACGGCATGACCGAACTCTGCGACGTCACGCACTGGATCCGCCTCAACCGCGAGCTCTGGCGGCTGACGGGCGAGACGAAGTACCTCGACCGCATCGAGGAGGCGTTCTACAACGCCTTTCTGGCGGGCGTCTCGTACGACGGGGCCTGGGGGGCGCACATTGTCCGCTCGCATGGGACGCGCCATGTGAGCGCGCCGCCCCAGACGGGCATGACGCTCCACCAGTGCTGCCCGGACAACATGCTCCGCACGTTCTACGACTGGGCGGAGACGGTGGCGGACGTCTCGCGGGACGGCTGCTGGGACGTCAACCTCTATTCCGACGCGGACATCGAGCTTCCGGACGCCCGCATCGAGCTGCGTGGCAACTATCCCGCCTCCGAGAGTTTCCGCCTCCGCCTGGTCGCGGCGCGGGCGGGACGCCTGCGTCTGCGCGTGCCGTATTGGGCGGCGGGGCTGGCGGTTGACGGCCCCGCCTCGGGCCGCGTGGAGATCGCTGTGCCGAAGGGCGAGCGGACGTTCAAGGTGGTGTTGGCGATGCCGCCGCGCGTCGTCTGGTCCGAAGCGCCGGACGTTGAGGACATCGACACCGTGACGGACCTCGACACGCGCAAGCCGGAAGGGTATACGAAGCGGTTCATGTGCTACAACACGCCGGAGATGAAGGGCCTGGTCCGCCGCACGGCGGCCGCGCAGATCATGCGCGGCCCGCTGGTGCTGGCCAAGGGGCGCCTCGCGGGGACGTCGCGCGCGGAGACGCTGGATTTCGCCACGATCAACAAACAGCCAGGCTGGAGCCTGTCGCTGGCCGCCTCGCCCCGGAGGGCGGGGAACGCCGGCGTCTGGGGGGCCTGGACGCTGACGTTGAAGCGCGCGGACGGCGGGCCGGAGCGGAAGATCCCCGTGGCCGATTTCTGGTCGGTGTCGCGCATCGACGATCCCGAGAACTGGTTCTCGCTATGGTTCTGAGATCTCTGATTGGGTGGGGGCTTCTGGCGGCGGCCGCCGCGTCGGGCGGGCGGGGCGACCTGGCCGATGCGGTCGATCCGATGATCGGGACGGTCGGGACGGGACATGCGTTCCCGGGGCCGTGCCGTCCCTTTGGCCTTGTCCAGCCCTCGCCCGACACGGGCAACGGGAGCTGGCGCTACTGTTCGGGCTATGCCGGGGACGACCGGGTCATCCGGCGGTTCTCGCAGACGCATCTCAACGGAACCGGACAGGCCGGTCTTGGCGATGTCGCCTTCCTGCCGTTCACGGGGGGGCTGCCGCCCGTGCCGGCAGACGTCGCGGCGCCCTTCGACAAGCGCGACGAAAAGGCGCGGCTGGGCCTCTACGACGTGCGGCTTGCGGACGGGACGCGCGTCGAGGTCGCCGCTGGGCGCCGTCTGGCCCACTACCGCATTTCCTTCCCGGCGGGGAAGCCGTGCGGCCTCTTCTTCGACTTCCCCTACGGACTCTACCGGCAGAAGGAGTATCTGCCGCTCCTGACGACCACCTGCCGCGTCGCGCGCGTGGCGGCGAACCGGCTGGAGGGCTTCAACCATTCGGAGGTCTTCGCGCCGCGCGACATCGGGTATGTCGTGGATCTGGCCCCCGCGCCGACCGCGCTGCGCGAACTGCCGCGCCGGGCGGGCGACAAGGGGCCGCGTTTCGTCGCCGACTTCCCGCCCGGCACGCGCGTCGAGGTCAGGATCGCGCTCTCGTCCCGCTCGGTCGAAGGCGCCCGGAGAAACTTCGCGGCGGAGTGCGACGTGCCCTTTGACCGGCGCGTGGCCGAGACGCGCGCGGAGTGGGAGACGTACCTGGCGCGCCTGGACGTCTCGGGCCTGAACCCCGACGAGCGGAAAACCGCGCTCACGGGCGTCTACCATCTGCTGATCCAGCCCAACGTGATCTCGGACGTGGACGAGCCGCCGCGCTATTCGACGTTCTCGCTATGGGACACGTTCCGGGACGCCCATCCGCTTTACGAGCGGCTGGTACCGGAACTCGTGGATGCGTTCATCGGGTCGCTCCTCGACCACTACGACCGATGGGGCTATCTGCCGCGCTGGGAGCTGTGGGGGCGCGAGACGAACTGCATGATCGGCTCCCACGCGGTTCCGGTGATCGTGGGCGCCTACCTCCATGGCTTCCGCGGCTTCGATGTGGAGAAGGCCTACGCCGCCGTGCGGGCGACGCTCACGGACGAGGCGCGTCCCGGCGCGGGGAAGGTCTATCCGCGCCGGACGGACTGGGCGGTCTACGACCGATACGGGTATTTCCCGTTCGACGTGGTGCGACGCGAGAGCGTGTCGCGCACGCTGGAGTGTTCGTATGACGACGACCAGGCGGCCCGCTTCGCCCGCGCGCTCGGCAAGGACGCGGACGCGGCGTTCTTCGAGCGGCGGAGCTGGAACTTCACGAACCTCTTCGACCGCGCGACGCTCTGCTTTCGGGGACGCGACACGAAGGGGAACTGGCGCACGCCCTTCGACCCGGCGGACGCGGCCGCGACGCCGGACTACACGGAAGGCAGCGCCCTGCAGTATGCTTGGCACGTCCTGCACCGCCCTGAATGGCTGGTCGGCGCGATGGGGGGACGGGAGGCCTTCGAACGGCGGCTGGACGCCTTCTTCGCCGGAACGCTCTGCCCGCAGGCGCCGCGCCACTACGGCCAGGACATCACGGGCCTGATCGGCGACTATTCGCACGGCAACGAACCGTGCCACCACGTGCCGGAGCTCTACCGCTTGGTGGGGCGCCCTGAAAAGGGCGAGAGAATCGTCCGCCGCATCCTGAGGGATTTCTACCGCCCGGCCCCCGATGGCCTCTGCGGCAACGACGACTGCGGCCAGATGAGCGCCTGGCTGCTACGTCGGGCGACCACGCGGGCGTTCGGGTGTTCTTCGCGTTCAAATTAGTGTTGCCTAACAAGCGGGCCTTGTGCGATAATCACCCTTCAAATTTCCAACCAATCAAAGGAACACGTCACATGTGCGAAAACTGCTCGCCGGCCGTAGCCGGGAAGTATGCCGAGCTCGACGCATTCATCGATGGTCTTGAACTGGACCTGACCGATGAACGGCGGCGCGGGCGCCTTATCCAGATCCTTCATCGTGCGCAGCACATCTTCGGCTATCTGCCGCGCGAGGTGCAGCAGCATGTGGCCGCGAGGATGGCGATCCCCGAGAGCGCGGTGTCGGGCGTCGTCTCCTTCTACAACTACTTCACCACGAAGCCGAAGGGCAAGTACGTGATCAACGTCTGCCTCGGAACGGCGTGCTACGTGAAGGGGTCCGAGGGCGTGCTGCGCGAGATCGAGCGCGTGCTGGGCATTGAGGCCGACACGCATCCGACGGCGGACGGCCTGTTCTCCGTGAGCGCCCTCCGCTGCGTCGGCGCCTGCGGACTCGCGCCCGTCATGATGGTCAACGACCAGGTGTACGGCAAGGTGACGCCCGCAAAGGCCGTCGAAATCATCAACGAATACAAGGCGAAAGGCTGAGCGCTTCCATGAACAAGATCACGAGCAAGGCCGATCTCGACGCCGCATTCGAGGCCGCGAAGGGCAAGCTGGCCCTCCGCCTCGTCGCACACGGCGAAATCGACTCGAAGAAGAAGGACATTCTCTGCTGCGGCGGCACGGGCTGCCACGCCTCGGCCTCCCAGACGCTGATGGCGAACCTGCGCGACGAGATCCGCGCGGCCGGCCTTGAGGCGGACGTCAAGGTCGTCCAGACGGGCTGCTTCGGCTTCTGCGCCCAGGGCCCGATCGTCAAGGTCATGCCGGACAACGTCTTCTACGTGCAGGTCACGCCGGACGACGCGAAGGAGATCGTGCAGAAGCACATCGTCGGCCACGAGGTCGTCGAGCGCCTCCTCTACGTGGAGCCCACGCTCAAGGCGAAGATCCACGACTACGAGAAGATGCCGTTCTACGCGAAGCAGCACCGCATCGCGCTCCGCAACTGCGGCCTCATCGACGCCGAGTCGCTGGAAGACTACATCGCGAACGAAGGCTACCAGGGCCTCGCGAAGGCGCTCACCTCGATGACGCCCGAGGAGGTCGTGCAGGAAGTGCTCAACTCGGGCATCTGCGGGCGCGGCGGCGCGGGCTTCCCCACCGGCCTCAAGTGGAAGATCGCCGCCGGCGTGAAGGCCGACGAGAAATACATCGTCTGCAACGGCGACGAGGGCGACCCCGGCGCGTTCATGGACCGCTCGATCATGGAGGGCGACCCGAGCAGCGTCATCGAGGCGATGGCGATCGGCGCGTACGCGATCGGCGCCCAGCACGGCCTCGTCTACATCCGCGCGGAGTACCCGCTCGCGGTGAGCCGCCTGCAGATGGCGATCGACCAGGCGCGCGAAGTCGGTCTGCTCGGAAAGAACATCCTCGGCACGGACTTCTGCTTCGACATCGAGATCAAGCTCGGCGCCGGCGCGTTCGTCTGCGGCGAGGAGACGGCCCTCATCCACTCGATGGAAGGCCAGCGCGGCGAGCCGACGACGAAGCCTCCGTTCCCCGCCAACATCGGCGGCGGCTACTGGGGCTGCTCCACGAACGTGAACAACGTGGAGACGTATGCGTCGATCCCCGTGATCCTCGTGAAGGGCGCCAAGTGGTACGCCCAGATCGGCAACTGGAAGACCGAGACGGACGAGAAGGGCAACTGGACGAAGACCGTGAGCGGCAACGCGGGCACGAAGGTGTTCGCGCTCGCCGGCCAGGTCAACAACGTCGGCCTCGTCGAGGTGCCGATGGGCACGACCCTGCGCGAGATCATCTACGACATCGGCGGCGGCATCTCCGGCGGCCATGCGTTCAAGGCGGTGCAGACGGGCGGTCCGTCCGGCGGCTGCATCACGGCCGAGAACCTCGACACGCCGATCGACTACATGAACCTCGGCAAGATCGGCTCGATGATGGGCTCCGGCGGCATGATCGTCCTCTCCGACAAGGACTGCATGCCCGCGATGGCGAAGTTCTACCTCGGCTTCACGAAGGACGAGAGCTGCGGCAAGTGTACGCCCTGCCGCATCGGCACGCGCCGCATGCTGGAGATGCTGGAGAAGATCTGCGACGGCAACGGCACCGAGGAGATGCTGGAGGAGCTCGAGGACCTCGCCAACACGATCAAGGACACCGCGCTCTGCGGCCTCGGCCAGACGGCGCCGAACCCGATCCTCTCCACGCTGCGCTACTTCCGGGACGAATACATCGCCCACGTGCGCGACAAGAAGTGCCCCGCCGGCACCTGCACGAAGCTCTACACGCTCAAGATCACGGACAAGTGCAAGGGCTGCACGAAGTGCGCCCGCAACTGCCCGGTCAACGCGATTGCGGGCACCGTCAAGCAGCTGCACGTCATCGACGTGAAGAAGTGCATTAAGTGCGGCGCGTGCATCACCGCCTGTCCGTTCAAGGCCATCGTCAAGGAGTGAGACCGCAAGGGACGGGGGAAGAAACCGCAAAGGACGGGGGAACCCCGGTTCCCCCGAACCCCCCTCGAAAGGATTTATTATGGCTAATGTAACCGTCATCATCAACGGCACCAAGGTCGAAGTGCCCGCCGGCTCGACGATTCTCGACGCGGCGAACAAGATCAACGTCCATATCCCGACGCTGTGCTACTGCCCCGACGTCGGGTGCGGCACGGCGAACAAGCCCGCCTCCTGCCGCCTCTGCCTCGTGGAGGCGACCGGCATCCGCGGCCCGCGCAAGATTCTCGTGCCGGCCTGCGCGACCCCGCTCGCCCGCGACGGCGTGGAGGTGTGGACGAATTCGAACCGCGCCCTCAAGGCGCGCCGCACCGTTCTCGAACTGCTCCTCTCCGACCATCCGCAGACGTGCCTCACCTGCGCGAAGAACCAGGAGTGCGAGCTGCAGAAGCTCGCCGCCGAGTTCGGCGTGCGCGAGATCCCGTTTCGGGGCGAGATGAACACGTTCCCCGTCGACAAGTCCGCCGCCATCATGCGCGACCTCTCGAAGTGCGTGATGTGCCGTCGCTGCGAGACGGTGTGCAACAAGGTGCAGACCGTCGGTGCCCTCACGGGCAACGGCCGTGGCTTCGGCGCCAAAGTCGGCACGGCCTCGATGATCCCGCTCGCGGACTCGAGCTGCACGTTCTGCGGCCAGTGCGTCAACGTCTGCCCCGTCGGCGCGATCGTCGGCGTGAGCTACGTGAAGGACGTCTGGAAGGCGATCAACGACCCCACGAAGACCGTGATCGTGCAGACCGCCCCCGCCGTGCGCGTCGCCATCGGCCAGGAATACGGCTTCAAGCCGGGCGAGCCCGTCACGGGCAAGCTCGTCGCAGGCCTCCGCCGCCTCGGCTTCGACAAGGTGTTCGACACGGACTTCTCCGCCGACCTCACCATCATGGAGGAGGGCCACGAGCTCGTCGAGCGCGTAAAGGCCGGGAAGAACCTGCCGATCCTCACCTCCTGCTGTCCCGGCTGGATCAACTTCCTCGAGCACCACTACCCGGACCTCCTCGACATCCCGTCGAGCTGCAAGAGCCCGCAGCAGATGTTCGGCGCGATCGCGAAGACCTATTATGCCGAGAAGATCGGCGTGAAGCCCGAAGACCTCGTGGTCGTCTCCATCATGCCGTGCCAGGCGAAGAAGTACGAGGCCGCGCGCCCCGAGTTCGCCCCCAACGGCGTGTGGGATGTCGACTACGTCGTCACGACGCGCGAGCTCGGCGCGATGCTCCACGAGGCCGGCGTCAACCTCGCGAACCTCGAAGACGAGGCGTACGACAGCCCGCTCGGCGAGTCCACCGGCGCCGGCGTCATCTTCGGCGTGACGGGCGGCGTGCTGGAGGCGGCCCTCCGCAGCGTCCACACGATGCTCACGGGCGAGAACCTCGCCGGCGACGCGATCAACTTCCGCGCGGTGCGCGGTCTTGACGGCGTGAAGGAGGCGAAGGTGGAGGTCGCCCCCGGCATGACGGTGAACGTCGCCATCGCCTCCGGCCTCGGCAACGCCCGCAAGGTGCTCGACATGGTGCGCGCCGACCGCAACCGCTTCCAGGCCATCGAGATCATGGCCTGCCCCGGCGGCTGCATCAACGGCGGCGGCCAGCCCTACATCCGCGAGGACCGCAAGGGCACGCTGGAGCGCCGCATGGAGGGTCTCTACGCGGAGGACGCCGGCAAGCCCTGCCGCCTCTCGCACGAGAACCCCGACATCAAGAAGCTCTACGAGGAGTTCCTTGGCGAGCCCGGCTCGGAGAAGGCGCACCACCTGCTCCACACGGTCTACCACAACAATCCGCGCGCGTAATCCAGGTCCAATACGCTGACCGTGGTCAGGACATCGCCCTGGGCTCCTTTTGAGTCTGGGGCGTTGTCTCTCATCCCCCACGAATCTATGGTATAATGGCGGGCGATGAAAAAGACCTTGGCATCTAGGGCCATCGCGCTGGTGCTTGGCCTGGCGACGAGCCTTGCGGGCACGCTCGCGGCGGGCACCCTGCGCGGCTACGTGGCGGCGTTCAACGCCGACGACGAGGAACTGTACACCAACGCCGTCCCGAACGCGGCGGCGGCGGACTTCCTGGAGCGGAACGTGCCCGTCTTCGTCTGCCCGGATGCCGACATCGAGCGGACGTACTACTTCCGCTGGTGGACCTACCGCAAGCACCTGCGGAAAACGGAGAGGGGCTGGGTGGTGACGGAGTTCCTGCCGGACGTGGGCTGGGCGGGGAAGTACAACACGATCGCCTGCCCGTTCGGGCACCACCTGCGCGAGGGCCGCTGGCTGCGGGAGGCGTCGTCCTGCCTGGACGACTACACGCGCATCATGCTGGCGGAGGGGAACATCAACGGTCCGCGCGCCTACGTGAACGGTCCGGCCTGGGCGACGCTGGAGCGCGCCAAGGTGACGGGCGACTTCGCCTTTGCCGAGCGGTGCCTGAAGGGATTTGTGCGCAATTACGAGGCGTGGGAGAAGGGTTGGCCGGTCCGGGGCCTCAGTCTGCGGGACACGAAATCGGCGCGGTCCTACGCGGGGCCCCAGGTGCGCGTGGGCTTCCGCGCCGAACGGGGGCTCTTCGACTGCGCCGGCGACCGCGAGGGCAGCGAGTTCGCCCTCTCGCTCGACGGCGCGCGCCCGATGGTCAACGCCGTCCTGTGGGCGGAGGCCGTCTCCATCGCCGAACTCGCGGGGCGCGTGGGCGACACGGCGCTGCGGACGCGCTTCGCGCGGAAGGCCGACGGCCTGGAGCGGAACATCCGCGCGCGCCTCTGGAATCCCGACGTGGGGTTCTTCGTTTCGCTGGGTGTCGACGGCACGCGCGACACCGTGAAGGAACTGCACGGCTATGCGCCGTTCTACTACGGGTTGCCGCTCGGCGCCGCCTACGCCGTCGCGTGGAAGCCGCTCGTCGATCCGCTGGGCTTCCTTGCGCCCCGGGGGCTGACGTTCCCCGCGCAGGACGCGCCGGGGTTTGCGCGGACGCCCGATCCCGAGGCGCACGAGTGCCTGTGGAACGGCCCGAGCTGGCCGTATGCGACCTCGGTGGCGTTGACGGCGCTCTACGGCCAGCTGCAGCGGGTGGACGGCGTGCGCCCCGCGGGTGCGTCGTCGGATGACTTCGTGCGGCTTCTCCACCTGTACGCGGCGCAGCACCGCCGCCTCCGCGAAGACGGGCGGACGGTCGCGTGGATCGACGAGGACTGCGATGCGTTCACGGGCGAATGGATTGCCCGGAAGATCCTCATCGAGAAGGCGCGCCGACGCGGAAGGCCCGTCCAGCACCGTGAACGCGGCAAGGACTACAACCATTCGACGTTCTGCGACCTCGTGATCGCGGGCCTCTGCGGCATCGTGCCGCAGAAGGGGGACACGGTCGCGGTGCGTCCGCTCGCCCCGGCGGACTGGGACTGGTTCCGCCTCGCGGGCGTGCGGTACCACGGGTACGATCTCGACGTGGTCTGGGACCGCACGGGCGCGAAGTTCGGCAGGGGCCGGGGACTTTCGGTATGGGTGGACGGCGCGGAGATCGCCCGTGCGGCGGCGCTTGGTCCGCTGGAGGGGCTTTCGGTCAAGTGAAGCAGGCAACACAGATGGACAAGACGGATCCATACGAGATAACGCGCGCCCTTGCGGCGCTGAACCCCTGGGGGCGGGCCGCGAAGCACAACTGGGCGCTTGTGCCGCAGACGAGCGCGGAGCCGTTCGTGGTGACGGCGGTGGACGAGCGGAAGAACGCGGGGCCCGTGGCCGGGCGTCTGCTGCTTTTCCCCGGTTTCGCGACGTTCCGGGACTTCATGATCACGCGGCAGGTGCGCGACTTCGGCGTGGAGACGGG
>OIYX01000415.1_pt1 | contig 15358 bp, 9 predicted proteins | sample 1588431 | NCBI WGS metagenome assembly OIYX01 (sample SAMN03283241) | human gut metagenome | biome: human-associated habitat; material: feces | host: Homo sapiens | place: Peru | collected 2012
CCCCGCCTCCCCGATCCCGCGCGCGTTGCGTTCCGCACGGACGAGGCGCCCCTCGACCTGACCCCCGAGATGGACTACGCTGCCGTGGTGCGGCGCCTTGACGAACTGCGCGCCGTCAACCGGTCCGCCGCCCTCGCCCCCTACGCCGCGCACGACCTCGCCACCACCGAGGCGGCCCCCTTCGTCCAGGCCGCCCTCCAGCGCGCGCCCGTCTCGAAGGCCGCGCTCGCCGGGCTCGCCCCCGCCGCCGTCCTTGAACGGATCGCCGCGCTGGACGCCGCCTCCATCTACGACGGCCCCGGGCGCGTCGCCCAGCCGGACGAGGTGTGGAACTTCGGGCGGGGTGACGGGCTTGAAAAATGTTTCCTCGCCGCCAATCTGCTCGGCGGCGAGGAAATCTGCGTCGAAGGCGGGGAGGCCGCCCTGCTGGCGGACGGCCGGGCGCTCTGCGCGTTCCCCACCGTCAAGCGCCCGCGCGAGACGCGGATCGCGCTCAGAAGATAGAGGCGGCGTCCTGGACCTGCTGGTCGCGGCGCTTCGCGGCGGCCTTGCGGGCCTCCTTGCGCAGGGCCTCCTCCTCCTCGTCGGCGAGGCGCACGAGCGCATCGTCCCAGGCCGTCAGGACGGTCTGGTAGTCCTGCGACGCGCCTGCGAGGCAGACGGTCACGGTGCGGCCGGGCGCCACGTCGAAGGCGTAGTACGGCCGGCGGTAGCTGATGAGGCGCGCCCAGGCGCCGTAGCGCTTTTCAAGGGCCTCGATCAGGTAGTGGCGGCGCCAGGAGCCGCCGGGCTCGACGGCGTCCTTCGCGCACGCGCAGATCTTGGCGACCTTGTGGGTCTTTGGCGTGAGGTAGGCGTAGTAGTCGTCGAATCCGGGCAGGGCCTTCTTGGGCTTGAAGGCGACGCGCAGGAGGGAGGGTTCGCCGGCCTCGCGCACCGTGTTCGTGTCGGCGATCACGTCGCCGAACTTCAGGCCCATGAAGGCGTCCGTCTGGATGTCCTTCTCCGCATCGGATGGATCGAGCTTCGAGGCGGGGAGCTTCCAGCCCGTGTCGCCCACGTTGTAGCTCTGGGCGTACTCGCTCGTGGAGGTTTCGAGGATGTTCCCCGCCGCATCCATGTTCGTGCGCGTCTCGCGGCGGCGCTCGGTGACGAGGTTGCCGTTCGTGGTGACGGAGCTTTCCACGAACGTGCGCGACACGGAGCCGTTGTCGTTCGTGGTGACGGAGGTTTCGGCCGTCTTCGTGGACATGCCCTTCTTCTCTGCGGCGTTCGCGGCCCCGCAACCGACGAGCAGCGTCAGTGCCAAGGCGAGCCCACAGGCTTCCATGCAGTGAGTTTTCATGTTTGTTTTCCTTTCTTGGCTTGTTCTTTCGTGTTAAGGGTGAGGGTAAAGGTGCAGCCGTGGCCGGGTTCGGCCTGCACGGCGGCGTCGCCGCCGTGCAGCTGGGCGACGTGCTTGACGATGGCGAGGCCGAGGCCGGTGCCGCCGGCGTCGCGGCTGCGGGCCTTGTCCACGCGGTAGAAGCGCTCGAAGATGCGCGCGCGGTCCGCCTCGTGGAGGCCGATGCCGTGGTCGATGACCGTGAAGACGGCGCCGGTCGCCGTGGGGGCGAGGGAGAGGATGAGGTCCGGCGAACCGGAGTGGAGGATGGCGTTCTGGGCGAGGTTGACGAGGGCCTGCTCGACGAGGCGGGCGTCGCAGGGGAGGACGAGCGAGGGGGCGGGCTCGACGATGAGGCGCATGCCGACGGCCTCGGCGCGGGGGCGCACGCGGTCGGCGGCGGTCGCGAGCACGTCCGCGAGGTCCGTCGGCGTGAAGTCATGCCGCGGGGCCTCTTCGCTGCGTTCGAGGCGCGCGAGGGAGAGGATGTCGCGCGCGAGGGCGTCGAGGCGCGTCGCCTCGCGGCGGAGCATCTCGAGCAGGTTGCGGCGGTCCGCCTCCGGTAGGGCGTCCGCGTCGACGCCCCCCAGCAGGTCGACGACGCCGAGGATGCCGGTGAGCGGTGTCTTGATCTCGTGGGAGACGTTCGCGATGAAGTCGCGCCGGAAGTCCGCGACGCGCTGCAGTTCGGCGAGCAGCTGCGCCTTCGCATCCCGTTCGCGGGCGAGCGCCCGGTTGCGGGCGACGAGGCGGATGGAGAAGAGCAGGACGAGGAGGAGGCCCGAGGCGCCGACGAGGGCGGAGAGGACCATCGCGAGGCGGTTGCGCCGCAGCGGATCGATGACGACCTCGTAGGGCAGGGACAGGCGCACGATGAAGTCGTCCCCCGCCTTCCGTGCGCAGTAGAGCATCTTCTGCCCGGTGATGTGCGAGACGCGGATGGCGCACCCCGTGCCGGTTTCGAGGGCGGCGCGGACCTCGGGGCAGCCGGCGTGGTTGCCGGAGGCGGTCGGTTCGGAATCGTAGACCATCCCGCCGGGGGCGGAGAGCACCGTGAGGCGCAGGTCGTTCGAGCGGCGCATGTCGGCGAACTCGCGCAGGCGGTTGAAGTCCCCCGTCGCGAGGGCGTCGCCGATGGAGGCCGCGGCCAGTTCGGTGCGGGCGGAGAGGTCGCGTTCGGCCCAGGCCTCGGCCAGTCGGCGCGAGGTGTCCATTTCCAGCTTCAGGACGAAGCCGAACGCGACGAAGCCAATGGCCGCGAGGGCGCAGGGGAAATAGCCGACGAGGGGAGACTTCATGGTTTCACCCGATATCCCACGCCGCGAATGGTTTCGATGTGCGCGGCCCAGTCGCCGAGCTTCTTGCGGAGGCCCACGAGCTGGACATCGACGGTACGTTCGGTGACGGACTTCTCCTCGTCCTGGATTGAGGCGATGATCTGGCTGCGCGTGTAGACACGGCCCGGGCGGGAGGTGAGCAGCGCGAGCAGGCGGAATTCGCCGCGCGTGAGCGAGAGGACGGTACCGTTGAGGAGGGCCGCGCTCCCGCGTTCGTCGACGACGAGGCCGTCCATCGTCCGCCCGGCGGCCATCGGGTCGTTCCGGCGGAGGACGGCGTGGATGCGCGCGAGCAGGACTTCGCGCGAGAAGGGCTTCGTGACGTAGTCGTCGGCGCCGAGTTCAAGGCCGCGCACGACGTCGCTGTCCTCGCTCTTCGCGGTGAGGATGATGATGCGCACGTCCGCGAGTTCGGGGTCCGCGCGCACGCGGCTGCAGAGCGAGAGGCCGTCAAGCCCCGGCAGCATGAGGTCCAGCAGAACGAGCTGCGGGCGGTCGCGGCGGATGGCCTCAAGCCCCTCGTCGCCGCGCGCGGCGGACTTGACGTGCGTGAAGCCGGCGTTCCGCAGCATCATCTGCAGGATGGTGCGGATGGTCGAGTCGTCTTCGACGATGAGAATGTTCGCGAGCTTGTTCATGCGTGCCTTCTTCCCGTTTGACGCGGCAAGTGTAGCACGGACGTATTAGGTGCGCGTTAACGTGCATGAAAATATCCCGGAACAGGCGGATGACCTAGCGGATGACGAAGACGGTGCCCGTCGGCAGCCAGACGAGGCGGTAGGCGACGATGCCCTGCTCCGTGCGGACGGGCTTCACCTTCCATACGCCCCTTGCGGCACGGGGGACCGTGAAGCGCCAGGTGCCCGTAAGAACTTCGCCCTCCCGTGCCGCGAGCAGCATCACGTTTGTGCGGCCCGCCTCCCGCGCGGCGGCTTCGTCGAACGTCACGTCGAGCATGCCGCCCGCCGCGACGGCCCTGCCGCCGAAGACGTGCGGAAGGGCGTCCGCCTCGGCGTCCACGTCGATCGCCGTCGGCGTGAAGTGGGTGAAGTCCTCGTAGGCGCAGACGAGCCCCACGCCGTCCAGCCAGCCGTCGGCGCTGCGCAGGTAGACAACGCGGTTGTCTTTCCACATGTAGCCGACGTAGAGGCCATACGGATCGGTTTTTGCGGAGAAGAAGTTCCACGCGCCCGTTGCCCCTTCGCCGCAGGCGATGTCGAGGCATCCGTCGAAGGCCTGATTCCCGCTGCTCACGCCGACGCGGCCGCGGAATGCCCCCGTCATCCGCACGGTTCCGCCATCGCACCTGTAGAGGTCTGGACAGACCCCCGGGTTGTCCGTGACGGTCGCCGTGCCGCCGATCTGGACGGTGGCGCCCCGCCACACCATCACGCCCGCGCAGCCGCCCGACGGGGCCGCATTCCCGCTGATGGTGCCGCCACGGAAGTCGAAGACGGCGTTCTGCACGTAGACGGCGCCGCCGTAGCCACCCGACGCCGTCCCCTTCGTGCCGCTCACGCAGTTCGAGATCGTGCCGCCGGTCATCGTGAAGACGGGCTTCGGGTCGGCGTCCTTGTCCTCAAACCCGCCGATGCGGAACGCCGTCGCGTAGCTGTCGGCGTTGGTCGTGGAGAAGTTCCGGACCACGCTGCCCGGTTCCATCGCGAGGCGGGAGCCGGAGCCGAACACGAATGCGGCCGGGCACCGTTCGCCCTGCATGCCGTTCTGCAGGACGGCGCCGTTCCCGAGCGTGACGTTGCCGCCGGCCTGAATCTGGAGCATCGAGACCAGCAAGGGCTTCGCGTCCGCGTCGTCCCGCCGTCCGTCAAACACGATGTTCTCAAGGCGGAGCGTCGCGTTCGTCACGCGTGCAAGCGGCGTCCACTGGCTGTTTGCCGGACGCGAGACGGTCCAGGGGCCGTTCGTGTCGCTCCGCAGGGTGAGCGTCCAGTTGTTTGAAACCACGAGGGGCCTGGGCAGATCGAAGTCGTGGCAGATCTCCACCTCGTCGCCGTCCGCCAGCTGGTCCATCAACTCGGTGGGCGAGGCGACGGAGAGGCGGTTGCCGAGGCGGGCGGTACGGGGCTTGAAGTGGACGCTGAGCTGGCGGTTGGAAAGGGCAAGCGCGGCGTCGGTATAGACGCTTCGCACGTAGCCGTTCGCGACGAAGTCCGGGTAGTCCTGCACGGACAGGTTCCCGAGGCCGGGCATGTCGTCGCGTCCCGGCGTGAAGCCTTCGTGCGGCGCGACGAAGCACGCCCACAGCCGGTCCTTTTCGCTGCTCTCGTCTACGATGCGCGGCGCGTAGACCGTGGCGGCTCCCGTCCAGGGCCCCGCGATGTAGAGATAGCCGGTGGCTCCTCCATCCCCCCAATACGAGATGTCGTTGACGGTATCGCCCGCGTTGTTCGTGACGGAGGCCGTGCCGGAAAGGATGAAATGCCCCTTGTAGGCGGCCACGCCCGCGCAGGCGTTGCGCGCCGTGTTGCCCGTGATGAGGCCGCCGCGCATGTCGAAGATGCCGCTCCACGTGTAGACGGCGCCGCCGTACGAGCCGGCGTCCCCGCTGCCCGTGTAGGTGGAGGCGCAGCCCGTGATGAGGCCGCCGTTCATCGTGAAGCGCCCGGAACGGGCGCTTGCGCCGACCGAGCCCACCAACACGCATGTGCCCCACTGCGCGTTGACGAAACCGCGCAGCACGGCGCCGTCGTTCATGACGAGTTCGCCGGGGTCGAGGACGCGGATGGATCCCTCGGGCCGCTGCTGCACGTTGCGCAGTTCGGTGCCTGCATCGAGCGTGAGGCGTCCGGCCTGGATGTCGATGAAGCGGTCGCTTTGCGTTCCGGCTGACTTGTTGCCGTCCACGGCAAGGTTCGTGAGCGTGACATCCGCCGCTGCGTCGGTCAATATGAGAAAGGCGCCCGAGGCATAGTTCGGTGCGCGCAGGAGGACATTGGTCTGGCCGGGCGGACTCGCGAGCGTAATGCGCTTGGCGAGGTTCGGCGCGAGGGCGCCCGTGTAGAAGATGTCGTTTTCCACATACACCGTCGCACCGTCGGCGGCCTCGTCGAGTTCGCGCCGGAGTCCGTCAAACGTGGTCGCGGCCTGAAGACCGCCCGTCAGGGCCATGCATGCAAGTCCGAGGGTCCTGGCGATTGCAAGGTTGTCCGTCGTTCGTTTCATGTTCACCTCTTTTTCGTTTCGTTGTCCAATCGTGTCGTACTCATCCGTCCTTCTCCTGCCGGTTCGGGACGCAAGGCTGGTAGGACGCAATTCCGCGCGTCCGCATCGACGTTCCAGAGTCTAGAACACCGAGATGAGGAGAAGACGAGGATTCCGTTAAGGTTCCATCAGAATGCACGGCTCTATAATACAATGGCCCCCCGCTCTCTGTCAATTGTACGCGCGTGGGTTTCCTGCGTCGCCTCTAAGTCAGTGTGGCCGTGAACGAACTCGTGAGATTTCACTGCGTAAGATTTCAGGCACGGATCTTGGCGGCTTTACGAAGATAGAGCGCATCCCTGATAGGGGAGGGACGCGCCCGTCGCGTGGTCAGGGCGGGACGGTTCTTACCGATTCTGTAATTCCCCGTTGTCTCGATTTACAGATTTTGTATCGTCTTCGGGTGGAGATGGTGGGGGAGGAGGATCGCGCAGGAGCGCGATCCTCCCGATTCGGAATGCATGGTACCTCGGATTCGGGGCGAAAAACGGGAGGGACACATGGTGGCATGTTTTCTGCTCTAAAAACTCCTCGGTACAGTCTGTGCCAAGGAGAGTACATGCAGGACTACAGCGGAAAATGGAAGGCGGAGCGGGAACGGGCGGCGTTCCTCGCGTTGGCGGACGGAACCGTGTTCCACGGCGTGGCCTTTGGAGCCGCCGTCGATCAAGTCGGCGAGGTTGTCTTCAATACCGGCATGAGCGGCTATCAGGAAATCTTGACGGATCCATCCTACGCCGGGCAAATCGTCACCCTCACCGCCGCCGAAGTCGGAAACTACGGAACAAACCCCGAAGATGTCGAATCTCGGGGCCTTTTTCTACATGGACTGGTGGTCAACGATCTGAACGCGGCGTCGAACTACCGTTCCACGCAGTCGCTCGATTCCTATTTGCGGGCGGCGGGCGTTCCCGGCCTCTACGGTGTCGAGACGCGCGCGCTGACGCTCCATCTCCGAGACAACGGGAACCAGAAGGCCTACCTCCACGTCGCGGGCGATGCGCTCACCGAGGCGGAGGCGGTGGCGCGTGCCCGCGCCTGGGAGGGTCTGGACGGACAGGACTATGCCGCGAAGGTGACGTGTTCCGCGCCATATGAATACGCTCCGTGCGGGGAAAACCGTCCCCGCGTCGTCTGCTACGACTTCGGCGTGAAGACGAACATCCTGCGGAGCTTGGCGGCGTTCGCGCGCGTGACGGTCGTCCCCGCCAAGACCCCGGCGGCGGCCGTGCTGGCGATGAAGCCGGACGGCATCTTCCTCTCGAACGGCCCCGCAGATCCCGCCGCCGTCACCTACGCAATCGACAACATCCGCGAGCTTCTGGAATCCAACCCCCACGCCCCACTCCCCATCTTCGGCATCTGCCTCGGACACCAGTTGCTGTCACTCGCCTGTGGGGCGAGGACGGGGCGGCTCCGGTTCGGGCACCACGGCTGCAACCATCCCGTGAAGAACCTTGCCACGGGGAACGTGGAGATCACGAGCCAGAACCACAATTTCGCGGTGTTGCCCGATTCGGTTCCAGGTTGCCTGGAAGTGACGCATGTGAACCTCAACGATGGTTCCATTGAAGGCGTCCGCCATCGGACGCTGCCCGCCTTCTCGGTGCAGTACCATCCCGAAAGCTGTCCCGGCCCGCACGATTCCGACTACCTTTTCGACCAGTTCAGGAAGATGCTGGAACGTGGCTCTTCGGCTTCTTGAAGGTCCATCATCGGTTTATTCAACCATTCATCCATTTGTCTGCCCCATTTAACCATTTAACTATTTAATCATGTAATGAAAAAACAATCGAAGAATCCGACGAAATACGTCTTCATCACCGGCGGCGTGGTGAGTTCCCTCGGCAAGGGCATCACGAGCGCGTCCCTGGCGCTGCTCCTGAAGAGCCGGGGGTACAAGGTGTTCATGCAGAAGCTCGATCCATACCTGAACGTCGATCCGGGCACGATGAGCCCGTACCAGCACGGCGAGGTGTTCGTGACGGACGACGGGGCGGAGACGGACCTCGATCTCGGCCACTACGAGCGCTTCGCGGGGGTGACCTGCTCGAAGGCGTCGAACTACACGTCGGGGCGCATCTACTCGGCGGTTCTCGCGCGTGAGCGCGCGGGCGGCTACCTGGGCGGCACGGTGCAGGTGGTGCCGCACATCACGAACGAGATCAAGGACGCCATCAAGTCCGCCGGCGAGCATGACTGCGACATCGTCCTCTGCGAGATCGGCGGCGTGTCGGGCGACATCGAGTCGCTGCCGTTCCTGGAGGCGGCGCGGCAGTTCCGCTTCGAGCAGGGCTACGACAACACGTGCTTCGTCCACCTCACGCTCGTCCCCTACCTGAAGGCGGCGGGCGAGCTGAAGACGAAGCCCTCGCAGCATTCCGTCGGGCAGCTCCGCGCGATTGGCATCATCCCCGACATCCTTGTGTGCCGCACGGAGATGCCGATCCCGCAGGAACACCTTGCCAAGCTTGCGCTCTTCTGCAACGTGCGTCCCGAGCGCGTCATCGAGGAGAGGGACGTGACGGACTCCGTCTACGCGATCCCGCGCGAACTCCGCAAGCAGGGGCTGGACGAAGAGGTGCTGAAGCAGCTGCACCTCGACATCTGGCCGATCAAGCACACAGTGTGGGATACGCTCGTGAAGAAGGCGACACAGCCGAAGAAGAGCTGCACGATCGCGCTCGTCGGCAAGTACATCGCGATCCGCGACGCCTACAAGTCGGTCCACGAGGCCCTGCACCATGCGGGCATGGCGCATGACTGCAAGGTCCACGTGAAGTGCATCGAGGCGGAGGAGCTGGAGAAGGATCCGTCGCTCCTCAAGGGCGTGGACGGCATCCTCGTGCCGGGCGGCTTCGGCAGCCGCGGCGTGCCGGGCAAGTGCCTCGCGATCAAGTATGCGCGCGAACACAAGATCCCGTTCCTCGGCATCTGCCTGGGGATGCAGTGTACGGCGATCGAGTACGCGCGCGATGTCGTCGGCTGGTCGGACGCGAACTCGACGGAGTTCGATCCGAAGACGGCGCATCCCGTCATCGACCTCATGGAGACGCAGAAGGGCGTCACGCAGAAGGGCGGCACGATGCGCCTCGGCGCGTACCCGTGCGTCGTCCGGAAGGGCACGCTCGCGGCGAGGCTCTACGCGCCCGCCTACGGCGAGAAGGGCAAGGAGGACTTCACGATCTCCGAACGCCACCGTCACCGCTACGAGCTCAACTACGACTCGGAGGGCCGCAAGGCGCTGGAGGCGGCGGGGCTGAAGGTGTCCGGCACGTCGCCGGACGGCACGCTCGTCGAGATCGTCGAGCTGCCGGATCACCCGTTCTTCATCGCCTGCCAGTTCCATCCCGAGTTCAAGAGCCGCCCCACCGCGCCGCACCCGCTTTTCGACGGACTCGTCGCGGCGGCGCTGAAGCAGAAGAAGGGCGCGAAGTAGGAGGGACACGCCATGTGCGGCATCGTCGGGTTCTCCAGTCACACGCAGGGTGCCTGCCGCCCGTTCGTCAACGGCCTGCGCCCCGTCACCGTGGAGTGAGAAGCGCGCGCCCGGCGTTTTGCTATAATACCAGCATGGGAACGATGAAGCAGATCATGTACGGCGTGACGGACTTCGCGCGCGCCTGGAACCTGAAGGAGAACGGCGGCACGGTCACGCTCCACCGCATCGTCCTTGTCTTCCACGGCGGCGATGTCGCTCTCTGCGAGGAAATTTGAAAAATGAAAGGAAGTAACGTAAGATGAATGATGTTCTTTCACGGTGTACGGGGTTCGTGCTGGCCGGCGCGGCCCTCCTTCTGGCCTGCGGGGCGCGGGCGGCGGCGTTCGAGAAGGTTGTCAAGGGAACGGTCGCCGGTGATGTTCGCGTGAGCAGCCGGGATGCGGGCGGCTGGACATTCGCCTGTGAACGCCGGTCGTTGGGCGCGGGCGTGGACGAGATCGAGGTTTCCCTCTCGGCGGCGGCCGAGGCGCGTCCGCCGTCCTTCAAGGTGAGCTGGGCGGTGCCGCAGCGCGACATCCAGGCGTTCTGGACGCCGCAGGATGGCGGAACCTGCGTGATCCCGCCGGACTGGGGCGGCGGCAAGTCCAGCGACTTCGCGCACTGGTCGCCGGTCGGCGCGCTCATCAGCGACCGTAACCGCAACCGCCTGTCCTTCGCCGCCGACGAGGCGCACCGCGTCGTGTACTATGCTGCCGGACTGAAGGAGACGACGTGCGAGCTGACCTGTTCGATGTCGTTCCTCACGGGCGTGGAGGCGCCGCTCGCGTCCTACGCGGTGCGCATCCGGCTCGATGCACGCGATGTCTTCTGGTCCGACGCCGTGCGCGAGGCTTCGGCGTGGATCTCGTCCAAGCCCGGCAACGCGCCGTGCGTGGCGCCGGCGGCGGCCTTCAAGCCGCTCTACTCGTCGTGGTACTGCTTCCATCACAACGTCTTCGCCAAGGACATCGAGGAAGAGTGCGCGCGGGCGGCCAAGCTGGGCATGAAGACGCTGATCCTCGACGACGGCTGGCAGATGGACGACGTGGTCGGCGGCTATTCCAAGGCCGGCGACTGGCAGATCTCGACACGGCGCTTCCCGGACATGGCGGCGCACGTGCGCCGCGTGCAGGCGATGGGGCTGAAGTACATGCTCTGGTATTCCGTGCCGTTCATCGGCACGAAGACCGCCAACTACGCGCGCTTCAAGGGCAAGTACCTCTACGAGACGCTGGGGGCCGGCGTGCTGGATCCGCGCTTCCCGGAGGTGCGCGCGTTTCTCGCGGGCGTCTACGAGAAGGCGCTGCGCGACTGGAACCTCGATGGGTTCAAGCTCGACTTCATCGACTGCTTCCATATCAAGGGAAAGGACCCGGCAGAGGCGGAGAACTACGCCGGGCGCGACACGAAAAGCGTCGAAGAGGCGTCCGACCGGCTGCTTGGCGAGGTGATGGCCCGCCTGAAGGCGATCAAGCCCGACCTGCTGGTCGAATTCCGCCAGGCCTACGTCGGCCCCGCGATTCTCAAGTACGGCAACATGTTCCGCGTGGCCGACTGCCCGGGTGACAAGAACCGCAACCGGCGCGGAATCGCGCGCCTGCGCCTGACGTCCGGACCGGGGGCCGTACATGGCGACATGCTGGAATGGCATCCGGACGAGCCGGCCGAGGTCGCGGCGCGCGCCGTCCTGGACTCGATCTTCGGCGTGGTCCAGTATTCGATGATGCTGCGCAAGCTGCCGGAGAGCCATACCGCGATGATCCGCCACTGGGCCGGCTTCTCGACGCGCCACGAGGACGCGCTGCTGCACGGGACGTTCCGCGCCTACAATCCCGAACACGGTTATCCCGTTTTGGAAGGGGCTTCGGCGAATGAGCGCATCCTGGGGGCGTATCTCGCGGGATTCTGCGTCGACGGCGGCGCGCCGGACCGTGAGACCTTCGTGCTGAACGGTACGGGCGAGAATCGCCTTGTGCTGCGCGTACATGCGGCTCCCCGGCGTGTACAGGCCTTCGACACGTTCGGAAAGGAAGTCCCGGCCCCGTCGCTCGCCGTCGGCGTCAACGAAGTTTCGGTTCCGTGTTCTGGCTATCTCCGCATCGCATACTGATACGGCATGGAATTTGCTAATGTTTTCCTGACATGAAGCGTACCGACATCCACAAGATCCTGTTGATCGGCGCGGGGCCGATCGTCATCGGCCAGGGCTGCGAGTTCGACTATTCGGGCGTGCAGGCCGTCAAGGCGCTCACGCACGAGGGCTACGAGGTCGTGCTCGTCAACTCGAACCCCGCGACGGTCATGACCGACCCGGAAATGGCGCCGCACACCTACATCGAGCCGATCACGCCCGAGTCGATCCACGAGATCATCCGCCGGGAGCGCCCCGACGCGCTGCTGCCGACCCTGGGCGGACAGACCGCGCTCAACGTCGCGATGGAGGTCGCGCGCCAGGGCATTCTCCGCCGCTACAAGGTGGAGATGATCGGCGCGAATGCGGATGCCATTGCGCGCGCCGAGGACCGCGAACTCTTCAAGGAGGCGATGCTGTCGCTCGGCCTCGACATGCCCACTTCGGTTTCGTGCCACACGCTCGACGAGGCGAAGGACGCCGCGCGGAAGATCGGCACCTGGCCGCTCATCATCCGCCCCGGCTTCACGCTCGGCGGCACGGGCGGCGGCATCGCGCACGACGCGGCGGAGTTCGAGACGATCGTGCAGCGCGGTCTCGACGCCTCGCTCAACTCGGAGGTGCTGGTCGAGGAATCGCTCCTCGGCTGGAAGGAATACGAGATGGAGGTGATGCGCGACCGGAAGGGCAACGGCGTCATCGTCTGTTCCATCGAGAACCTCGACCCGATGGGCATCCACACGGGCGACTCAATCACCGTCGCGCCGATCCAGACGCTCACCGACCGCGAATACCAGGCGATGCGCGACGACTCGCTCGCCGTCCTCGACGCCATCGGCATCTCGACGGGCGGCTCCAACGTGCAGTGGGCCGTCAACCCGGAGACGGGGCGGCGCATCATCATCGAGATGAACCCGCGCGTCTCGCGCTCCTCCGCGCTCGCCTCGAAGGCGACGGGCTTCCCGATCGCGAAGATCGCCGCCCTCCTCGCCGTCGGCTACACGCTCGACGAGCTGCGCAACGACATCACGCGCGAGACGCCGAGCTGCTTCGAACCGGCGCTCGACTATGTGGTCGTGAAGGTGCCGCGTTTCACGTTCGAGAAGTTCCCAGCCGCAGACCCGCACCTCGGCACGCAGATGAAGTCCGTCGGCGAGGCGATGGCCATCGGCCGCACGTTCAAGGAGGCCTTCCAGAAGGCGCTCCGCTCGCTGGAGACGAAGCACGCGGGCTTTGGCGCGGACGAGAAGAACGAGATGTTCTTCCCCGTGCCGGACCACGCGGCGTGGGATGCCGTCCGCACGCAGGAATGGAACGACGCCGAACTCGCCGACGCGCTTGCCCATCCGGGCGCGGACCGCATCTTCCAGCTCCACGAGGCCCTGCGCCGCGGCTGGACGGTCGAGCGCCTGTTCGAGTTGACGAAGATCGACCGCTGGTTCCTGCGTCACCTCGACGAACTCCAGAAATACGAATTGTTCATCACGGGCTACCGGACCCTCGCGGCCTTCGCCGCCGACCGCGCGGCCTTCGCCCAGGCGAAGGCGATGGGCTTCAGCGACGCCCAGATCGCCTACCTCCTCAAGGTCCCCGAAACGGAGGTGCGTGCCGCGCGCCTTGCGCAGGATCTGCGTCCGGCCTTCGGCGCGGTCGATACCTGTGCCGGCGAGTTCAAGGCCATCACGCCCTACTTCTACTCGACGCATGCCGACTCTTCCCTCCGTGCCTCCGTGTCTCCGGGCGAGCCTTCCCAAGACGCCGCGCAGCGGAAGCGGAAGATCATGGTGCTCGGCGGCGGCCCCAACCGCATCGGCCAGGGCATCGAGTTCGACTACTGCTGCTGCCACGCCGCGTTCGCGCTGCGGAAGCGGGGCTTCGAGGTCATCATGGTGAACTCGAACCCGGAGACGGTCTCGACGGACTACGATACATCCGACCGCCTCTACTTCGAACCGCTCACGCTCGAAGACGTGATGGAGATCTACGACCGCGAACGCTGCGACGGCGTGATCGTGCAGTTCGGCGGGCAGACCCCGCTCAACCTTGCGCAGAAGCTGCGCGCGGCGGGCGCGCACGTGATCGGCACGTCGCCGGACGACATCGACCGCGCCGAGGACCGCGACGACTTCAAGAAGCTCGTCGCCGAGGTCGGCATGCTCCAGCCGCCGAGCGGCATCGCGCACACGGTCGCCGAGGCCGTGCAGGTGGCGAACGAGATCGGCTACCCCGTCCTCGTGCGCCCGAGCTTCGTCCTGGGCGGACGCGGCATGGCGATCGTCTACAAGGAGAAGTACCTCGTCAAGTACGTGGAGGAGGCGGTGCGCGCCGCAGAGGGCAAGCCCATCCTCATCGACAAGTTCCTCGAACACGCGATCGAGCTGGACGTCGACTGCGTCGCGGACGGCGAGACGACGGTCGTCGGCGCCATCCTCGAACACGTCGAGCCGGCCGGCTGCCACTCGGGCGACTCCGCCTCCGTGACGCCGCCGATGTCGCTCACGCCGAAGACGCTCGCCGAAGTGCGGCGCCTCGCGCACGAGTTCGCGAAGCGTCTGCACGTCGTGGGGCTCATGAACCTGCAGCTCGCCGTCACGCAGGCGCCGGACGGCGACCAGACGGTCTGGATGATCGAGGTCAACCCGCGCGCCTCGCGCACGATCCCGTTCGTCTCGAAGGCGATCGGCGCGCCGCTCGCGGACTACGCCGCGCGTTGCATGGCGGGCGAGAAGCTGGCGGACATCGGCTTCACGCAGGAGGTCACGCTGCCGTACACCTGCGTGAAGGAGGCGGTCTTCCCGTTCGTGAAGTTCCCCGGCGTGGACATCACGCTTACGCCGGAGATGAAGTCCACGGGCGAGGTGATGTCCATCGACGCCGATTCCAACATCGCGTTCTTCAAGAGCCAGCTCGCGTCCGGCAGCCGTATCCCCGCGAAGGGGAATCTCTTCCTCGCCGTCAAGGACGAGGACAAGGACGCCGTCGTGCCGCTCGCGCAGAAGCTCGACAAGATGGGTTACGCGATCTACGCGACGCGCGGTACCTCGACGAAGCTGTGGGAGAACGGCGTGAAGGCACGCGCGATCTACCGCATCAGCCGGGGGCGTCCGAACGTCCTCGACCTCATCCGCGACAAGGCCGTTCAGTGGATCGTCTCCACCTCCGAACCGGGCGCGGAGGCGATGGTGGACGACATCCGCATGCGCGCAGCCGCCATCATCCACGGTGTCCCGATCTCGACGACGGTCGCGGGCTTCGCGGCATCCGTCCACGGCCTCGAGGATTTCACGCGCTTCGGCGAGTTTTCCGTGTGTACCCTTCAGGAGTACCACGGAAAACTGAAGCGGTAGACCGCCGCCCGTGCGGCGGCGGACGGCTACTTGGCGAGATAGGCGTTGATGCCGGCGGCGGCGCGGCGTCCCTCGCCCATCGCGAGGATCACGGTGGCGGCGCCGAGTACGATGTCGCCGCCCGCGAAGACGCCGGGAATGGACGTCATGTTCGTCTCGGGATCGACGATGATGTTGCCGCGCTTGTTGACCTCCAGCCCCTCCGTCGTCGCGGGGATGAGCGGGTTGGAGGCGTTGCCGACGGCGACGACGACGGTATCGACGTCGAGCGTGAACTCGCTCCCCGGAATCGCGACCGGGCTGCGGCGTCCGGAGGCGTCCGGCTCGCCGAGTTCGTACTTGAGGCATTCAATGCCCGTGACAAAGCCCTTGTCGTCGCCGAGGATGCGCTTCGCGTTTTCGAGGAGGTGGAATTCGACGCCCTCCTCCTTCGCGTGGTGGACCTCCTCGCGGCGG